>Ga0307513_10007003_pt1 | contig 14668 bp, 15 predicted proteins | sample 15_EM_MG_FD_202174 | JGI IMG/M metagenome (GOLD analysis project Ga0307513, IMG submission 202174) | Populus trichocarpa ectomycorrhiza microbial communities from riparian zone in the Pacific Northwest, United States - 15_EM | ecosystem: Host-associated > Plants > Roots > Unclassified | place... | reverse complement strand
GCGTAAAGGGGACATTCCTCATTTTCTTGTAACAATCGGCGACAGTATCGCAGGCGATGCGAGCCGAACGATTGTTACAAGAAAATGAGGAATGTCCCCTTTACGCCGTGGCGTCGGCGTCGGCAACGAGCGACTCCAACAACTTGCCCGCGCGGCGATGCTTCAACAGCGGCGCGCCCTGCCCCGACCACAGTGAGATCACATCGGATCGATTCGCCGCGAGCGCCGCGGACTTGAGCTGCGCGGTCAGCCAGGCCTGAACGGGATACGGCGCGAGCAGCGGTTCCTTGCCCTTCAACGCGTCGATGAAATCATTCTGGATGCTGCGCGCAAGGCGCCCGGTGAACGCCCGCGTCAGCGTCGTGCGTCGCGCGTCCGCGCTGAACAGCTTCTCGCGGTGTAACGGCGTCGCGTTCGACTCCTCGCAGGCGAGAAATGCGGTGCCGATCTGCGCGGCGGCGGCGCCGAGCTTCAGAGCGGCGGCAATGCCGCGCCCATCGGCGATGCCACCGGCAGCGATGACTGGCACTTTCACGGCATCGACCACCTGCGGGATCAGCGCCATCGTTCCAGTGAGGCAATCTTCCGGTTCGGCCAGAAAAGACACACGATGCCCGCCCGCCTCGAAACCGGAGGCAACGATCATGTCGACGCCCGCATCGGCCAGTAGTTTGGCCTCGGCCGCCGTGGTCGCGGCACCCAGCGTGGCGATTCCGGCGCTGCGGCAACGCTCGATGACGTCCGGCGACGGCACCCCGAACACGAAGCTGAATACGGGCGGCCGCAGTTCCAGCAACGTCTCGATCTGTTCCTGGTAGTAAGGCCCGAAGCGCGCCGGCCGCACGGGCAGCGGCACCCGAAGATCAGCGAAGTACGGCCGCAACAGGTCGATCGCGGCCGCCCACTGCGTGTCGGTCACGCGTGGATCGTCGCTGTCGCCGAGCGGAATCCACAGGTTCAGCGCGAACGTGCGCCGCGTGCGCGCGCGGATCTGCGCGTCGATCGCGCGGATGCCCGCGCCATCCAGGTGGTGCACCCCGAACGATCCGAGCCCCCCGCCTTCGCTCACCGCGACCACGAGATCGACCGCCGACAGGCCGCTGCCGAATGGCCCCTGCACGATGGGCACGTCGAGCTTCAGGCAGCGGGTGACTTCAGTGTTCTTCCACATGGGCGCCAGAGTAAGCTCATGCGCTCCATCTGATAAGTACGCACCTTGCGGTGCCTGCCGCCATGACCAAAGCAAATCCGTTCAACGCCAGCTGCCCCTCTCAGGACATCCTCGCGCTCATTGGCAGCAAGTGGTCCATGTTGCTGATGTGCATCCTGCGTGACGGGCCGACACGCCCGGGCGAACTCGCGCGTCGCGCCGGCGGCATTTCGCAGAAGATGCTCACGCAGACGCTGCGCGAACTCGAGCGCCACGGCATCGTGTCGCGGCACGACCACGGCACGGTGCCGCCTCGGGTCGAATACTCGCTCACCCCGCTCGGCCAATCGCTCGCCGGACTGGTGAGGCAGATCGAAAGCTGGGTGGAATCCAACTACCCGCGCCTGACACGCGCCGCGCGTTCATACGACTCGAACGCCACTCCCTGACGGCAGACCCGGCAAGCGATATCAGGCTTCGAACTTCGCCGAAGTCCGCGCGCGCACCTGTTCCGCGGTAACGCCAGGCGCCAGCTCGAGTAGTTTGAATGGGCGGGATCGATTCGGCCGCTCGAAGACCGCGAGATCCGTGATGAGCATGTCCACGCAGTTCGCGCCGGTCAGCGGCAGTTCGCAGCGCGGCTTGAACTTGGGCCCGCCGTCCTTGGAATTGTGATCCATCACTACCACCACGCGACGCACACCGGCCACGAGGTCCATGGCCCCCCCCATGCCTTTCACCATCTTCCCAGGCACCATCCAGTTCGCGAGGTCGCCGTTTTCGGCGACTTCGAGCGCACCAAGCACCGACAGGTTGATGTGACCGCCGCGAATCATGCCGAAGCTGTCGGCCGACGAGAAAAACGACGACGTGGCGAGCTCGGTGATGGTCTGTTTGCCGGCGTTGATGAGGTCGGGATCTTCTTCTCCCTCGAACGGAAACGGACCCATACCGAGCATGCCGTTTTCCGACTGGAGCACCACGTCCATGCCGCCCGGAATGTAGTTAGCCACGAGCGTCGGGATGCCGATGCCGAGGTTTACGTAGTAGCCGTCACGCAGCTCGCGCGCGGCGCGCTTCGCCAGGTCTTCGCGGGTCCAGGGCACTAGGGTGCTCCTCGTTTTCGAACCGTGCGCTGCTCGATGCGTTTCTGATAGTTCGTCCCGCGGAAGATCCGCTGCACGAAAATTCCCGGGGTGTGAATCTGGTCGGGGTCGAGCGTGCCGGGTTCGACCAGCTCTTCGACCTCGGCGACCGTGACGCGGCCCGCCGTGGCCATCATCGGATTGAAATTGCGCGCGGTCTTGCGATAGACGAGATTGCCTTCGGTATCACCCTTCCACGCCTTGACGATGGCCAGATCCGCGGTGAGCCCGGTTTCGAGTACGAACAACTCGCCATTCACGGTTCGCTGCTCCTTGCCGTCGGCGACGATCGTGCCTGCGCCGGTGCGTGTGTAGAAACCATAGATGCCCGCGCCACCGGCACGAATTCTCTCCGCCAGGGTTCCCTGCGGATTGAATTCGAGCTCGAGCTCCTTCGCCAGATATTGGCGTTCGAACTCCCGGTTCTCCCCGACGTACGACGACACCATCTTGCGTATCTGTCGCGTCTCGAGCAGCAACCCGAGGCCGAAACCGTCGACGCCCGCGTTGTTGGAAATGACCGTGAGATTGCGCGCGCCCGAGTCACGCAACGCGACGATGAGATTTTCCGGGATGCCGCACAGCCCGAAGCCGCCCGACATCACCGTCATGCCGTCGCTGGTCAAGCCCGCAAGCGCGGACGCGGCGTCGGCGCACACCTTTTTTCCGGCCTTGTCAGACGGCATCGGGTTGTTTCGACGGATGCGCGTGCTGGAATGCGGACATGGCCGCGCAGTTTTCCGCGATCAGCGCCAGGCGCGGATAGCGCGTGACCTCGACACCGAAGCGCGATGCGGCATACAGCTGCGGGACGAGGCAGCAGTCCGCCATCGTCGGCGTATCGCCATGGGAAAACTTGCCGCTCAGATGGTCCCGTGCCAGGTGTGCGTTGTAGGCGTCGAGCCCGCGAACGATCCATTCGCGCAACCAGGCGGTGATCGCCGCTTCATCGAGACGCAGTTTTTCCTTGAGGTACAGCGTGGTGCTGGTGTTCTGCAGCGGCTGGATGTCGCAGGCGATGATCTGCGAGAGCATGCGCACGCGCACGCGATCCACCGGATCACGCGGAATCAGTCGGTGATCCGGAAAGGTCTCGTCCAGGTATTCGATGATGGCCAGCGACTGCGTGAAGCGCTGACCGTCGTGCACCAGCGTGGGCACGCGGCTCTGCGGATTGACTTCACGATAGGCGACCGACCATTGATCGCCACCCGCGTGCACCAGGTTCACGCCATGCATTAGGTAGGGCAACGATTTGAGATTGAGCGCGATGCGTACGCGATATGACGCGGAGCTGCGCCAATAGGTGTAGAGCTCTAGACTCAAATGACCCCCCGGCGAATCTGGTCGAGTTCGATCGACTCGAACAATGCCTTGAAATTGCCCTCGCCGAAACCCTGGTTTCCCTTGCGCTGGATGATTTCGAAAAAGATCGGGCCGATGACGTTCGCCGTGAAGATCTGCAGCAGGATGCCTTCGTCATTGGCGCCGTTGCCGTCGATGAGGATGCGCCGCTTGCGCAACTCCTCGATGTTCTCGTGGTGACCGGTGACACGGCCGCCGATGCCTTCGTAGTAGGTCTCGGGTGTGTCCTGGAACGCGACTCCGCGGCCGCGCAGCACGTCGACGGTGCGATAAATATCGTCGGTGTCCAACGCGATGTGCTGGATGCCCTCGCCGCGATATTCGCGCAGGTATTCCTCGATCTGTGACTTGTCGTCCTGCGACTCGTTGATCGGGATGCGGATCTTGCCGCAGGGGCTGGTCAGGGCGCGCGAGAACAACCCGGTCTTCTTGCCTTCGATGTCGAAATAGCGGATCTCGCGGAAGTTGAACATCGTTTCGTAGAAACCCGTCCACTTGTCCATGTGTCCGCGATGCACGTTGTGGGTCAAGTGGTCGATGTGCAACAGACCGGCGCGCTCCAGCGGCTCCGGGGTGACCGGCTTGAAGTCCACATCATAGATAGAGCGCTCGCCGTAGCGATCCACGAAGTAGATGAGCGACCCGCCGATGCCGACGATGGACGGGATGTTGAGCTCCATGGGCCCGACGCTGCCGCGATGCGGCTCGGCGCCGAGCGATATGGCGCGCTCGTAGGCGGCGGCGGCATCGTTCACCCGAAACGCCATGGCGCACACCGATGGGCCGTGCAGTTTTGCGAACTGTTGGCCGAAGGACCCCGGCTCGGCGTTGATGACGAAGTTGATGTCGCCCTGCGAATGCAGGGTCACGTTCTTGGAACGATGCCGGGCCACCACGGGAAACCCCAGGCGCTCGAACAGGCTGCGCAACAGCTGGGGATCGGGAGCCGCGTATTCGACGAACTCGAACCCGTCGGTGCCCATGGGATTAGTCAAGGAAGGAGTCACCATCACTGGTCTCCGATGCGAAATTGATTTAGTTTCAATTGTAACCATTCCGCCGGAATGCGAAAGGCGCAAGCAGCCCATGACGCGACGCGAGAAGCTCCACCTGGAAGGATTTCTGCCTTACCGGCTGTCGGTGCTGTCCAATACGGTGAGTTCGGCGATTGCAGCCGCCTATTTCGCCAACTTCGGGCTCTCGATACCCGAATGGCGCGTCATGGCGGTCTTGGCCGCGAATCCCGGCCTCGTCGCAGCGGAAGTGACCGCGCGTACCGCAATGGACAAGGTTGCCGTGAGCCGCGCGGTGGCCACGCTGCTCTCGGCGGGTCGCCTGCAACGCACCACGGCACCGGCCGACCGCCGCCGGACGCACCTGGCGCTCACCGCGGCCGGCAAGCGCGTCTACGCGCAGGTCGTGCCCATGGCGCTGAAATACGAACGCCAGCTGGTGGCGCCGCTCTCGAAGTCCGAACTGGCCACGCTCGACCGGATTCTGCGGGTTTTGCTAGGCCGCGCCGTCGAGCTCGGTCCCGCGCACGTGCAGTGAGCGCGTACGGCCGCATGTATAATCGCGCGCCCTGAGAGGGAGTCCCTATGCTCGGCAAGATCCCCGCAGCGCGCCTCGCGCTCATCGAGAAGATAGTCGCGCACGCTTTGAAGAGCGTGCCACGCGCGCGGCGCACGCTGACCCGGGAATTTCTCGGCGCCTTCTTCCGGGGCGTGGCCGAGGAAGACCTGCGGGCGCATCGTGCATCGGACCTGGCGGCCGCGGCCCTCGCTCACCTGGAATTCGGGCGCCGGCGCACCGGCAGTGCCGTGCTCGTCGACATCTCCACTCCGCTCGCGGCCGATGCGTCCACCGCGTCGCATCGCGCGCTGTTGCGCGTGGTGGCCCCGGACATGCCTTTCCTCGTGGACTCCATCGGCATCGTTTTCAGCCAGATGAACATCGCCGTCCATCTCATCGTCCACCCGGTGCTGGCGGTGCGCCGCGATTCGCGCGGCGCGCTCAAGACGGTCGGCATCGACGGCAATTCACAGCCCGAATCCTGGCAGATGATGGAGATCGACCGGCCGCGCGACGGCGAAGCGGCCGTTGAGATCGAACGCCGCGTCCGCGCCGCGCTCGAAGACGTGCGACGGGCCGTGGCCGATTTTCGCGCGATGCTCGAACGCATCCGCGCGGTGGCCAACGAACTCGATCGCGCACCGCTGCCCATGCCGAAATCCCACGCCAGTGAAGCCCGCGCCCTGCTCGCCTGGATGCACGACGGGCACTTCGTATTCCTCGGCTATCGCCACTATCACCTGAAGCGCGGCCGGTCGCGCGACGCACTGGTGCGCGACGGCGCCAGTGGCCTCGGCATCCTGCGGTCACGCAAGCAGGCATCACCCATCCTGCTCACCGGGCACCTGCGGCAGCAGGCACGCGCGCCCGAACTACTCGTGCTCACCAAGGCCAACACGGCGTCCACCGTGCATCGTGGAAGCTACCTCGACTACGTCGGCGTGAAGACGTTCGACGCTTCCGGCCAGGTGAACGGCGAGCATCGCTTCCTCGGCTTGTGGACGTCGAGCGCCTATCACAAGCCGCCGGCGGAAATTCCATTGCTCCGCCGCAAGCTCGACGCGGTCATCGCGCACTTCGGCCTGCCGGCGCAGAGCCATGACGCCAAGTCCGTGGTCAACGTCATCGAGACCTTTCCGCGCGACGAACTGTTCCAGACTCCCGTGGGCGAGCTCATCGCCAGCGTGCGCGGCATCGTCAATCTCTACGAGCGGCGCCGCGTGCGCCTGTTCGTACGCCGTGACGGCTTCGAACGCTTCTACTCGTGTCTCGTGTTCGTGCCGCGCGACCGGTACAACACCGAAGTACGCGAACGCATCGAGCGCATCGTCCGGCAGCGATTCGGCGGCACGCATGTCGAAACACAAGTGCAGATCTCCGACTCCATGCTGGCGCGCCTGCACATGCTGGTGCGCACGCCGCAGGGTGCGCGCCCGGTCGATGACATCCCGGCTATCGAAGCAGAGATCGCCGCGGCGGCCGCCACCTGGGAAGATCGCCTGCAGCAGGAGCTGATCTCGCGCGGCGTGGAACGCAGCGCCGTGGAACTCACGGCGCGTTACGCAAAAACTTTCCCGCCCGCCTATCGCGCCGACGTCGAGCCCGCCCAGGCGCTCGAAGACATTGCCGATCTCGAGGCACTCGCGGCCGATCCCAGCATTCCGCAGCTCAACCTGCGCGCCACCGAAGACTCGTCTGAAAGACGGGGGGGCCGCCTCTCGCTGCGAATCCTGCGGGCCAACGAGCCGATCTCCATTTCCGACATCCTGCCCATGCTCGAAAATTTCGGGCTGCGCGTGTTGGCCGAACACCCGTACCAGGTCACTACCTCCGAGCGCGCAGTGTGGATCCAGGATTTCGAGCTGGAGGCGCGCGACCTCAAGCGCACCGACATCGCGGCTCTGGAACCCTTGTTCAAGGAAGCGTTCCTGGCCGCCTGGCGTGGTGATATCGAAAACGATGGCTTCAATCGCCTGCTGCTGTGCGCGGGCTTGAGCGCACGCGACATCGTGGTGGTGCGCGCCTATTGCCGCTACCTGCTGCAGACCGGCATCCCGTTCAGCCAGGCCTACATGGAACGCGTGCTGGTGGCGCAGGCACCCATCACCGCGGCACTGGTGCGCCTGTTCCAGACGCAGTTCGCCCTTACCAACAAGGCACGTGAAAGTGCCGCGGAGCGCATCGCCAAGGGTATCCGCCGCGCACTCGACAAGGTGGCGAGCCTCGACGAAGACCGCATCCTGCGCAGCTACCTCGCCGTGATCCGCGCGACGCTCCGCACCAACTACTATCAGACAGCCGACGGGACGGTGGATGGAACTCCCAAGAGCTGGGTTTCGTTCAAGCTCGATCCGCACGCCATCCCCGACCTGCCGCTGCCCCGCCCGAAGTACGAAATCTTCGTGTACAGCCCGCGCGTCGAAGGCGTGCACCTGCGCATGGGAGATGTGGCCCGCGGCGGCATTCGCTGGTCGGACCGGCGCGAAGACTTCCGCACCGAAGTGCTCGGACTCATGAAGGCGCAGCACGTCAAGAACACGGTCATCGTGCCCGTGGGCGCCAAGGGCGGCTTCTATCCGAAGCGCCTGCCCGCCGGTGGCTCGCGCGATGACGTGCAGAAAGAGGTTGTCGCCAGCTACCAGACCTACATCCGCGGCCTGCTCGACGTCACCGACAACATCGTGAACGGCAAGGTCGTCGTGCGGCCCGGCGTCGTGCGCCGCGATGGTGACGACGCCTACCTGGTGGTGGCCGCCGACAAGGGCACCGCCACGTTCTCCGACATCGCCAATGCCATCTCCATCGAGTACGGCCACTGGTTAGGCGACGCGTTCGCCTCGGGTGGCTCGGCGGGCTACGATCACAAGGGCATGGGCATCACCGCACGCGGCGCCTGGGAGTGCGTCAAGCGGCACTTCCGCGAGCTCGGCGTGGACATCCAGTCCCAATCCTTCACTTGTGCCGGCGTCGGCGACATGTCCGGCGACGTGTTCGGCAACGGCATGTTGCTGTCGAAACACACCTTGCTGGTCGCCGCGTTCGATCACCGGCATCTCTTCCTTGACCCGAGCCCCAACGCCGCGGCCGGCTTTCGCGAGCGCGAACGCCTGTTCAAGCTGCCGCGATCGAGCTGGGACGACTACACCCGGAAGCTCATCTCGCGCGGTGGCGGTGTGTGGCCGCGCAGCGCCAAGTCGATTCCACTGTCCGCCGAGGCACAGAAGCTGCTCGATCTCGCCGTGCCGGCGGCCACTCCCGCGGAGGTCATGCGCGCCATCCTGCGCATGCGCGTCGACCTGCTGTGGAACGGCGGCATCGGCACTTACGTGAAAGCCACCGATGAATCACACGCGGAAGTGCGCGACCGCGCCAACGACGCGATTCGCGCCGACGGACGCGAGATTCGCGCCAAGGTAGTCGGCGAAGGCGGCAATCTCGGCTGTACGCAGCGCGGTCGCGTGGAGTATGCCCAGTCCGGAGGATCAGAAAGGGCGGGCGGTCGCATCAATACCGACTTCATCGACAACTCCGCCGGCGTGAACACTTCAGACCTCGAAGTGAACATCAAGATCCTGCTCTCGGACGTGGAGCGCCGCGGAACGCTCGCTCGTGATGGTCGCCGCTCGCTACTCACGCGCGCCGCGCGCAACAAACTACTGGCCAGCATGACGGACGAAGTGGCCGGCCTCGTGCTGCGGAACAATTACCTGCAGACCCAGGCATTGTCGGTGCTCGAGCAGCGCGCCCCCGAGCGGCTGACCGAATACCAGGGCTTGATTCGCTCTCTGGAGCGTAATGGCCACCTGGACCGCGCCATCGAATTCCTGCCGGGCGACGACGAATTCCTCGAGCGCCGCAAGAAGCGCCTTGGGCTCACCCGTCCCGAGCTCGCCGTGGTGCTCGCGTACAGCAAGATCTGGCTCAGCAATCACCTGCTCGATTCCGATTTGCCGGACGATCCCTATTTCGCGAGCGAAGTGCAGCGCTACTTCCCAGCGCCGATGCGCAAGCGCTATTCGCGCGAGATTCCGCGGCACCGGCTGCGGCGCGAAATCGTGGCCACCGCCACCACCAACAGCCTGGTGAACCGCATGGGCCCGGTATTCGTGGCGCGCGCGCAGGAGGATACCGAAGCCGATCCGGCCTCGATCTCGCGCGCCTACACCATCGCGCGTGAAATCTTTTCCATGCGCTCGGTGTGGGCCGACATCGAGTCGCTGGACAATTCCGTGGCCGCCGACGTGCAGTACGGCATGTTCTACCGGGCCAGCCGGCTGCTGCGTCACACCAGCTACTGGCTGCTGCGCGAGCGCGACAAGAATCTCAGCATCGAAGACGCCGTGCGCGAACTGCGCGCCGGCGTGGAGCAGCTCATCGACAGCATCGATGGCGCGATCGGTGGCGACGCCCGCACCCAGCACGATGCCACGTTCGCTGGCTTTGTGGCCGGTGGCGTGCCGGACAAACTGGCTCGCCGTGTCGCGCGACTGACGTTGCTCGAGCCCGCGCTCGACATCGTGGCGCTGGCACGCGCCGAGCACATGCCGGTCGCCGATGTCGCCCGTGTGTATTTCGAACTTGGAGTGCTGCTAGGGCTCGACTGGCTGCATGGCGAAATCGACCGGCTCGCCGTCGATGGCTCATGGCAGGCCACGGCGCGCACCAGCCTGCGCGATGCGGCCATGCGCGCGCATCGCGAGCTCACCCACCAGGTGCTGAACACACGCGGAGCGAAGCGCATGGGTGAGCGCCTCGAACGCTGGAGCGCGCAGCGCGCTGACGCGCTCGCCAGCTGGAGGCGCACGCTCCAGGAGATGCGCGCGGTAGGTAGCACTGATTTCGCCACACTCACCGTGGGCGTCGAGTCGGTGCGCGGAATGTCGGGCGGCTGAGGAATGCGCCTCGCGCTGGTGATCACCACGCATGAGCGCCCCGAGGCCCTGGCCGCAGTGCTCGACAGCGTCGGACGTCAGCGCGTTGCCCCTGCCGAAATCGTCATCGCCGACGACGGTTCGGGCAACGCCACGCAACAAGCCATTGCGGCCTTCGTATCGCGTTCCGCCGTTCCGGTACGCGTGGTCTCACAGCCGCACGAAGGGTTCCGGGCCGCGCGCCTGAGAAACCTGGGTATAGCCGTCACCTCGTCGGACTACCTGGTGTTCATCGATGGCGACATGCTGCTGCATCCTTTGTTCATCGCCGATCATCAACGCCTGGCGCGCCCGGGGTTCTACACCCAGGGCGTGCGCGTGCACACCGATGCCGCCCTGACGAAAGAGCTGATCGGAGAACCTGCGGCCCTGCCCTCGTTCTGGTCGGCCGGGCTGGGCTGGCTGCGCCGGCTCTATCTACTGCGCGCCCCGTGGCTCGCCTCGATGTCGCGCATGCTGGCCAATGGCGTCATCGCCATCAAGTCCTGCAACCTTGCGGCGTGGCGCGAAGATCTCGTGCGCGTGAACGGCTTCAACGAAGCGTTCGTGGGCTGGGGTCCCGAGGACAAGGAACTGTGCGCACGACTCGACAATGGCGGCGTCCGCCGCCAGACGCTGATGTTCGGTGGCATCGCTTTGCACCTGCACCATGCACCGGCATCGCGCGCCGCACTGCCCGCGAATCTGGAAAGGCTCGCCGAGACGCGCCGCGCGCGGCTGGTCCAATGCAACCGCGGCGTCGACGCGCATTTCCGTAAGTGCGCCCAGGGCGCGCAAAAGGAATGATCTGCGGGTAACATTGCGCTCCCCTGAGTGAGGAGCGCGCATGCCCGGCAAGTTAATTCTGGTTCGTCACGGCCAGAGCACCTGGAACGTCGAAAATCTTTTCACCGGCTGGCATGACGTCGACCTTTCGGACCTGGGGCGCATCGAGGCGAAGTCGGCGGGCGCCGAAATCAAGAAAGCCGGCATCAAGCCCGACATCGTGTTCACCTCCTTGCTAAAGCGCGCCATCCGTACGATGTGGAGTGTGTTGGACGAGCTTGACCTCATGTGGCTGCCGGTGGAGAGAAGCTGGCGCCTCAACGAACGCCACTACGGCGCGCTGCAGGGCCTCGACAAGGCGCAAACCGTGGAGAAACACGGCGAAGCGCAGGTGAAGATCTGGCGTCGCAGTTACGATATTCCGCCGCCGCCGCTGGCACTCGACGACGAGCGTCACCCCATTTTCGATCGCCGATATGCGAACGTGGATCCGCGCGTGCTGCCGGCTTCGGAGTCGCTCAAGGACACGCTCGCGCGCGTACTGCCGTTCTGGAATGACCGAATCGTCGCGGAGCTGCTGGCCGGCAAGAACGTGCTCGTGGTGGCGCATGGCAATTCCTTGCGCGCCGTGGTGAAGATGCTCGACAACGTGAGCGAGGCGGAGATCACCGAGCTCAATATCCCCACCGGTGTGCCGCTGGTGTATGAGCTCGACGCGGGCGTCAAGCCCATCAAGAGCGGCTATCTCGGCGACCCCGAGGCCATCAAGGCCGCGGCTGACGCCGTCAAGAAACAGACTGAGAAGAAGAAGTAGCTAGATAAATCGAGGTGGGCGATGCGAGGCGTGATCCCTTTCCTCTTGGCCATCTTTGCCGCTCAGTCGAGCGCCGATACAAGTGGGAGAATCCACTGCAATCCGGGCGGTGCCCAGATTGAGCTAAACGTCTGTGCCTATGAGGAATTTGTGGCCGCGGACCAGGCGTTGAACAAGACGTATCAGGCGCTGCTGAGCAAGGAAGGCGCAGATGCTCTCTACGTCGCCAAGCTGCGCCTCGCGCAGAAAGCCTGGATCGAATTTCGCGATGCCGAATTGGAAGCCACGTTTGCATGCGCGAAGGACGACCCAAAACTCTGCTGGGGCAGCGTCTATCCGCTTGCCTTCAACACTGTGAAGACGCGGCTCACCAATGAACGCAACTTGCGGCTCGCCGAGATTCTCAAGAAAGGCCGCCCTGCGGACGGCGTGCACAACTAATCAGGTTGGCGGAATTTCCGGCGTACGCGCCACCGGCTTCGCGCTCCAGCCGTCGTATCGCCCTTCTTTCTCTTTCGCCGCGTCCGTGAGCCGCCGGCTGAGCTCCTTCATGTCCGGCACCACGAGCAGCATCGATTTGTGCAGGTGCAGGCTGTAACGCAGATCCCCGTTTTCGGGTGAATCGATTACGTCGGTTTCGAAACCTTCCGTCGCGAACCGACCCGCCAGGAAATCCGCAGCCTCGCGCGTCGGAAATGCCAGGAAGAAATCCACGTCGTGCGGCTTGAACGGATCAGAGCCGTGCTTGCGCAGCTGGTCGATGAGGCGCTCGTCCCACGTATCGTTCTTGCGCGTTCGCAACTTGTTGAGATTCTGCCAGATCCGCCACACCGCGATGCCGCCACCGATGATGGCGAAGAGGTACATCCAGTTCGTGGAGAAATTCATCGTGCTACCCGCTGCCTATTCATCCTCGGCAATGGTCACCTTGAGCCCGGACAACGCCGGTGTGATTTCGACCTGGCAGGACAGGCGCGAGTTCTCACGGTAGTGCGACAGCTCGGTCAACAGATCGCGCTCGTCCGACATGGGAGCGGGAAGTTTACCGGCCCACGCCGCATCGACGTAGATGTGGCAAGTGGCGCAGGAGCACATGCCCCCGCAGATGGCCGCGACGCCGTAGTCCAGCTCGCGCAACACCTCCATCACTTTCAGACCCGGCTTGCACTCCACATCGTGGGAAACACCGTCCCGATCAATCACCTGCAGCGTCGCCATTCCTTTTCCCGAAACCTGAAGATTCGCGCAAATTCGCGGCGCTAGTGTGCCGAGGTTGCGCGTCGGGCGCCAGCGAAAGCAGGCGCCGCAGGGCCGCGGATTCGATCTGCAGGTCGGTGGCAGGGACGTTGCGGGAAACACGGCGCGCTCGGTACCAGAGGTATGTCAGCAGCGTGAATACGTTGGTGAGCTCACCAAGCATCGCGGGTGTGGTACCCACGTCAGTGAGCCCCGCCGCTTCCAGCAACAGCTCGCCATGCGGCATCGCGCGCGGGTAATAGCCCATGATGCAGGCGAGATCGAACAGCGGATCGCCCACCTGAGCGTATTCCCAGTCGATGAAATACACGCGGTCCGCGGTCAGGACATTGCCGTGATGCAGATCGCTGTGCACGATGGCCGGCGCGCGCTTCTCGACGCCGGTGCGCGCCAGGGCTTCAGCGCCGCTGGCTAACAAGAACTCGATGCGACCGCCTTCGTCGGGGTCACTGCGGACGATGAGGCCGGCATAAATGCGCGCCGTAGCCAGCGGATCGAAGCGCGTCACCGGCGGCGGTGCCAGCGAGTGCAACGTGCGCAAGCGCTGGCCGAGTGAACGCAGGTCCCGCATGCGCGTGAAGTAGTGCGGAGTCCACAATCGCCCGTCGACGTAGTCCGTGATCAGGCAGGAGCGGTCGGGCGCCGCGTAGACCACTTGCGGGGCGATGCCCGCACCCGCCGCCGCGGTGTGCAACGCGAGCTCACGGTCGCGATCGAGGCAAGGATCCGCACCCGTGTTCTCGTTGAGGCGCACGACGAAACGGCCACGGCGCGTGCGCACCAGGAAACTGTGATTGACCTTGCCGCCGCCGATCATCTCCTGTGAGAACGGTGGTTCACCGTCTTCACAGCCCGGCACGTGTTGCAGCAACTCCCCGGCGATCATGCCGGCACCGCCTGCGCCTGGGTCTGCGCCTGGAAGCGCCGCCGCCATGCGATGAAACCACCGAACGCGATTGCAATGAACAGGAAGTTCAACAGCGCCATTGGCATCGAGCCCTGCTTGTAAGAAAGGAATACCAACACCAGATCGATGACGATCCAGTAGAGCCAGTTTTCGAGTCGCCCACGCGCCGCAAGCCAGGTCGCAAGCAGGCTGAACCAGGTAGTCAGGGAGTCGAGTCGCGGCCATGCCGCCGCGTCGGTATTCGCGACGAGCAAGCTTGCGCTGCCGAACGACAGGACCGTGATCAGCAAAACCGCACCGAGGTGAAATGGCAGGGGCCACAAGCCCACCGGCAATTCACCGGTGACGGCGCTGCGCGTCCAGCTGAGCCAGCCATAAAGCGCCATGCCGACGAAAAAGACCTGCAGGCCGGACTGCATGGGCAGGCCACGCGTACCATATGCCACCGCGGCGCATGCCGAACTCACCGCACCGGCGATCCAGCACAGGCGATTGCGCCGCGCCGCGAGGACGGCGTAGCCAACCCCGGTGATCAACGAGAGGATCTCGAGGGTGTTGAGCACTTCTGACGGCAACTTCAATTGAAAAACCGCAAATGAAGGACCGCCATTAGCCGAGCGGACCCAGGACCTTCATGACGAAAATGGCCTTGCCGTCACGTTCGAACGTGGGCTTGAGCTCTCGTGTGAGCGCGTCCATGACTTCTTCGTACCGGCCAAAGACCTGCGTACTCATGTCGTTGGTCATGACTTTGAAACGGCC
>Ga0307513_10007002_pt1 | contig 14669 bp, 10 predicted proteins | sample 15_EM_MG_FD_202174 | JGI IMG/M metagenome (GOLD analysis project Ga0307513, IMG submission 202174) | Populus trichocarpa ectomycorrhiza microbial communities from riparian zone in the Pacific Northwest, United States - 15_EM | ecosystem: Host-associated > Plants > Roots > Unclassified | place... | reverse complement strand
GCTTCTTCTGAAAAACCACCTCCCGATAAATTCCGGTCGGATTGTGCTCCTCGCCGTTGAGCAGCCGGAAGACGACGCTGAATCGACCTCCGGGTCGCACGTCCGCCTCGGCGCTGAGCGTCGGCCCCGCGTCAGGACCCCACCACTGCATCATCTGTTCGGGCTGCGTGATCGCCGCCCAGACCCTGGCGGGCGAGGCCTTGATCCTGCGCACGAGGGTCACGCTCGGCAGGCCGCTGGTCATTGCTCGTCGTCCTCTTCCACGAACGCGACGAGTCGATCGAGGCTGACCGTCCAGAAGCGTTCGTATCGTTGCAGCCACGCCATCGCCTCTCGCATCGGCCCGACCGATAGGTTCACCGACACGGTGCGACCGGTCTTGGACCGGGTGATCAGTCCCGCATCCGACAGGACATCCAGATGCTTCATCATTCCGGGAAGCTTCAGGGAAAGCGGCCGGGCGAGCTCGCTCACCGAAAGCCCGGGTTCGTCCATCAGGCGCAGCAGGACGCCTCGCCGGGTGGGATCGGCGAGGGCCGAGAACGTGCGGTCCATCCCTGATGGGTGATGCTTCGCCATGTAGCGAAGTATCGGTTCGTAACGCCGGCGGAGTCAACGGGGGCGCTGCCGCTGCGGTGACGAGCGCGCGCTCGGCACGGCGCAGCTCGTTAGAGACCCGTGCTATAATTAAGACAGTGTCGGTCGGGCATCCCCTCACGCCGAACTGCCGCCTGAGAGGAACATGAGTGGCGCAGACCCCTCTCCCCCCGACGCCGAGCGGCAAGCCCTCGATCGCCGTGCTCCCGTTCGCCAATCTCTCGGACGACCCGGGCCAGGACCTCTTCGTCGATGGCATGGTCGAGGATATCGCCACGGCGCTCACGAGGTTTCGCGGGCTGTTCGTCGTCGCGGGCGGTTCGGGCCTGGCGCTGAAGGGGCGGGAGCTCACGCCGCAGGAAGCCGGGCGCCTCTTGGGGGTGCGCTACCTCCTCGACGGGGCCGTCCGTCGCGACGCCGACCGCGTCGACATTTCGGTGGACCTGATCGACGCCCACGACGGCGCGCAGCTCTGGGCCGACCGGTTCGCGGGGGCCATGGCCGACATTTTCAGCCTGCAGGACGACGTGGCGCTGAGCGCCGCCGCCAGGATCGAACCCCAGGTTCAGGCCGAGAAGATGCGACCGGCCCAGGTGAAACCGGCCGCCGATCCGGAGGCGTACGAGCTCTTCCTGCGCGCCAGGGCGCTCGCGAGGGCCGGCTCCCGCGAGACCGTCCAGCAGGCGCTGCCCCTTTATGAACGGAGCCTTGAGCTGGATCCCCGCAATGCGCGCGCGCTCGTAAGCAGCGCATTGGCCCTCGCCTTCGCGGTCGCCTTCGACTGCGGCGACGAGGACCGACTGCGCGCCCTGGCGCGTGAGCGCGTGCAGGCCGCGCTGCGCCTCGCGCCGGACGACGCCGAGGTGTTGGCCCTCGGCGGCCAGGCGCTGAGCGACCTCCAGGAAGACAATTCCACAGTTCGCGCGCTCGCCGACCAGGCCATTGCCGTCAATCCCGGCGACGCCCATGGCTGGCGCCTGAGCGGCTGGCTCTGGGCGGCCACCGTGCCCAACGATCCGGACATCGCCACTGCGCACCTGGAGCACAGCCTCAGGCTCGATCCGCTTTCGCCTCGCCTGGCGATGACGCTCTCAGGGCTAGGGTTCGCCCGGCTGGGGCAGCGCCGCATCGAGGACGCGATCGCCTCGTTCCGTCAGTCCGCGCAGCTATTGCCTGGCAACCCCCTGAACTACGTATGGTTGGCCGCCTGCCACGCCCAGTTGAAAGAGTTTGCCGAGGCTCACGCGGCCGCCACCAGTTTCCGCGCCGCCCGAGGCATGACCGTGCAGGCGTGGGCAGATCGCTTCGGGGTCTCCGACTGGATGAAGTCGCGGCTCGCCCGCATCGAGTCTGACGACTAAACCGTCACCGCCCTGGGCCGGTCTTCACTCAGCCGGCGCCCGACGCGGGGAATAGTCTCGAGGTGAAGGCGCCGCTATCGGCCGCGAGCTTGCGGATCCGTGCGATGCAACGGTGCAGGGCGTCATCGCCTACCAGGTCGCCGCCCATCCCGCGGCCATCAGCTCGCCCTGCGACACGACCTCCTCCCGCGGGCGAGGGCCACCAGCACCTGCATGATGCGGGTGCAGCGACTCCCGCCAATCGCCCTGGACGAGCTCGAGGCTCGCCGGCCGCACCTTCAGCGGTCCCAAGGCAAACCTCGGCGGCTCGGCGAGATCGACGGGTTCGGCGCTCGTTCGGTGGGGGTCGTGCGGGTGGCGCGACGGCGCGGCCGCTGCGGGGCGCCTTCTGCGAGGCTGCGGCGCGAAGGCCATCAGCCTCGCCTGCAGGGCGGGCGTATCGCGCCTTCGCTGTGGTCCGGCTCGGCTGCGGTGGCTGCGTGCGCCATGACGGCCCCTCACCCCGTTCGAGCTTAGTCCAAGCGGACGCGGGATAACGTGAGCATGTGTTATGGCCCGGCCTCCCGACTTCACATCCGCGGGGCCGAGGCGTAAGCGGCTTGGCATGAGCCAGTTCCTGTTCGATCCGCCCGCCGTCGTCGCCGTGCCCGTGGAGGGCCGGGCGGCGTTTCCCGTCCGTCGCATCCTGTGCGTGGGGCGCAACTATGCAGCGCACCGGCGCGAGATGGGGGGCGATGACCGCGATCCGCCGTTCTTCTTCGCGAAGCCCGCCGACGCCATCGTGCCGCCGGGCCAGGACGTGGCCTATCCGCCGCGCACCTCGAACCTGCACCATGAGATCGAGCTGGTGGTGGCGCTGAAGGCGGGCGGCAAGGATGTGCCGGTGGAGACGGCGCTGGACCTGGTGTTCGGCTATGCGGTCGGCGTCGACATGACCCGGCGCGACCTGCAGAACGCCGCCAAGGACAAGGGCCAGCCGTGGGACAGCTCCAAGGGCTTCGACGCCTCGGCCCCGATCTCGGCGATCAAGCCCTGGACCGGCGCGCCGCCGCAGGGCCGCATCGCCATCTCGGTGAACGGTCAGATCAAGCAGGACGCGAGCGTCGCCGACATGATCTGGGACGTGGCCGAGATCGTCTCGGAGGCCTCCAGGCTCTGGACGCTGGCGCCCGGCGACCTGATCTACACCGGAACGCCAGAGGGCGTCGGCCCGCTGGTCCGCGGCGACCGCGTCGAGGGCGAGGTCGAGGGCGTGGGCAAGCTCTCGTTCCGGGTGGTCTGATGGCGCCCACCCTCTATTCCGCCTGGCGGGCGACCGCGCCCTACCGGGTGCGCATCGGGCTGGCGCTGAAGGGTCTCGACTACGACTATTCGCCGATTGACCTGATCAAGGGCGAGCAGCGGGAGGCGGCCTACAAGGCGGTCAACCGCCAAGGCCTGACGCCGAGCCTCGACCTCGGCGACGGCCATGTGCTGACCCAGAGCCTGGCGATCCTGGAGTGGCTGGAAGAGACCCGGCCGGAGCCGGCGATCCTGCCCAAGGACCCGCTCGACCGGCAGCTGGTGCGGACCATGGCGCTGATCGTCGCCTGCGACATCCACCCACTGAACAACACTCGGGTCGGGCGCAAGCTGCATCAGATCGGCATCGACCCGGCCGGCATACTGGAGTGGACGCAAGGGTGGATCCGCGACGGCTTCGACACCCTGGAGCCGCTGATCGCCCGCCACGGCAAGGGGTTCGCCTTCGGGGAGACGCCGACCATCGCCGACTGCTGCCTGATCCCGCAGGTCTATTCGGCCAACCGCTACGAGCTCGACCTGACGCCCTATCCGGCGATCCGGGCGGTGGCGGAGCGGGCGGCGGAGCACCCCGCATTCCAGGCTGCGCACCCGAACAAGCAGCCCGACGCGAAGCCGCTGTAAGTCAGATCCTCCCCAGGCCGAATCGGCCTTCCGCCTGGGGAGGATCGGGAGCCCTGGCTTGGTGAGAGCTTGCGGTGCGGGCCGCAGAGTCCTAGAGCGCGGCCATGCTTGACGATCTGAAAGCCAGAAACCGGGCCTGGGCGCAGCGCAAGATCGACGCCGACCCCGGTTTCTTCAAGCGGCTGGAGGGCCAGCAGGCGCCGGAATACCTGTGGATCGGCTGTTCCGACAGCCGGGTGCCGGCCAACGAGATCGTCGACCTCGATCCGGGCGAGCTGTTCGTGCATCGCAACGTAGCGAACCTGGCCCCGCCGCAGGACGCGAACTACCTCTCCGTGCTGCAGTTCGCGATCGACGTGATCAAGGTCAAGCACGTGATGGTGGTCGGCCACTACGGCTGCGGCGGGATCGCGGCGGCGGTGGACGGCAAGCGGCGGGGCTTGGTGGACCACTGGCTGCATCCCATCCGCGAGGTCTGCCACCAGCATCGCCACGAGCTGGACGCCATCCCCGAGGAGCGCGAGCGGCTGGATCGCCTGTGCGAGCTCAACGTCATCCGCCAGGTGAAGAACGTCGCCTCGGACGTCTTCGTGCAGGACGCGTGGGCGCGGGGCCAGCAGGTCTGCGTGCACGGCTGGGTCTATTCGCTGTCCACCGGCCTGGTGAACGACCTGGGCGTCACCATCGGCGGGCCGGAAGACCTGGCGGACCTGGATTAGCCGCCTTTGACGCGGACGCGGGCTTGCGCCTTTCGCCCCTCCGCATCCATCACCGTCACGGTGTAGAAGCCGGCGCTGGCGGGGCGCCAGATCACCCGGCCGCCGACCGGATCGGCCTTCAGCGGCGCGCCGCCGACATACCAGACCAGCTGCTCTCCGCCGGCCGCCAGGACCAGCCCGCGGGCCCTGGGCCCGAAACGGTCCACCTGCACTGTCGAGCGATCCGGCGGGAAGATCAGCCGCGGTCCCGCCTGCGCCTCCTGCAGGTCGGCCAGCGCCGGCGGCGCGGACTTCGGCGCGATCGGGCGTGGGGCCGAGGGCCGGGCGTCGAGCCGGTCGGCGACCTCGAACAGCAGGGGCAGGGCGGAGTCGCGCCCGGTCAGGCCGCCGCGCGCGCCGCCGTCGGCCCGCCCCGTCCAGACGACGACGACATAGCCGCCCACGACGCCGGCCGCGAGCGCATCGCGGAAGCCGTAGGAGGTGCCGGTCTTGAAGGCCATGGCTGCGCGGCCACGGGTCAGGGCGGCGGGGCTGAGGCCGGCCGGCGGCGCGGTCTCGCGCAGGATGTCCATCACCTGGCCGGCCGCCTCTGCGCGCACCAGCCGGTGGCCGCGCTCCCGCCGGCGGTCGGCGGCGTCGGCTTCGGTGAGCGCCAGCGGCTTGGCCACCCCGCCGTCGCCCAGCGCCGCATAGAGGACGGCGAGGTCGCGCAGCGTCACGCCGACCCCGCCCAGGGCGATGGCGAGACCCGGCTCGCGGCTCTTCACCTGCGGCCGGTCGAGCTTGACGCCCGCGCCCGCGAGCCGGGCTTCGAAGGCGGCGGGTCCGATGCGCGCCAGGGTCGCTACGGCGGGCACGTTCAGGGACTCCGCCAGGGCCTGCCGCGCGGTGACCTTGTCGTGAAAGGTCCGGTCGAAGTTCTCGGGCTGATAGTCGGCGAAGCGGCGCGGCGCGTCCGCCATCTCGGTGTCGGGGGCCGCAACGCCGTCCTCGAAGGCCATGGCGTAGATGAAAGGCTTCAGCGTGGAGCCGGGCGACCGGCTGGCGCGAGTCATGTCGATCCAGCCGCCGGGGGCGGTCAGACCGCTGGAGCCCACCAGGGCGCGCACGGCCCGCCCGTCGATCTGCACCACCAGGATGGCGGCCGTGGTGTCGGGACCCTGGGCGTGGGCGGCGGCCTGGGCCAGGGGCTCGAGGCGCGCCTGCAGCCCGGCGTCGAGGGTGGAGGTGACGGTGGGTACTGCGTCGGGGGCGGCGCGGGCGAGCTCTCCGGTGGCGTGCCAGGCCAGGGCCGGGAACGCGCCGCGGTTCGGCAGCGGTTCGGTCCGCGCCTCGGCCGCCGCGCTCGGGCTGAGCGCCCCCGCGCGGACCAGCCGGGCCAGGACTTGCGCGCGCGCCGCCTCGGCGGCCCGCGGTCGCCGGTCCGGGCGACGGGCCTCCGGCGATTGCGGCAGGGCGATCAGCAGGGCCTGTTCGCCGTCGGTCAGGCTCTCCGGCTCGTGGCCGAAGTAGGCGAGGCTCGCGGCGCGCACGCCCTCCAGATTGCCGCCGTAGGGCGCCAGCGTCAGGTAGAGGGCGAGGATCTCGCGCTTGGAGAACCGGGCTTCCAGCTGGGCGGCGCGGACCACCTCGATCAGCTTCGCCCCCAGCGTCCGGGGCCGGGGCTCCAGCAGGCGCGCCGTTTGCATGGACAGGGTCGAGGCGCCGGACGTCGCGCGGCCGCTCTTGGCCGCCGCGCCCACCGCCCGGATCACCGCGGCCGGATCCGCCCCGGGATGCCACCAGAAGCGGGCGTCCTCCACAGCGACCAGGCGTTTCAGGAAACTGGGGTCGGTGCGCTCGAGATCGGCGCGCAACCGCCAGCGGCCGGTCTCGACGGGCAGGGCCCGCAGCCACGCGCCGTTGCGGTCCAACACCACCGGCGAGGCGCGACGTGCGCGGCTGAGGTCGGGCGGGAAGAGGGCGTCGGCCGCGAACACCACCGTCTCCACGCTGACCACGGCGATCAGCGCCAGGGTGATCCGCCGGACGCGGGCCGCCGCGCGTTCCATCTCAGCTGCCGGGTGCGATGGCCGTGCGGCGCGCGCTGGTGCGGGCGTTGACGCTCGGCCGGTACATGTCGCGGGCCTCGGCGCCGGGCAGCAGGAAGTCCCCCGGGGTCACCGCGCGGGCGATGTAAGCAAAGGCGAATTCCCTGCGGCCGGGCAGTTCCATCGCCGCCACGACGCGGTCGTCGCGGGCTTCCTGGACGTCGGCCTCGCTCAGCTTGCCGAGGAAGCGGAATGGGCCGTCCTGCGCGTCGGCGGCGCTGAGCAGCGTCTCCACCTCGAAGCCGGCTGGCAGCGGGTCGTCGACCACCAGCTGCGTCGTGCGCGCCTGGCCGGAGCGACCGGTGAGGAGCACGATCACCCGATCGCCCTGGCGAAGCGCCACCGGATCGGCGGGCGCGCCCTTCAGCGAGAAGAGCTGCTTGGAGATCGTGAGGCCGCTGGCCATGGCCGGTGGGGCGGAGATCGGCGCGCCGGTCACCGAGACCGTGCGCCAGAGCCCGCCCGTCCCCTGGTTGGCGAAGCGCGCCTGGGCGAGCTTGCCGACAAACCACCGCGGCGCGCCGCCGGCCGGCGTCATGGGGGTCGCGCCCTGGGCGATCACCCGCATCGGGCCGGCGGCGCGCAGCATGTAGTTGGCCGCCTGCAGCAGCCGGGCCTGTTCCTGGGTGTTGAGCGCGTCGGGGTCCTTCACGGCGTCGCTCAGGCGGGCCTGCAGGCTGCGCGCCACGCCGGTCTCGCCGGCCTCGTAGGCCAGGCTGACCACGGCGGCGAGGTCGCGCAATGGGCTCTGGTACCAGTCGGTCTCTTCCTTGTAGCCGAGCGCGGCGACGGCTTGGCGGAAGCCCGAGGCGGCGCGGGCGCGGTCGCCCATCAGGGCCAGGCCCGCCGCGACCTGGGCGCGGGCGAGCGGCGACGGCTCGGATTTCATCTGCACGTCATGCCACCAGCGCAGGCGGGCGAGGTCGCCCTGGCCGCCCTTGGCCATCACATAGAGCGCGTAGGCCGAGGCGCGACGGCGCAACTGCGCGGTGGCCTTCTTCGAGCTCTCGGGCGAGCCGGCCCAGTAGGACGGATAGTCCATGCGGTAGGCGACCGAGGCGTAGCCGTCGGGCCGCGAGATTTGGCGCATGGCGGCGAGCGCGCGGTCGATGGCCGGTTGCGGCACGGGCACGCCCTGGCGGCGGCCCTCCAGCAGGAAGTCCGTCGCATAGGCTCCGAGCCAGGGATCGGCCTGTGCATCGCCGACCCGCCAGAGGCCAAAGGCGCCGTCGAGGCTCTGGCGGTCGAGGAGGCGGCCGACGGCCTGGGCCAGTCCCGGCGAGGCGCGCCGCAGCTTCGGATCACCGGCCAGCTCGGCGCTGTAGAGCAGCGGAAAGGCGCCCGACACCAGCTGCTCGGTGCAGCCATAGGGATAACGCGCGAGAGCGGCGGCGATCGGCCCCGGATCGAAGCCCCGGAAGGGCGAGTAGCTCACCTGCAGGCTGGCGTCCCCGGCGGCGAGGCCGGCCAGCAGGTCGGGCGCCGGCGTGTAGGTCTCGCCGGGCTTCTGCAGGGCGATTGTTGTCCGGGTGATCCGGCCCCAGCCGAGCCGGGTCTGGATCGGATAGTCACGCGCGGTGGCGAAGCCCGGTCCGGTGACCTTGAAGCCCACCGCGCCGATGCCGGCCGTGCGGGGGGCCAGGAACGGGATCCGCTCGACCACCCGCTGGCCCAGCACCAAGGTGAAGACCTTGCGGAACATGGCGGTCAGTCCGCCCTGCGCGGTCAGGCTTGCCTGGTAGTCCCCGGGCCGGCCTTCGAGGTTGTGCAGCTCAAGGGTGGCGAAGGCGCGGTCGCCCGGCGCCAGGAAGCGCGGCAGGTTGAGATCGGCCACCACCGGCTCGCGTACGGTCAGCGGTTTCGACGCCGCACCCACCGCCTCGTCGGTCCAGGCCACCACCATCAGGCGCAGCTCGCCGTTGAAGTCGGGCGCGGGCAGGTGGATCACCGTCTTGCCGCCGGGACCAGTCTCGACCACCCCCGACCACAGGGCGATCGTGCGGATCGGCGCGACCGTCAGCCCCTCTCCGCCGCCCTCGCCCGCGCCGAAGTTGACGTTGGCCGGGGCGCCCAGGTTCGGATCCAGCAGGCGGCCGTAGTCGTCGCGCAGGTTTAGGCTCAGCGCTCGCTTGCCGAAGTACCAGCCCACCGGATCGGGGCTCTTGAACCTGGTGATCTGCAGGATGCCCTCGTCGACGGCGGCGAGGGTGACCCGCGCCTTGCCGCCGAATGCGACGCCCTTGATGGTCAGGGGCACGTCGAGCATTTTCTTGGACGCCGCCTTCGCCGGCGTGCCGATGGCCACCTCCAGCTTGCGGTTCTTGGGGTCGAGCGGCACGTACACCACGCCCAGCGCCCGGCGGGGTTTTGGCGAGGCGACCGGATCGCGCGGCTGGATGACGCTCACCAGCACATAGGCGCCGCCGCCCCAGGCCGCGTTGGTCTTCAGCCGGACGGTGGTCCCTTTCTCGCCGATGCTGACGGTCTTGAAATCGATCAGCCGGTCGGTGGCGACCGCGATCTGCGCCTCGCCGGCGTAGGGCGCCTTCAGCGTCACCTCGACCATGTCGCCCTGGCTGTAGGGCTTGGTCCCGGCGCTGACCCGGGCGACGTCGGGGGCGTCCACGTCCTTGGCGGGCGCGCCCCAGCCGGAGGCGAAGCGGATCACGCTCTTCGCGCCGCCGGGTCCGGCCAGCTCCATCCGGTAGTCGCCCCAGCCCAGCCGCCGTGCGATCCGCGCCGGCGTCGCCGCCGTCAGGTTCAGCGTCCCGCGCTGGATCACCACGTCGCGGCTGGTGCGCCGCCATTGCCAGCGGCCGTTCTGCTGGAACCAGTCGTAGTTCCAGGTCTCGCTGATCAGGCTGTAGGTTACCCCCGCCGCGGCGGTCCGGCGTCCGAGGGCGTCGACGGAAATGAGGTCGAGATTGACCAGCGGGTCGCCGCGGCCGGACGAGTCGCCCTGGTCGACCTTGACCCCCAGGTAGAGCGGGACGGTGCGGACCTTGAAGGTCGCCGCCTCGCGCACGGGCCGGCCGCCGGGCTCGAACACCGAGGCCACCAGCGAGGCCTGCAGCGGTTGCGAACTGTCGTGGGCCGCGAAGGTCGGCAGGTGCAGGGCCGCCTTGCCTTCGCCGTCGGTGACCGTGCGGTCGAGGTCGAGGAACTGCTCGTCGAAGGGCGCCCGCTGGTCGCCCCACTGGTAGTCCTTGAACTGCGGGAAGGGGTCGGGATCGACCTTCAGCCGCGCCTCGCCCTGGGTTTGCAGGCCCGCGCCCACCGCGCCGTAGAGGAAGCGCGCGCCGATCTCCACGAGCCGGGTCTCGCCGGCCAGCAGCGGCGTGGCCTCACGGCCGCTGGCGGTGACCGCCAGCCGCTGGGGCGCGAAATCCTCGACGTCGAAGCTGAGCTCGCCGGAGGGCTTGTCCACGCCGTCCAGCTCCAGGGTCGCGCGCCAGGTCCCGCGCGGCGCGGTCTTCGGGATCGCCACACTGGCGGCGACCGCGCCCAGCGGCGAACCGTCGAAACGGTAGCGGATCAGCTCCACCCCCGAGGGCCGGTGGATGACGATCGCGCCCTTGCGGTCCTTCACCGCCTTGGCCTCGCGGTCGCGCAGCAGGACGTTCAGATGGGCGGTCTCGCCGGGTCGATAGACGCCGCGGTCGGCATAGAGGAAGGCGTCGACCTGGCCCGCGGCGCCGGGCGGGTCGGCGCGGCCGCCGATCCCCTGCCGCGACAGGTCGGCCGGCGCCCGGTCGAGGTCCAGCGCCGCCAGGTCGCCCTGCGGCCCGTAGGCCATCACCATCTTGGCGTCGCCGCCGCCTTCGCCGTCCAGCAGCGGCCGGTCGAAGTGGATGCGGCCGCCGGAATCGGCCTTGCCCTCGGCAAGGTCCTCGCCGTTGCGGGCCATCAGCACGATCTTCAGCCCGGGCAGGGCCTTGGCGGTCTTCAGCGAACGGACCACCACGTCCAGGCCCTCGGAGCCTTCGTAGGCGGTGAGCGCCATGTCGGTGAACATCACCCATCGGCGGGCCTGGGCTGGCGGCTGGCCGTCATCCTCGTCGCCCTCGCCGGATTTCAGCGACCGGCCGCCGGATGCGTCCTTGGCCTTGATCAGGTAGCCGCCCGCCTTCATGTCCTTCAGCACCGCACCCAGCGGGAAGACGGTGGTGACGCGCTGGCCGGGGTCGCCGCGCACGGCCACCTCGCCCTTCCAGATCAACCGGCCGTCGTCGCGCGCGGAGTCCTCGCCATAGTCGCCGGGGTATTCGCCTTCCGCCGTGGGATCGGGCGCGCTGATCGACTTGCGGACCAGATTGCGGTCGACCACCCGCCAGACCTCGATCGAAAGCTTGGAGACGTTGACCGTCTCGATGCCGACGCCGTCGGCGTCCTCGCGCGGCAGGATTACGCCGCCGCCGGCGAAGCCGACGTAAGGCGGACGCTCGCCGAAGGTGAAGGCGACCTCGGAATTCTCCGCCAGGGTCTCGCCGTTGCGGGCCGGCAGTCCCTTCAGCAGTGTGATATTGCGGTCGGCGAAGCCCAGGCCGGCGACGCAGAGTTCGGTTCCCTTGACGACCACGGCCGGCTTCACGCCGGGGTCGGGCGAGACCAGCACGAAGTCGCCGTAGGCCCGCTCGGGATCCAGCGGCCGGCTGAGCTCGATACAGGCCAGCGGCTCCGGCCCCGAGCTGTCGATCCGCGAGCGCCAGACCGCGAAGCCCTCGGGCTTCGGGACGCCGCGGCGGGGCGCGTCGGCCTTGCGCGGCTTGCCGAACAGCGACCACAGGCCGGTCGGCTCGACCGCCGCCGTCGCGGGCGCATTGCTGAGGAGCTTGAGGCCGCCGAGGGCTTCAGCCGTGACGGCGCCGCCGGCGAACGCCAGGATGACGAGACCGATGGCCGCCAGGGCCGGAAGCCGTCGCGCGCGGAGGCGTTCGAACCACGAGCCGCGGGCCGGCGCGGAGCGCTCGCCGCCCGTCGGATCGCCCTCGCTCATCGCCCCCTCCACACGCGCCCGGAGGCGATGGGACGCCAGCTTTGCCGGTGCGTCAATGGCGTCGCGCGAAGGTCACGATCCACCTTGACGGCGCCCATCCCGGAGGGTCCCATCGCGCCGAATCCGCGGCGCTGGGGCGCCGTCGAAACCTCTCAGGACACCTCGTATGAAATCGCTTCTCCTGGCCGCCTCGGCGGCGGCCGTTCTTCTGGTTTGCGGACCCGCGGCGGCGCAGAGCGCCCAGCCCACCGCGGCCGAGGCCAAGGCTTTTGTCGAACAGGCCGAGACCCAGCTCGCCAGCATGAGCGAATACGCCGCCCGCTCCTCGTGGGTGCGCGCCAACTTCATCACCGAGGACACCCAGTGGCTGGAGGCCAAGGCCGGCGCCGAGCAGAACGCGCTGGCCACCAAGCTCGCCAAGCAGGCGGCGCGGTTCAATGGCGTCACGGTGGACCCGGTCACGGCGCGCAAGCTGAAGCTCCTGAAGCTCTATCTGACGCTGCCGGCGCCTGACCGGCCGGGGGCGGCGACCGAGCTCGCCAACCTCTCGACCAAGCTGGATTCGACCTATTCGACCGGCAAGTTCACCTACAAGGGCAAGACCCTGACGCTGAACGACGCCGAGGACCTGATGGCCTCCAGCCGCGATCCGGCGGAGCTGAAGGCGCTCTGGGAAGGCTGGCATTCGATCGCACCGCCGATGCGCGACGACTACGCCAAGCTGGTCACCCTCGCCAACGAGGGTTCGGTGGGCCTGGGCTTCAAGGACACCGGCGCGCTCTGGCGGTCGAACTACGACATGGACCCGGACGCGTTCGCCGCCGAAACCGACCGCCTCTGGAAGCAGGTCGAGCCGTTCTACAAGAACCTGCACTGCTACGTCCGCGCCCGCCTGAACGAGAAGTACGGCTCAGCTGTGCAGCCGCGCACCGGCCCGATCCGCGCCGACCTCCTGGGCAATATGTGGGCGCAGGAGTGGGGCCACATCTACGATGTGGTCGCCCCGAAGACCGCGACCTCGAGCTATGATCTCGACAAGCTGCTGGCCAGCCACGGCTACACGGCGGTGAAGATGGCCAAGACCGGCGAGGGCTTCTATTCGTCGATGGGCTTCGCGCCGCTGCCGCAGACCTTCTGGGAGCGCTCGCTGCTGGAGCGGCCGCGCGACCGCGAGGTGGTCTGCCACGCCTCGGCCTGGGACGTGGACGACAAGCAGGACATCCGGGTGAAGGCCTGCCTGAAGCCGACCGCGGAGGACTTCCAGACCATCCACCACGAGCTGGGCCACAACTATTACCAGCGCGCCTACTCGACCCAGCCGTACCTCTTCCGGGGCGCGGCCAACGACGGCTTCCACGAGGCGATTGGGGACTTCGCGGGCCTGTCCGCGGTGACGCCCACCTATCTGAAGCAGATCGGCCTGATCGACACCGTGCCGGGCGAGGCGGAGGACATCCCGTTCCTCCTGAAGATGGCGCTCGACAAGATCGCCTTCCTGCCGTTCGGCCTGCTGGTCGACCGCTGGCGCTGGGAGGTGTTCTCGGGCGAGGTGAGGCCGGAGCACTATAACGAGGCGTGGTGGAAGCTGCGCCTGCAGTACCAGGGCCTCACGCCGCCCGGGCCCAGGCCCGTCGAGGCCTTCGACCCGGCCGCCAAGTACCATGTGCCCGGCAACACGCCCTACACCCGCTATTTCCTGGCGCGGATCTACCAGTTCCAGTTCCAGCGCGCGGCCTGCGAACAGATGGGCTGGAAAGGTCCGCTGCACCGCTGCTCGGTCTACGGACAGAAGGAAGTGGGCCAGAAGTTCAACGCCATGATGGCGCTGGGCCAGTCGCAGCCGTGGCCGCAGACGCTGGCGGTGTTCACCAAGGATTCCAAGACCGACGCCAGCGCGGTGGCCGCCTACTTCAAGCCGCTGGACGCCTGGCTGACGCAGCAGAACAAGGGCGAGAGGTGCGGATGGTAGGACGCCGTCCGGCGTCCCGTCACGCCGAGGGGTGGCAGGCCGAGGCCTTCAGCGGGATCTTGGAGAGCTCGGGCACGATATCCAGGGAGAAGGTGCCCGTGGCGGTGACGGTGTTGCCGCAACCGCTCGTGGAATAGGTGAACACCGGCGTGATCGGGGGGCCCGCGTACCTGTCGAGCGCGTACTTGACCGTGGACACGGCATTCGCGCACAGGGTCTTGTTCACCGCGGCGCAGCGGGCGGCGTCCTCGACGGCGTAGTTCAGGCTGGAGACCGAGAAGGTCAGCAGCGCCGCCGAGATCGACCCCAGCACCAGCAGTATGAACACCGGCAGGACGATCGCGAACTCCACGGCGCTCGCGCCGCCGCGGTCCGCCCAGAGCCGCCGCCACCCTCGAAGCGCGCTCATTGGAAACGCGCCATGGCCGTACGCTTGAGGGGCGAGGTGAAGGAGGCGGCGAGCGTCCCCGGGAAGATCGGCGTGTAGGCGTACTTGGCCTGTACGCTCAGGTAGAGGCCAGGCGTGCCGGTCGGGTTGGACGCGGCCGAGCAGTCGGCCGGCCTCGACAGCGGTTCGGCGACATACTGCAGCGTCTTGGTGGCGGTCACGCAGTACCAGCCCTCGGCCAGCTGGCCCTCCAGCGCCACGTCGCTGCCGAGCGTCGTGCCCTGCAGCGCCGTCGCCACCGCAGTGGCGAGAGCCGGGCAGTTCTGCGTCGCCGGCAGGTGCGCGGCGTCGCAGGCGTGGTAGGCCGCTGCGACGCCGGCCTGGGCGGCGTTGTTGAGCTGCATCAGCGTCAGGCCGTAGCGGCCGATCTCGACCGCGTTGATCAGGGCTCCAAAGAACAGCACGCCGATCAGCGACATCTCGACGGCGGCCACACCGTCCTGGGCGTCCTTGAAGCGCCGGAACAACCGGACGAGGGCGGTCACGACACCAGCTTCCCGCGGGTGGGCACCGGGTTGGTCGGCATGGTCAGGCCGGCCTGGCCGCATTGTCCGTGCGCCAGG
>Ga0307513_10007001_pt1 | contig 14671 bp, 11 predicted proteins | sample 15_EM_MG_FD_202174 | JGI IMG/M metagenome (GOLD analysis project Ga0307513, IMG submission 202174) | Populus trichocarpa ectomycorrhiza microbial communities from riparian zone in the Pacific Northwest, United States - 15_EM | ecosystem: Host-associated > Plants > Roots > Unclassified | place... | reverse complement strand
GGTGCGAAGGTCGATATCGCCGCTCCCGGCGGCGACTCGGGCGATGCCAACGGCGATGGCTATCAAGACCTGGTGCTCAGCACCGGTGCCGACGACACCTCCGGAACGGTGGTCTACGGCTACAGCCTGAAGGCCGGCACCTCGATGGCCGCGCCACACGTGGCGGGCGTGCTCGCGCTGATGAAGTCGGTGAACCCCGCGCTCACGCCGGACAACGTCGACACCCTGCTTGCCGATGGCCGCATGACGATAGACATCGGCCCTGCCGGACGAGACGACAGCTTCGGCCACGGCCTGATCGACGCACTCAAGTGCGTGCAGGCCGCGCAAGGCAATACCGGCACCACGCCCGCCGTGCTCGTGGCCACGCCCGGCGCGCTCAACTTCGCGCCAGCGGTGGCCACGCAGACACTGGCCGTCAGCAATGGGGGCAGTGCGCCGCTGGTGGTGACCGAGGTGCAGGTCACACCGCCCAACGCCTGGCTCAGCGCGACCGCGCCCGCGGGCACCAGCGGCCTGGGCACGTACACGGTGAACGTCACCCGCGGCACACTTGCTGCGGGCGCCTACTCGGGCGGCATCCGCCTCGTGTCGGCCGCGGGCAGCGTGACGATCCCGGTGGTGATGCAGGTCATCAGCGGCGGCGTCAGCGCCAACTCGGACCTCGGGCAGCAGTACATCCTGCTGGTCGACCCCGACACGCTGGACGCCAAGTACCAAGTCACCGTGCGTGCCGTGAACGGCGCCTACAGCTTCAACTTCACCGACGTGGCGGCCGGCACCTACAAGCTCTTCGCCGGCAGCGACGCCGACAACAACGACAGCATCTGCGACATCGGCGAGGCCTGCGGTGCCTACCTCAGCCTCGACAGCCCGGTCACAATCACCGTGAACGCCAACCGCAGCGGCCTCGATTTCTTCGGCGGGTACATGACCTCCATCGGAGCCAGTGCCCTCGGCGTCGAGCGGGCCGCGTCACTGGCCTCCATCAAACGCCTGCACTGAACACCCATGACATCGACATCCCGGCCCCTCGGCCTCAGCGCATCGGCCTGCCTGCTGCTCGGCGCCTGCCAGGCGCAGGCACCCGCGCCCGGCGCGCAGCCGCCCGGTGCGACCGAGCTGCACCCGGTCACGATCCACGCCAGTGCCTCGTGCGGACGCGCACAGCCTTCGGTGTACCCGGTTCCCGACCAGGCCTCGCTCACGCAGATCGTCACCGGTGGCCGCATGCTGGGAGCCGACCAGCCCCCCGCGCCCACGGTCGACTTTGCGAGCAACATGGTGATGCTGCTGTCCATGGGCCAGCAGCCGAGCGCGGGCTACCAGATCGGCGTCACCGCCGCCACCGTCCGCCTCGACAGCCGGGTCCTCACGGTGAGCACCCTGTGGAAGCAGCCCGAGCCCGGTGGCATGCAGGCCATGGTGATCACCCAGCCTTGCGTGATCTTCAGCCTGCCGCGCGGCGACTACCGCGCGCTGCAGATCGTCGACCAGCAGCAGCAAGAGCGGATGCTGGTCGACCTGGCACCCGCGGCGCGGTAGCCGCCCGTCAGGCCGGCGAGTCTTCGGCCAGCAACCCCCGCTCGCGCAGCATCGGCTGCACCGACGGGTCGCGGCCACGGAAGGCCCGATAGGCCTCGCGCGGCTCGCGGCTGTTGCCGCTGGAGTAGATGAACTGGCGCAGGCGCTTGGCCACCGATGCATCGAACGGGTTGCCCGCTTCGGTGAACGCGTCGTAGCCATCGGCGTCGAGCACCTCGGCCCACAGGTAGACGTAGTAGCCGGCCGCATAGCCCGAGCCGGCGAACAGATGCTGGAAGTGCGCCAGCCGGTGGTTCATGCCGACCGCTGCCGGCAGGCCCATGCGCTCGTTCTCTGCCTTCTCGAAGGCGGTGATGTCGGGACCTTCGCTCGCGGTGAGCGCGTGCGCGGCCATGTCGACCCGCGCCGAGGCCACGTATCGCACCGTCTCATAGCCCTGGTTGAACTTGCTGGCAGCTTCGAGCTTGGTGATCAGCTCATCGGGGATCGGCTCGCCGGTGAGGTGATGGCGCGCGTGCTTCTTCAGCACCTGGCGCTCGCTGAGCCAGTGCTCGAAGAGCTGCGACGGCAGCTCGACGAAATCGCGCAGCACGTTGGTGCCCGACAGGCGCTCGTAGGTCACGCTCGACAGTAACCCGTGCAGGCCGTGGCCGAACTCATGGAACAAGGTGCGCGCGTCGTCGAAGCTCAGCAACGTGGGCTCGCCCGGCGCGCCCTTGGCGAAGTTGTTGTTGTTGACGACGATGGGCAGCACACCCTCGCCCGGCGAACTGCTGTTGCGAGACTGGCTGCGGTAGAGCGACATCCATGCACCGCTGCGCTTGGTGGGCCGTGCGAAGTTGTCGTGCAAAAAGATGCCGACCAGACTGTCGTCCGCGGCCTGCCGCACCTCGTAGACCTTCACGTCGGGGTGGTAGGCCTGCAGGTCGGTACGCGCGGTGAAGCGCACGCCGAAGAGCCGCTGCGCGCAATCGAACACCGCCTCGACCATGCGGTCGAGTGGAAAGTAGGGTTTGACGGCCGCTTCGTCCAGGTCGTAGCGGGCCTGGCGCACCTTCTCGGCGTAGTAGCGCCAGTCCCAGGCCTCGATCTGCAGCGACTCGTTGCGCGACATCACCAGCGCCTGCAGCGCCTGGCGCTCCTGCTCGGCGCGCGCCTTGGCCGGCACCCACACTTGCTGCAGCAGTCCGTCGACAGCCACCTGCGTGCCGGCCATGGTGTCGGCCAGCGCGTAATCTGCGTAGCAGGCGTAGCCGTGCAAGCGGGCCTGCTCGTTGCGCAGCGTAAGGATCTCGCGCGCCACCGGCCGGTTGTCGTGCTCGCCGTCATGCTCGCCACGAGAAATCCAGGCACGCCAGGCCTGCTCGCGCAGGTCTCGCCGGTCGGAGAAGGTGAGGAAGGGCACGATGTGCGAGCGCGACAACGTGATAACGCAGGCGTCGGTGATGCCGCGATCGACCGCAGCCTGCCTGGCCGCAGCACAGACGAAATCGGGCAGGCCCGCCAGGTCGCGCTCGCCGCGCAGCACGAGCCGATAGGCCGACTCATCGGCCAGCACGTTCTGCCCGAAGCGCGTGGTCAGCTCGGCCAGGCTCTGCATGACCTGCGCATAACGCGTCTGGGCGCCGCCGCCCAGCTTGGCGCCAGCACGCACGAAGTCGAGGTGGATGCGCTCCAGCAGGCGCAGTTGCTCGGGCGCCAGCCCCAGCGTGGCGCGCTGTGCGTGCAGTGTGTCGATGCGCTCGAACAGGCGCGCGTTCATGTAGACCACGCTGTTGTGCGCGGCCAGCGGTGCGGCCATTTCGCGCTCGACGGCCTGCAGTGCAGGCGAGGTTTCGCTCGATGTGAGGTTGTAGAACAGGGCCTCCACCCGCGCCAGCAGGCGGCCGCTGCGGTCGAGCGCGGCCACGGTGTTCTCGAAACTGGGCGGCTCGCTCGAGGACGCAATCGCCTCGATGTCTGCCAGGTGCTCGCTCAGCGCAGCATCGAATGCGGGCCTGAAGTGCTCCGCGCGAACTTCAGCGAAGGGAGGCAGTCCGTGCGGTGTATTCCACGGCTGCACCAGGGGGTTGCTTGTGGCAAATGTCATGGCGCTTCTCGGGGTTGAGACGCGCCGATTCTAGGTGCGGCCCTCCATACCGTAATCCCTAAAGAGACACTGGACAAAGCCCGCGTTACTTGCCGGCCTTGATGTCCTTGTAGTCGTCTTCCAGGTAGCGGCGGCCTTCGCAGTCCTTGGCATACGCAGTGCGCTGGGCCTGCAATGCCTCGACCTGGGTGTTGAACTGGGGCACCCGGGCCTGGTAGTCGTCGATCACCTTGTCGTGGGCCTGGGCCTTGGCCACATAGGCCTTCACCGCCTCTTCGTTGGTGCGGTCGAGCGTGGCCATCTCGTCCTTGATCGCCGTCGAATTGCGCTCGATCTCGGCCCGGTCGGTCGCCAGCTGCTGCTGCGCCTTGGCCATCTCGTCGTTTTGGCCCTGGATGCGGCTTTGCTGGGCCACGCAGGTGCGCAGCTGCGCCATGCTCATGATCGGGCCGCTGCCCTTGCCACCGCCCAGCGTGGCTTCACGCTTGGGCGACGCAGCATGCAGCGAGGCCCCGGCCAGCGCCAGACTGGCGGCAGCCAGCGGCAGCAGGCAGCGTGTAGCAGCGGTGGTGAATTTCGCAAAGCTCATGTCTTGGTCCTTCAATGTTCGCGGCCGGCATCATGCCACTGGCCGCCTGTCACCCGTGCGGCAGCGCAAGCTCGGTGCCCACCCAATAATCAAGCACCGCCTCTTTGCTCACTGCCCATGTCCACATTCACGCCCTTGGCCTCTCTTCTGGCCGCACGCACGCGCTTTGAAGGCGGCGTGCGATTCGAAGTTCCCGCCGACTGGCTGCAAGGCCGCACCTCGTTCGGTGGCCTGATCTCGGTGATGGCCGTGCAGGCCATGCGCGACGTGGCAGGCGCCGCATGGCCCGGCAACGCGAAGCTGCGCGCCCTGCAGACCAGCTTCATCGGGCCGGTGGCGCAGGGGCCGGTGGAGGTCGTGGTCAACCTGCTGCGCGAAGGCAAGAACGTGCGCCAGGTCCAGGCCCTCGTGCAGCAGTCGGGCCAGACGGCCGCGCTGCTGCTGGGCGTGTTCGGCTCGGAGCGCGAGACTGCCGTGACACCGATGTCGCCGAAGAAGCCGCCGGTCGCGACCGAGCCCGAGCAGACCCCCGCTCGCGCCCTGCCCCCGGGTGTGGCACCTCATTTCACGCAGCACATGGACATGCGCTTCGTTGGAGAAGGTGCGCCGTTCACCGGCCAGCCCAGCACGACCAGCCGCATCCACCTGCAGTTGAAGGGCGAGCCGGCCAGTGGCGTCGACACCGAGCTGCTCACCGTGCTGCTGGCCGATGTGCCGCCCACGCCGCTGCTGTCTCAGTTCACGAAGCCCACGCCTGCCAGCTCGGTGTCGTGGGAACTGGAGCTGCGGCCCTTGCCGCAGGTCAGCGAAGGCTGGTGGCGTGTCGATACCGACGTGCTGGCTGCTGCGGGCGGCTACTCGAACCAGGCCACCCGCCTGTGGTCGCCCGACGGCGAGCTTGCCGCGCTGGGCTACCAGGTGGTCACGGTTTACGGCTGACGGCTTTCTTCGCTGCGGGCGCAGCGGCTTCCTTCTCGACAACCGGCGCTTCCTTGGGTGCTGCCTTCTTGGCGGCGGCCTTCGGTTTGGCCGATTCGGTCCCGTCGAGCGCCTGGGTCAGGAGCTCGGCCAGCAGGCCGTTCATGCCGCCTTCGTGAGAAACCGCACGTTCGTTGAGGTGCCGCGTCAGCTCGCTCGGCAGCTTGCACGCAAAGGGCACCAGTCCGAGGGCGGAGTCGCGCAGGCGCCGCTCGCGCTTGTCGAGCACTTCGCCAGCGCCCTCGGCAAAGCGGCTGGGGATGCCGGCAGCCTTCATCTGGCCGGTCACCTTGAGTCCGCGCATCTTCTCCAACTCGAATTTCTTCATGCTCATCGCGCATTCACTCCGGTTTTGAACAGGGATTGTCGCGCCACAGCCATCCACACCGCCCGAAGCCCCCCTTGAATCACTCTGATACATCACAACAAGCAGGCTCCAACCGTTGAATAGTTGTGAGTACTGACGTAGACGTGCGTGCTCACGGCATCCACGCAACGCCGTGCCCCACTAAAGTGGCGCCCTGCCACAACAGCGTTAGCGCATTGGAAATGGAAATGACCAAGTCTGTTCTCGACTCGACCCGGCTCCGTGCCGCAGCGGCCCTGGCTTCTCTGTTCCTGGTGACTGCCTGCGGATCGAGCATCCCCCCCAGCATCAAGATCGGTGTGGCACAGCCCCTGTCGGGCCCGTCGGCCGCGCGTGGCCAGGACGTGCTCAATGGCGTGAAGCTGGCCGTCGCCGAGCTCAACGCTGCCGGCTACAAGATTGCCGGCAAGCCGGTGACGATCGAGATCGTGGCCGTCGACGACAAGGCCGACAAGGAAACCGCCAAGGCCGTTGCCCAGCAACTCGTCGACCAGAAGGTCACCGCCGTGATCGGGCACCTGAGCTCCGACATCTCCGAAGTGACCATTCCGATCTACAAAGAAGGCAACGTTCCGCAGCTCTTCACCTCCAGCGCCACCAACCTGATGGCGCTCGGTGCCGGAAACACCTTCCGTCTGCTGGCCAACGACGGCCTGCAGGCCAAGGCCATCGTGAGCTACATCAACGAAAACGTGAAGGCCTCGTCGGTGGCCATCGTCTATGAAGACACGACCTTCGGCCGCCCGATCAGCAAGGACCTGAACGAAGGCTTCGGCAAGCTGAAGTCCAAGATCACGGTCAACCTGGGTATCGACAACAAGGCCAGCGACTTCACCGACCTGATCGCCAAGCTCAAGGCCGAACCGCCGCAGGCGCTGATCTGCGTGCTGCGCGACAACCAGCTGCTGCCGCTGTTCAAGCAGCTGAAAGAGGCCGGCCTGTCCGAACTGCCTGTGCTGACCACCAATTCGTCGAAGACCGACAAGCTGGCCAAGGCACCGGGCGACGTGAAGACGCTGTACGTCACCTCCAGCGCGCTCGAGCCGCTCGAGTTCGCCGCCGGTTCGAGCTTCCTGAAGAAGTTCAACGAGGCCTACAAGGCCGACCCGGTGTGGGCCGCCCATTACGCCTACGACGCGATGTACGTGCTGGCCGATGTGCTGCGCCGCTCGGATTCGGTCGACCCGAAGGTCCTGCGCGAGAAGCTGCACACCGTCGATCCGATCTCGCCGGTCACCAGCAGCATGCGCTTCAACGCCGAAGGCGAACAGACCTACGGCGCCATCAGCGTGTACCGCAGGCGCGACGGCCAGTGGGCCCCGCTGATGCGCTCCGACCGCTGGTAAGACACCACGGGCGCCGGCAGGCGCTTGTCGACGAAGCGGGTGCGGCCGGGAATATCTGCTCAAATCCCCCCGCACTTAGCTTCGACTGACCCTCATGGCGATCAAGGCCACGATCTACAAAGCCCAGCTTCAGCTGGCCGACATGGACCGCAGCGTCTATGGCGATCACAGCGTCACGATTGCGCGCCACCCGTCGGAAACCGACGAGCGCATGATGATCCGCCTGCTGGCCTTCGCACTCAACGCACCGGCGGACGACCACCACGGCGCGCTCGATTTCGCCAAGGACCTGTGGGACGCCGACGAGCCCAGCCTGTGGCAGAAGGACCTGACCGGCCAGATCACGCAGTGGATCGACATCGGCCAGCCCGATGACAAGCGCCTGATGAAGGCCAGCCCGCGCACCGAGCGGTTGGTGGTCTACAGCTTCAGCCACAGCACGCCCATCTGGTGGAGCGGCATCGCCACCAAGATCACCCGGGCGCGCAACATTGCGGTCTGGCAGGTCCCGGCCGATCAAAGCCAGGCGCTGGCCACGCTGGCCCAGCGCACGATGCAGTTGCAGGTAACGGTGCAAGACGGCGCAGTGTGGGTGGGCGACGGCACGCGCAGCATCGAGATCGCGCCGCAGCGGCTGAACCCGACCTGAGCCGCGCATGACCTACCGCAAGGCACGGCTTCATGAAGGCTCAATAATCCGGCTGATCTGACGTCTCTCGTCGTCGCCGCCTGAACCATGCCCGACAACGCCTCCCCCTTCACCATTCGCCACAACGTCGACAAGCACCGCTTCGAGACCACGGTCGAAGACCACATGGGCACGGCCGAATACCGGCTGGACCCCGGCGTGCTGGTGCTGACCCACACCGTCGTGCACCCGTCGCTCGAAGGCCGCGGCATCGCCGCGGCGCTCGTTCGCACCGCGCTGGACCATGCCCGCGCCCGGGGCTTGAAGGTCGAGCCCTTGTGCAGCTACACACGCGCCTACATGGAGCGCCACCCCGAAACCCAGGATCTGCACGCATGACTTCAATCGCTTGGCGCAGCTGCGTCGCTGCTCTTTCCCTCCTGATCACCTGTCACGCCATGTCCCAAACACCGACCCCTCCAAACACAGACCCCTTCGCCTGGCTGGAAGACGTGCAGGGCGAGAAAGCCTTGAACTGGGTGCGCGAGCGCAATGCGCTGTCGCAGAACGAACTCACCGCACGCCCCGAATACGCGCCGATCAAGGCGCAGATGCTCGAAGTGCTGAACGCCAAGGACCGCATCCCCGCGGTCGCGCGCCGCGGTGACTGGCTCTACAACCTGTGGCAGGACGAGAACAACAAGCGCGGCCTGTGGCGCCGCACCACGCTGGCCGAGTTCCGCAAGCCGCAGCCCGCCTGGGAAACCGTGCTCGATCTCGATGCCCTGGCCAAGGCCGAAGGCGAGAACTGGGTCTGGGCCGGCTCCACCTGCCTGGCGCCGAGCTACAAGCAGTGCCTGATTTCGCTCTCGCGCGGTGGTGCCGATGCCAAGGTGACGCGCGAGTTCGACACCGTCACCAAGCAGTTCGTGAAAGAAGGGTTCACGCTGCCTGAAGCCAAGTCCGAAGTCGACTGGCTGGACGAGAACACCCTCTACGTCGGCACTGATTTCGGCCCCGGCTCGCTGACCGACTCGGGCTACCCGCGTCTCGTGAAGCGCTGGAAGCGCGGCACGCCGCTGTCCGAGGCAGTGACGGTGTTCGAAGGCGAAACCAAGGACGTGGCTGTGGCCGTGAGCGTCGACAAGACACCAGGCTTCGAGCGCACCCTGTTTGTCCGTTCGGTCGACTTCTTCAACAGCAAGACCTTCCTGCAGCAAGGCGACAAGCTGGTGCCGCTCGACATCCCGAGCGACGCCTCGCCCAGCTTCATGCGCGACACCATGCTGCTGCATCTGCGCAGCGAACTCAAGGTCGGCGACACGAGCTTCCCGAGCGGCTCGCTGCTTCACACCAACGCCGCCGCGTACCTGAAGGGCGAGCGCAAGCTGGCACCGCTGTTCACACCCACGGCCACGCGTTCGCTGTCGAGCTACACCAGCACGCGCGACCACGTGCTGCTCAACATCATCGACAACGTGGCCGGCAAGCTGGAGCAGTGGCACAAGGTCGGCGACAAGTTCACCCGCCGCGAGATTGCCGCGCCCTTCCCTGGCGCCCTCGGCGTGAGCGGTCTCCACGACCCGCTGATCAAGAACGACCCGCTGGCCGAGGCCTACTGGCTCACCTACACCGATTTCCTCACACCCGATTCGCTGTACCTCGCGACCACCGCGAACAACGAGCGTCAGCTGTTCAAGTCGCGTGATGCCTTGTTCGACAGCGCCGGCATGCGTGCCGAGCAGCGCTTCGCGACCTCAAAAGACGGCATCAAGGTGCCCTATTTCGTCGTCTGGCCCAAGGGTGCCAAGCCCGACGGCAACAACCCGACGCTGCTCTACGGCTACGGCGGTTTCGAGATCTCGATGCAGCCCTGGTATTCCGGCGGCTACGGCCGCGCGTGGTACCAGCGTGGCGGCGTGCTGGTCGTCGCCAACATCCGCGGCGGCGGTGAGTTCGGCCCGGCGTGGCACCAAGCCGCGATGAAGGCCAATAAGCAGCGCAGCTACGACGACTTCATCGCCGTCGCCGAAGACTTGGTCGCGCAGAAGGTCACCGCGCCTAAGCACCTGGGCATCATGGGCGGCAGCAATGGCGGCCTGCTAGTCGGCGCCACCTTCACGCAACGCCCCGACCTGTTCAACGCCGTCGTCTGCCAGGTGCCTTTGCTCGACATGCGCCGCTACCACACGCTGCTGGCCGGCGCGTCGTGGATGGCCGAATACGGCAACCCCGACCTGCCCGAGGAATGGGCCTACATCTCGAAGTACAGCCCGTACCAGAACGTCAAGCCCGACGTGATCTACCCGCGCGTGCTGTTCACCACCTCGACACGCGACGACCGCGTGCATCCCGCCCACGCCCGCAAGATGGCCGCGCTGATGCTCTCGCAGAAGCACGACGTTCTGTACTACGAGAACATCGAAGGCGGACACGGCGGCGCGGCCGACAACGAGCAGCGCGCCCACAAGCAGGCGCTCGAGTTCACCTACCTGTGGGAACAGCTCGCACGTTGAGCGCCATGGCCGACGACGCGCAGGCGGTGCTGCAGTTCTGGTTCGGTGACGCGTCGCCGACCGTGTCGCGGCCGGAGTGGTTCCGCAAGAGCGATGCGTTCGACCGCGAGATCGCCCAGCGATTCGGCCCGCTGATCGAGCAGGCGCTGCGCGGCGAATTGAGTGCATGGGGCGATGGGGTCGAGACGGCGCTCGCCCAGGTGATCGTGCTCGACCAGTTCACCCGCAACGTGTTTCGCAACACGCCGCGCGCGTTTGCCGGCGATCCGCAGGCGCTCTCAGCAGTTCGCACGATGCTGGCGCGCGGCGAGGACGCAGCGCTGCCGCCGTGGCAACGCTTCTTCATCTACATGCCGCTCGAACACGCCGAAGACCTGGCCACGCAAGACGAATCGGTGCGGCGCTTCACCCAGCTCGCGGCGGCAGCACCCGACACGCAAGACCTGCTCGACTACGCACAGCGGCACCGCGACGTGATCGCGCGGTTCGGCCGCTTCCCGCACCGCAACGCCATCCTCGGGCGCGCGTCCACACCCGACGAGATCGAATTTCTGAAGCAGCCCGGTTCGGGTTTCTGACTCTTGCTCTCTCAGCGCTGACTCACCGGCTCCGCCGCAAACAGAGCCACCATTGGTGGCGATCCATCACGCAACGCCCAAGGCTCGGGTTTCCCGAGCCAATGGGTGGCGCCCCATGGGGGCAGGAGCGGAGCGACTGGGGGGCGTTATTCCCGGTCCTGCAAGAGGCGCCACATCACCTTGCCCGAGCCCGACTTGGGCAGGCTGTCGGCAAACTGCACGATCTTCGGTACCTTGTAGGCGGCCATGTGGTCGCGCGCCCAATCGGTGATGTCTTGCTCTGTGGTCTTGCCCTTGGCTTCGGCGCGCAGCACGACCACGGCCTTGACCGTCTCGCCACGATAGGCATCGCGCGCGGCGATGACGCAGGCCTCTTGCACGGCGGGGTGCTTGTACAAAAGCATCTCCACCTCGGCAGGCCACACCTTGAAACCGCTCGCGTTGATCATCCGCTTGAGGCGGTCGGTCAGGAAGAAATAGCCTTCTTCGTCCATGCGCCCCAGGTCGCCCGTGCGGAAGAAAGTCTTGCCTTCGAACTCGATGAAGGCTGCCGCGGTGGCATCGGGCTGGCGCCAGTAGCCCTTGAAGACCTGCGGGCCGCGGCTGATGACCTCGCCGACCTCGCCGGGCGGCAGTTCCTGCAGTGTGATCGGGTCGACCACGCGCGAGTCGACGCCGAAGATCGGTATGCCCAGACACTGCGGCTTGGCCCGCTCGGGCAGATTGGCGTGCGTGGCGGCCGAAGTTTCGGTGAGGCCGTAGCCCTCGGCGAAGACGATGCCGAATTCCTTCTCCAGCCGATCGGCCACTGCCGCGGGCATCGACGCGCCGCCACCGTTCATGAAGCGCAGGCTGGAGAGATCGAAGCTCTTGTAGTTGGGGCTGCCGAAGAGGTCGATCACCATCGTCGGGATGCAGGTCCAGTGCGACACCTTGTAGCGCGAGATCGCGCGGCCCACGACTTCGCGGTCCCAGCGCGGCATCAGCACCACGGTGGACCCGCAGAACACGGCGGCCGACATGCCCACGAGGCCGGTGATGTGGAACATCGGCACGACACCGAGCCCCACCGTCTCGGGGCCGCCATGGGACCACTGCATGCCGCCGCAGGTGTTGTGCATCACGGTGCGGTGCGTGTGCATGCAGCCCTTGGGGTTGCCGGTGGTGCCCGAGGTGTAGGGCAGCACGGCCAGGTCGTCGGGCTGCGCGGTGTGCGGGCCGGGCTTCGACGCCTGCGCGAGCGCGTCGTTCCATCGCACATAGGCGGCACTGCCCTGGCCGGCCGGAGGCAGTGCCGGGTCGCTGCGCAGCCAGGCTTCGAGCGGTGCCGAGGGTGCGTCTTCGGGATCGATGCGGCCAGTGTCGGGCATCGCATCGGCATAACGCGTGACCAGCACGTGGCTCAGGCGCTTGGCTGCGGGCACGGCCGTGTTGGCCGCCTCGACGATCGCGGCCAGGTCGGCGGCGCAGATCACCACGCGTGCTTCGGGATCGGTGATGTAGTGCTGGAACTCGTCGGCCTTGTTCATCGGGTTGATCGGAACCACCACCGCGTTCGCGCGCAGGATGCCGTAGAACGCGGCAACGAACTGCGGGCAGTTCTGCATGAACAGGCCCACTCGGTCGCCGGCCTTCACGCCCACGCTCTGTAGCCAGCCGGCCACGTGGTCGGCCTGCTGGTGCAACCGGCGGTAAGTTGTTGCCTGCCCGAAGAACACCGACGCCGCCTTGTCAGGGTAGCGCTGCGCGCTGACGTCGAGGTTGAACCACAGGCTGGTCGACGGCAGAACCAGCTCGCGCGGCAGGCGTGCCGGCCAGATGCGCTCATGCGGGCGGGTGTGGGCAGCGGCGTTGGACACAGAGACTCCTGAAGTTGGATCGGCGATTCGATAAATCGGTATGGCCACAAGCATGGCAGCGCTTGAACCCTGTGGACGCCTCGGACAAACCCTAGCGCTACAGTGCCCTCGACAACATCGCGCAACATGCGCGGCACAGGCCTGCATGGGCCAGGTGACAACGGAGCGAGACATGAACATTCACTCGATCATTCGAGGTGCCGTCCCGGCGCTGGTCTTCGCATTGCTGGCCGCCTGCGGCTCCGGTGACGACGGCAACCCACCGCCAACCGCGATCGACCAGCCACCGGTGCCCGTCATCACCAGCCCGGCCGAAGGCGCCACCTTCAAGGCCGGCGACCAGCTCACCTTCACCGGCAGCGCCACCGATGCTGAAGACGGCACCCTCGCCGCCGGCGCCCTCAGCTGGCGCGCCGACCTGCACCACGACACGCACACCCACCCGTTCCAGCAGCCCACGGCGGGCGGCTCGGGCACCGTCACGATCCCCGTGCGCGGCGAGGTGTCCGACAACATCTGGTACCGCTTTCACTTCACCGCCACCGACAGCGCAGGCCATGCCGTCGAAGTAACGCGCGACGTGCTGCCGCGCAAGGCGCAGGTCACGCTGGCCACGGTGCCTGCCGGTCTGCGGCTGACGCTCGACGGCCAGCCGATCACCGGGCCGCACGTCTTCACCGGCGTGCAGGGCATCGAGCGCGACGTGGGTGCCGCGGAGCAGGTGTTCAACGGCCACCGCTACACCTTCGCTGCCTGGAGCGACGGCGGCGCAGCCGCGCACACCCTCTCGACCCCCACCGCCAACACCACCTACACCGCCACCTTCACCGACCAAGGCTCAGTCACCAACCTGCCACCCACGGTCTCGCTCAGTGCAGCGGCCAACGGTGTGGTCGGAACACCCGTGGCACTGTCTGCCACCGCCGCAGACAGTGATGGCACGGTCGCCAAGGTCCAGTTCTACGACGGCAGCACGCTGCTCGGTGAAGACACCACCAGCCCGTTCGCTTTCTCGTGGACCCCCAGCGCTGAAGGCGTGCACAACCTGACGGCCCGCGCCACCGATGACGACGGCGACACCACCACCAGCGCAGCCGTCGCCGTGACTGTGATCGCAGCCACAGGCCCCGACAACCAGGCGCCCGTCGCCACGCTCACCTCGCCTGCCGACTTCGCCGATGCACTGGCCGGCACCGTGACGCTCGCCGCCACCGCGACCGACAACGTCGGCGTGGCCGGGGTCGAGTTCCAGGTCGATGGCGTGATCGTCGGCAGCGAAGACACCGCCGCGCCGTACCAGGCGAGCTGGGTCACCGGCAACTACCCGTTCGGCCAGCACATCGTGCGTGCGCGGGCACGCGACGCCGCCGGCAACCTCTCTGCGTGGTCGACCGCCACAGTGCGCGTGAACGGGCCCGGCCTGCCGCAAGGCTTCACCAAGAACGAAGCCTGGATCACCGGCCTGAGCAGCGCCACGGCTTTCGCCACGGCGCCCGACGGCCGGCTGTTCGTGGCCCAGCAAGGCGGGCAACTGCGCGTGGTCAAGAACGGCCAGATGCTGGCTACGCCGTTCATCACGCTGCCGGTCGACTCCAACGGCGAGCGCGGTTTGATCGGCGTGACGCTGCACCCCAACTTCGCCGCCACGCCCTGGGTCTACGTGCACTACACCAGCACCGAAGGCGGGTCGCACAACCGCATCAGCCGCTTCATGGCCAATGGCGATGTGGCCACGGGTGCAGAGCAAGTGCTGGTCAACCTGCCCAACCTGTCGAGCGCGACCAACCACAACGGCGGCGCCATCCATTTCGGCATCGACGGCAAGCTCTACATCGGCGTGGGCGAGAACGCCAGATCGGCCAATGCGCCCGACCTGACCATCCCGCTGGGCAAGCTGCTGCGCGTGAACGACGACGGCAGCATCCCGACCGACAACCCCTTCTACGCCAGCCAGACCGGCCTGGCGCGGGCGATCTGGGCACGCGGCCTGCGCAACCCGTTCACCTTCGCGGTGGAGCCCATCACCGGCCGCATCCACATCAACGACGTGGGCGAAGGCACCTGGGAAGAAATCAACCTCGGCACTGCAGGTGCCAACTACGGCTGGCCGTCGACCGAGGGCCTCACCTCGGCCGCCGACATCACCAGCCCCTTGTTCACCTACCGGCACAGCGCG
>Ga0307513_10006999_pt1 | contig 14671 bp, 12 predicted proteins | sample 15_EM_MG_FD_202174 | JGI IMG/M metagenome (GOLD analysis project Ga0307513, IMG submission 202174) | Populus trichocarpa ectomycorrhiza microbial communities from riparian zone in the Pacific Northwest, United States - 15_EM | ecosystem: Host-associated > Plants > Roots > Unclassified | place... | reverse complement strand
GCGGACTCGACCGACGTGGTGAACGAGACGGCGTTGCCGTACTTGTCGACGATCGACAGGTGGCTGGTGCCGTGCTCGGGGCCTTCCGGCCCGTTCCCGACCGGCACCGGCCCGAGATCGCCGGCCGGCGCCTTGCCGAGGCTGCCCTGGGGTTTGATCAGGGCCGCACGTCCGGCCAGGTACTCGGGCTTCAGCAGGGCGGCGGGCGATCCGCCGGGCAGCGGTACGAAGTCGGTGTCGGCGACATAGCGGTCGCGATCGGCGTAGGCGAGCCGCTCCGCCTCGGCGATGAGGTGCACCGCGCGCGGTGTGGGCACGGCGCCGTCCGGCCCGACGGGCGCCGGCTTCTCGACATCGATCCCGACCTTCTCCAGGATCCCCAACGTCGCCGCGACGACGATGCCGCCCGACGACGGCGGCGGCATGCCGCACACCTGGAACTCCTGGTAGGGGGCGCAGACCGGCTCCCGCTCGACCGGGCGGTAACCGGCCAGATCGGCCGCGGTCAGCAGGCTGGGGGTGCGCCCGCCGGTGGTGTCGGTCGCGGCGGCGAGGATCGCGGCGGCGATCGGTCCGGTGTGCAACGCGTCGGCGCCCTGCTCGGCGATCGCGGCGAGCGTGTCGGCCATCGCCGGGTTGCGCAGGTTCTCCCCGGCTGCGAGAGGTGCGCCGTCGGGGTGCAGGAAGTAGCCGCGCATGCCCGGATCGGCGGCCAGGGCTTCCCGTTCCGCGGCCACCGACGCGGCCAGGCGCGGGCTCACCGCGAACCCGTCGCGGGCCAGCGTCGTCGCGGGCGTGAACAGGTCGCGCCACGGCGTGCGGCCGTGTTCGCGCTGGGCCACCTCCAGCATCCGCAGCACGCCTGGGACGCCGATCGAGCGCCCGCTGGCCCGCGCGCTCGGCTTCGGAGGCGTCAGGTCGGTCGCCGAGGTGCGGGCCAGGTAGAACCCGTCCGCGGCGGCCGGGGCGGTCTCGCGGCCGTCGTAGGACTGGACGCGCCCGCTCGCCGCGTCGTAGTGCAGCAGGAACCCGCCACCGGCGATGCCGGACGACTGCGGCTCCACCAGCCCCAACATTGTCTGCGCGACGATCGCCGCGTCGATCGCCGTCGCACCCGAGTTGAGCGCTTCGCACGCCGCCTTCGACGCCAGCGGGTTGGCCGTGACGACGGCGAACGTGCGGGTGTGCACCTCGGTCATCCCGGACCGGTAGCCGGTGGCGATCTCCGGCGCCCCGGGCACGCCCGGGCCCGACGGCGCCGCGCCCGAGTTCGCCGGGCCCGTCGGGATCGCGCACGGCCCGGCCGCGGTCGTCGTCGGGGCCGAGCAACCGACCAGCAGCGAGGTCAGCGCGAGGACGGCGAGCAGGACCTTCGGCCGGCGATCGGTCATCCGATCACTGCACACCGACGGCCGGGTCCTGGCAACCGGTGGCCGTCAGTTCCTCCGTACGTCGTAGGCGACGTGGGTCACGCGGTCGCCGCGCACCACCCGGCTCGGGTTGGCGAGCTCGAGCGGCGGATCGAACGCGCCACCGGCGAAGAACGGGCGTCCGGATCCGAGCACGACGGGGACCACGTTCATCACCACCTGGTCGATCAGCCCCAGCCGCAGCGCCTGGCTGCCGATCTGACCGGCCGCGACGTCGACGATCCGGTCGCCGGCGCGCTCGCGGGCCTCCTTGATGGCCGTCTCGACGTCGCCGACGAACGTGAACGGCGCCGTGCCGTAGTGCTGCCAGTCGTCGGCCGGGCGATGGGTCACGACGATGACGTGCTCGCCGGAGGCCGGGACACCGTTCCAGCCGTTGGTCTGGTCGAAGAGCCGTCTGCCCATGATGACCACGGCGGTGTCGGGGTACTGGGCCTGGGCGAAGTCGGCCGAGGCCTGGGTGCTGCGCAGCTCGTCGGACGTGCCCGGCCAGGTCCACCGGACGTCGCCGCTGCTCAGCCACTCGAACATCGGACCGATGCCGTCGGCGTCGTCGGCGATGTAGCCGTCCATCGAGACTGCTGCGCAGCCCATCACGGTCGTGCTCATGCTCTCCTCCAGGGCGATCGGGATGGAGGGACGGTAGGAGCCCCAGTACCCCGTCGGCATCTGTCGGATGACCGGTGCGGATCTGCATCGGACGTCGGTCAGAGCCGCAGCTGCGCGAGCTCGGCCCGGCGGGCGATGCCGAGCTTCGGGTAGGCCTTGTACAGGTGGTGGCCGACCGTGCGCGGGCTCAGGAACAGGTGGGCGGCGATCTCGCGGTTGGTCAGGCCCTGCGCGGCCAGCCGGGCCACCTGCAGTTCCTGCGGGGTGAGGGCGAGCGGGCCGGTCGGGGGAGCGGTCGCCGGAGCGGGCGCGCTCGCCCCGAGTGCGCGCAGCTCGGCCTCCACCCGGGGAGTCCAGCCGCGCGCGCCGATGCGGAGGAACACCTCGTGCGCCTCGACGAGCCGGTCGCGAGCTGCGCCGGGGCGGCGGTGGCGGCGCAGCCACTCGCCGTAGGAGAGCAGCGTGCGGGCGCGGTCGTAGGGCCCGGCTCCCGCCAGCGCCTCCTCGAAGAGCTCGGCCGCCTGCTTGCTCCCGTCCAGCAGCGCCGCGCACCGCAGGTCCAGTGCCTGGGCGGCCGGGCTGCCCGTCGCCGCCGCCCAGTCCCGTAGCGCGGGCAGGTGGAGCTGCGCACGCGCGGGGTCGCCGACCCGGACGGCCGCCTCGACGTGGTCGGCGATCGCGCGCCGGGTCACGTCGTACCGGGCAGTGCCGGTCAGCGCGGTCTCGAGCCGCGGCAGTGCCTCCGCGGGGCGTCCCGCGGCGAGATCGGCGATGGCATGCGCCCAGTGCGCGAACGCGGCCGCCATCCGGTGCCCGCGGTGGTCACGCACGACCTCGGTGACCTGCTGCGGCCACTGCTCGGACCCGCCGACGGCCGACAGGACGGCTGCGATCGCGCTGAGCGGGATGACCTGCAGCTGCTGGTCGAGCTCGCGCGCCAGCCCGATCCCTTCAGCGACGGCGATCGCGGCGTCGGTGAATCCGCCGTTGGCGAGATGGGCGAGCGCGAGCAACTCCAGCGCGTAGGGCAACCAGCCCAGCGCACCCGTCCGGCGCAGCTCGGCGACGTGCTCCTCGACGATCGCGACGGCGTCGGCGTCGTCGCCGAGCAGCACGGCGAGGAAGGAGCCGAGGAACCGCTGCACCGTGTCGTCCACCCGCCCGGCACGGGCCGCGCCGATCAGCTCGCGCGCCGCAGGGACGGCCGTCGCGAGATCGCCGGCGAGCAGGTCGACGAAGCCCGTCACCCCCGGCTGCAGGTCGATGTCGAACAGCTCGCGGCAGCGCCGCAGCAGGTCCGGGTCGGCGGCGTCGCGGGCGCACCAGCTGGCTTCGGTCAGCAGCCCCGCCGCCCGGACAGGATCCGTGCGGGCGATCGGTGCGACGGCCTCGATGGCGAGCGTGGACGCGCGGGCCGGGGACTCGCGCTCGTAGGCGACCTGCGCCCGCACCCACAGCGCGTCCGCCCGCTCGCCCGGATCGGCCGTGAGGTCGGCGCCGCCGGCGGCGAGGCTGTCCGCCCGGTCGAGCTCGCCGGCGTCGTAGGCACTGCGCGCGGCCTCCACCAGCCGCCGTCCGCGCGCGTCGTCGCTGCCGCTCAGGTCGGCGGCGCGCTCCCACGCCCGGGACGCGGCGGCGGGCGCGCCACGGTCACGCCCGCGTTCGGCGGCCGCGTCGAGCCCGGCTGCCGCGCTGTCGTCCACCCCGATCACCGATGCCGCCCGGTGCCATGCCCGCCGGTCCGCGTCGTTCGGTCCGCGCAGCGTCGCCGTCAGCGCCTCGTGCGCGGCGAGCCGGCGGGCCAGAGGTCGGCCCTGGTAGGCCGCAGCGCGGACGAGCGGATGGCGGAACACCGGCTCGTCGGCGACGATGGTGACGAGGCCCTGCAGTTCGGCCGGTTCGAGATCGGCCACACCGATCCCCAGGTGCGCGGCCGCGGCCGCGAACTCGGGCAGCCGCAGCCCCGGATCGGCGGCGAGCACCAGCATCGCGGTCCGCGTGCGGTCGGGCAGCCCGTCCAGACGGGCGCGGAAGTGCCGTTCCAGACGGCCGGCGGCCGGCAGCGGCGCCACCGGATCGGGGTCGCCGGCCGACCCGTGGAGGGGCTCGGCGGCGAGCTCGAGCACGGCCAGCGGATTGCCCCGCGAGTCCTGCAGGATCCGGTCGACGAGGTGCGGGGCCAGCGTGCCGACCGTGTCGAGCAGGTCGACCGCGTCGGCCCGGTCCAGGCGCGGCACGGTCACGCTGTCGATGCCGTCGGCGGGGAACGGGCGGTCGCCGTCGCGGGCGGCCAGCACGACGCCGACGGGGTCGTCGTGGAGGCGCCGCACGGCGAACAACAGCGCGGCGGCCGATTCGCGGTCGACCAGGTGCGCGTCGTCGACCAGGCACAGCAGCGGCTGTTCCTCGGCCAGCTCGGAGAGCAGGGTCAAGGTCGCGGCCCGCACCAGCAGCGCGTCCCCGGGTTCGGCGGTGGCCCCCACCGCGGCGCGCATCGCCCGGGCCGGTGCCGGCGGCAGCCCGTCGATGCGGTCGGCCACCGGGGCGAACAGCACCTGCAGGCCGGCGAACGGGATCTCCGTCTCCGACTCCACGCCGGCGACGCGCAGCACCCGGAACCGATCGGCCTGGGCGGCGAGGTGGTCGAGCAGCGTGGTCTTGCCGATGCCGGCCTCGCCCCGCAGGACGAGCGCGCGGCTGCGCCCGGCCGCGGCGTCGGCGAGGAGGCCGTCGAGCCGTGCCCGCTCGGCGGTCCGGCCCACCAACGTCGGCGCGGCCTGGAACGCGTTCACCGCGGGTCCGGTCCGCGACGGCGATGCGGCACGGCGGAATGGTAGCGGCGCAGGTCACCGGGCACGGCCGTGCGCATGGCCCTCGACCGGAGGTAAGGCTCGCCTCATATGATCTGCTGGTGTACGTCGTGGAGAACCTCACGAGCATCGGTGGCGGCCTGGACGTGCGCGGCGACCTGAGCCGGCGCAGACTGCTCGGTGCCGGCGTGAGCGCGGCCGGTCTGCTGGCCGCGGGCGCCTGCGGCACCCCGGCTGCGCCGCCGGCCGGCGGGCCGCGCCGCTCGGTCACCCACGCGCTGGGCGTGACCGACGTGCCGGTGACGCCGCAGCGGGTGGTGTCGCTCGACTCGAACGCGGCCCTGCAGGTCTCCCTGGAGCTGGCCGCGCCGCTGATCGCATCGGAGACGCTGGGCGGCGACGTGCCCGTCCCCGGGTACCTGCCCGCGCCGCCTGCCGGGTTCGAGCGGCTGGGGTTCAACGAGCTGAACCTCGAGAAGCTGGCCGCGCTCCGGCCGGACCTGATCATCGGCAACACCGCCCGGCTCACCGAGAAGTACGCGTCGCTGTCGGCGATCGCACCGACCGTCGCCTACCGCAACGCCGGCACGGGCGTGGACTGGCGCGACTCCGTCCGCCTCGTCGGTGACGTGCTCGGCGCGGCCCCCGAGATCGACAAGCGCCTCACGACGTACGCCGAGCGCGTCCGCGACATCTCCACGCGACACGCCACCGCGCTGCAGGGCCGGACCTTCACGCTGCTGCGGTTCAACACGTCGGAGCTGCGGATCGTCCGGGCCGGGATCTTCGGGTCGAGCGTCCTGACCCACGTCGGCGCCCGCCGGGCACCCTCCACCGACCTGCCCGGCGAGAACGCCACCTACCTGTCTCTGTCGGAGGAGACCGTCTCCACGGTCGCCGACGCCGACGTGATCCTCTACTTCGTCGGCGGGGGCGACTCCTCGACGACGGCCCGTGACACGTTCGACCGCTACACCGGCGGCGGTCTCTGGGGTCGGCTGCCGGCGGTCGCGGGCGGACGCGCGATCGAGATCGACCCGATCGCCTGGTGGGACGGCTACTCGGTGTCCGCGGGGCTGGCTTGCCTCGACCAGCTCGACGCCGCGCTCACCCGCCTCTCCTGAACCCGAGGAATCCGATGTCTCGCTCCCGCTCCCTGCTGTCGATCGTGCTGGGACTCCTCACCCTGCTCGCCGCGTGCGGCTCACCCGTGGCCCAGGGCCCGGCGAGCGCGGCCGGCGACGCGACCGCCTTCCCGGTGACCATCACGACCGCGTTCGGCGACGTGACGATCCCCGCGCCGCCCCGCCGGGTCGTCGCGCTGGGCTGGGGCGACGCCGAGACCGCGGTGGCGCTGGGTGTCGAGCCGGTGGGCGCCGCCGACTGGCTCGCGCTCCGCGGCGACGGGCTCGGCCCGTGGATGAAGCAGCGCTACACCACGCCACCGAAGATCCTGGGCAACCTCGAGGTCGAGCTGGAGCAGGTGGCGGCGCTCAACCCGGACCTGATCCTCGACACCCGCTCCAGCGGCGAGCAGGTCCGCCAGGACAAGCTCGCGCAGCTCGGTGTGCCCGTGGTGGCGCTGCCCAGCCCGGCGGCCGCCCGCTACCTGACGAGGTGGGAGGACCAGCTCGACATGATCGGCCGGGCGCTCGGCCGATCGACGCAGGCCGCGGCGCTGAAGACCGAGCTCGACGCCAAGTTCGCGCAGGCCGCGGCCGCGCACCCCGGGTTCCGCGGGGCCTCGGTGGTGGTCGGCGCGCGGACGAGCACCGGCTGGGGCGCCTACGTCGAGGGCTCGTCGCGGATCAACTTCATGCTCCGGCTCGGCTTCGTGAACTCACCCGCCGTGCAGGCGCTGGCCGCGAAGAACTTCTCCGTGCCCATCTCGCCCGAGCGGCTCGACCTCTACGACGCCGACCTGACGATCGTGTTCCCGATCGAGGTGTCGCCGGAGACGATCACCGGCGATCCGCTGTTCCAGAAGGTGCCGTCGGTGGCCGCCGGGCGGGTGGTGGTGCCCGACAGGTCGGTGGCGCCCGCCCTCGCCAGCGCCACCGCCCCCGGACTGTCATACGCGCTGGACGCCACGGTGCCGCTGTTCGCGGCAGCGCTGAAGCGCTGACTCAGCCTTCGCGGCGTCGCAGGATCACTGCCAGCGCGGCGGCCACGGCGAGCGTGGCCACCCCGGCTCCGACGAACACCGCGCGCGGACCGACGAGCGCGACGAGCGCACCGCCTGCTGCCGTGGCGAGGCTCGCGCCCAGCTGCGCAGCGGTGCCGACAATTCCGAACACCCGGCCCAGCAGCGCGCGCGGCACCGTGTTCTGCACCGCGGTGTCGTAGCCGACGTTCTCCACCGCGTTGCCGGCACCGGCGACGGCCTGGGCCGCGACGACCACGGCGAGCGCCGGCGCGAGGCCGGTGACCAGCGTTCCGACGCCGGTGGCGACCACGGCGACGACGATCAGCGTCTCCGGGGACCGCGTGCGGGCCAGCCGGGTGCACGCGGTCGCCGCGACCAGCATGCCGACGCCGAACGCGCTCGCGGCGATGCCGAACCCGGCTGGTCCGGTGTCGAGGGCGTCGCCGGCGAGGAACACCAGCGCCACGTTGTCGACGCTCGCGACGGCGACGAGCGCGGTGAGGCTCACGACGAGCAGGCGGATCCGCCGGTGTGTCGCGACGTGGTGCACGCCGGCCACCGTCTCCGCCCACACGCCGCCGACATCGGCGGGATCGCGGGCCGGCGGCAGCGCGGGCAGCCGGAGCAGCAGCGCCGCGGCCACGGCGAACGTCACGGCGTCGACGGCCAGCGCCGTCCGCACGCCGGGCCCGGCGGCGAGCAACCCGCCCACGGCCGGACCCACCGCGACCTGCAGCGTCAGACCGATCCCGACCAGCGCGTTGGCCGGGCCGCGGTCGACGGGCGCGACCACCGCGGGGACGATCCCGCGGCCGGCCGGGTTGCGAACCGTGGCCAGCGCGGCCGCGATGCCGACGAGTGCGGCCAGCAGCGGCAGCGGCGGCAAGGTCAGCGCGACCACGCCGACGACCGCGGCCGAGGCCAGCTCGCATGCCGCCATCAGGAGGCGGGTATCGCTGCGGTCGGCCACGACCCCGGCGAGCGGACCGGCCAGCCGCGGCAGCGCGGAAGCCAGCAGCAGCACGCTCACGCCGTACGGGCCGTCCCGTCCGGCGGCGAGTAGGACCAGGACGGTGGTGGTGATGCCGTCCCCGATGAAGGACACCGCCCGCGCTGCGACCAGCACGCGCAGTGCCGGATAGGTGCGCAGGATGCCCGCGCGGCGGCCAGGTTCGATCACGCCGGTCAGCGTGGGCCCGCGCGGTGTCGCGGCGCTCCGATTCGGCCTACGCCGAATCGACACTGTGCGAGGCTTCGGGGATGGCGCTGGTGGTGCGGTTCGGTCCGGGGGACGCGGCCCGCTGCCGGTTCGCGGTCTCGCCGCTCCAGGAGACGATGTCGGCGCTGCTGACGCTGGTCCGCCCCCGGCGGCACGCCTTCTACGAGCCGTGGCTGCGCTCGGTGCGGCCCGCTGCGGCCGCGCTCGATCTGAACCTGCTGGCCATGTCCGCCTCGGCGCGCGGGCGCGGCGCCGATTTCCTCTGGCCCAGCCCGGCCGGGCCGACCACCACCATCGATGACGATCTCGCGCGTGTCGCGGCCAGCCCGCCCGAACGGGTGCGGATCGATCTCGCCGAGCAGGCCGCTCGGGCCGACGCCCGTACCGCCCCGCCGGCGGCACTGGAGGTGCTGACCGGGGATCCGGTCGTGGCCAGGGATCTGCTGGTCGTCCAGCAGCGGGCCGCATGGGACGTGCTCGTGGCACCGGCGTGGGACCGCATCCGTGGCGCGCTCGACGCCGACATCTCGGCCCGTTCGCGGCAGCTCGCCGACGGCGGGCTCGAGCAGTTGTTCGCGCACCTGCATCCGCGGGCGGTGTGGCGCGACGACGCCCTCCATCTGACCGGTGTCACACGCGAAGAGGTCGTCGAGCTGGGCGGCCGGGGACTGGTGCTCGTGCCGTCGGCGTTCGGCTGGCCCGACATCGGCATCGGCCCCACCGCGCCCGACGCCTCGACACCGCCGGCGCTCGTCTACCCGATGCTCGGGGCGGCGCGGCTGTGGGAGACCTCGCCGCAGCCGGCCGCGGTAGCGCGGCTGCTTGGTGCGGGTCGGGCGCTCGTCCTCGCCGAAGCGGTGGTGCCCAGCACCACCTCGGGCCTGTCCGCGCGTCTCGGGCTGGCGCCGGCGACGGTGTCGCAGCACCTCGGCGTGCTCCGCGACGCGGGGCTCGTGACCGCGCGGCGCACCGGCCGTGAGGTGTACTACGGGCAGACCGAGCTGGCCGCCGCGCTGCTGGAGGCGAACCGGCTCATGGGCGAGCCGGGGTGAGCAGGACGATCGGGATCGTGCGGTCGGTCTTCTGCGCGTACTCGTCGTAGAGGGGGAAGATCTCCGTCATCCGCGGCCAGAGGAGCTCCCGCTCGGCTGCGGACGCGACCCGGGCGTGTGCGGTGAACCGGTCGGTGCCGGCCTGCACGCCGACGCTCGGCTGCGCCAGGACGTTCTTGAACCACGCCGGGTCCTGGTCGGCGCCGCCCTTGGAGGCGACGACGACGAACGCGTCGTCCGAGCGGCCGTAGATCAGGGTCGTGCGACGGGCTCGGCCGGTCTTCCGTTCGGTCGTGGCGAGCACGAGCGTGCGCACCCCGTTGTTCTCGTGCCCATCGGTGCCGCCCGAGGCCAGGTACGTGCGGGTGTGGTCGGCGGCCCAACCCCACTCCGGGTCGGTGGTGTCGGTCGCGGTGTCGAGGTCCTCGGCGACGGCCACGGTCAGGCCTCGATGAGGGCCAGCAGCTGCGCGGTGTGGCCGGGCAGCTCGGAATCGGCGATGCCGGTGAGAATGTCGCGCAGCCGCAGCGGCCCGTCGACGAGCGCGGCGCCCTTGGAGATCAGCCGCGCGGGCACCAGCGTGTCGAGCTCGACGTCGCTCAGCCCGGCCGAGTCGAAGGCGGCCAGCGCCTCGCCCTGACGGCGGATGCGGTCCTGCAGGCCCGCGTTGCCACCGGCGAGGGTGACGACGTGGTCGAGCGTCCAGCTGTCGTGCGCGACGCGGTTGTCGTAGGTGGCGTTGACGCCCGCTGCGACGTTGGCGGCTGCGGCGATCGTGGCGGCGCTGACGATCGAGACGTGGGCCAGGATCTGGTCGGCGTTCCACTCGCCGGGCGGCGGGGTGGAGGGGCCGGTCCCGGCCACGGTGGCGGCGGCGTCGAGGAACACGCGATAGGCGTCGCGGATCGGGGTGGTGTTCATGGCAGCAATCCTCGAACCGAGGAAACAATCCGTCCAATGATTGTTTCGATGGTGATCGATAAATATCATTGATGGATGCTGGACTCGGCCCGCTTGCGCGTGCTGGCCGCGGTGGCCCGCACCGGATCGCTGACCGCCGCCGCCCGCGACCTGCACCTCACCCAACCCGCCATCAGCCATCACCTGGCCCGGCTCGAGGCCGAGACGGGCGCCGGGCTGGTGCAGCGGGTGGGGCGGGGGATCCGGCTCACCCCGGCAGGCCGGTTGCTCGCCGACCGCGCCGCCGAGATCGTCGGCCGCCTCGACGCCGCCTCCGCCGAGCTCTCCGCGTTCGTCGGGCTCGACGCCGGACGGGTGCGGCTGGCCGGCTACACCACGGCGTTGAGCACGTTGCTGCCGTCGGCCACGGCGATCCTGCACGCCACGCACCCCGGTCTCGAGGTGAGCATCACCGACACCCATCCGCCCGAGGCGCTGGCGATGCTGCGCGCCGGCACCGTCGACGCTGCGTTGATCTTCCGGTACGACACGTCCGCGCCGGAGGAGGACGATTTGCGGCTGGTCCACCTCCTCGACGACCCCACCTACCTGCTGACGCGGGACGGGTCGACCGATGTGGCGGGGCACCGGAACTCGCCGTGGATCGGGGGGTGCGACCGCTGCCGCGCCCATCTCGTGGACCTGTGCCGCGAGGCCGGCTTCGAGCCGGCGATCCGGTACACCACCGACGACATGGTCCTCATGCAGGCGCTGGTCGGCGCCGGCCTGGGCGTCACGACGATCCCGGGGCTGGCGCTGCGCGCGCACCGCCACGACGGGGTCACCGCCACCCGGCTGCCGGAGGCCACCCGGCACGTGTTCGTCGCGACCTACGGCCAGCCGCCCGACCCGCCGGCCACCCGCGCCCTGCTCGATGCGCTCAGCGCGGCGGCGGCTTAGGCCGACCCGCGCACGATCAGCTCCGTCGGCAGGATCAGCGACGTCGGCTGCTCGCCGTCGATGAGCCGCACGAGCATGCGGGTCATCTCGCGGCCGAGCGCGTCGATGGGTTGGCGGATCGTGGTCAGCGCGGGCTGGGTGTGCTGGGCGGTGACGACGTCGTTGAAGCCGACCACGGCGACGTCCTCGGGCACGGCCCGGCCGCGCTCCCGCAGCACGCCGAGCGCGCCGACGGCCATCGCGTCGGAGGCGACGAACACGGCGTCGAGATCGGGGTGCTCGTCGAGCAGCTCCGTCATGCCGGCCACACCCGAGGCCTCGCCGAAGTTGCCGTGGGCGACCCGGTGGTCGGGCAGCCCGGCCAGCGCGAGGGCCTCCCGGTAGCCCAGGTAGCGGTTGATGCCGGCGTGCATGTCGGTCCGGCCGGTGATCGTGGCGATGCGCTGCCGGCCCGTCGAGATCAGGTACTCGACGGCTTGGCGGGCGCCGCCGCGGTTGTCCGCGTCGACGTAGTACGTGGACGGGTGGTCGAGCGAGCGGCCGCCGCGCACGACGGGCAACCCGGCGTCCTCGACGATCTTCGCGAGCGGGTCGTCCTCGTGCAGCGCGAGCAGCAGCACGCCGTCGGCGCCCCGGGACTGCATGATGCGGGTGACCTTGGCCCGGCCCCGTTCCGTGGCTGCCAGCACCAGCATCAGATGCAGGTCCGTCTCCTCGACGACGGCATTGACCCCGGCGATGACCTCGGCGAAGAACAGGTTCGCGAACAGCGCCGGGTCGTCGCTGGAGATGGCCAGCAGGATCGCGCCCCGCCGAGACGAGGCCAGCGAGCGGGCCGCGGTGTTCGGCACGTAGCCGAGCTCCTCGATCGCGCGCTGCACCGCCTCCCGTGACTTCCGGCTGACGTGCTGGGCGTTGTTGATCACGCGCGAGACGGTGCCGGTGGACACGCCGGCCATGCGTGCCACCTCCTCCAGCGTGGGTGGCCGCGGGCTCACCATGGCGGCCTCCTGCGCGATCGGTGCGGGTTCACAGTCTGCGGTTCCGGATGAGGTCGGCGTACCACCGAGCGCTGTCCTTGAGGGTGCGGCGTTGGGTCGCGTAGTCGATGTGGACGATGCCGAACCGCTGCCGGTAGCCGTAGGACCACTCGAAGTTGTCCATGAGCGACCACAGGAAGTAGCCGCGCAGCGCGACGCCGCGCTCGATCGCCGAGGCGCATGCGCGCAGGTGCCCGTCCAGGTAGGAGATGCGCGCCGCGTCGTGGACGGGCTCGTCGTAGGCCGCGCCGTTCTCGGTGACGTAGAGCGGCACACCGGGGTGATCGCGCCCCAGGCGCAGCAGCAGTTCCTGCAGCCCCTTCGGATCGACCTCCCAGCCGATGTCGGTGCGGGGCCGGCCGCCGTCGACGGATCCGACGGTCTCCGATCCCGGGTAGGCCGACGGTTTCGGTGGCTGCCCACCGCGGACGATCGGGGGCGAGTAGTAGTTGACGCCGAGGAAGTCCAGCGGCGCGGCGATCGTCTTCAGGTCGCCGTCCTGCACGTGGTCGAACGACGTGACCGCGGCCAGGTCGGCGACGACGTCCTCGGGGTAGCTGCCGCGCAGGAGCGGATCGAGGAAGATCCGGTTCTGCATGCCGTCGATCCGCCGGAACGCGTCGAGATCGATCTCGGCGTCGCTCGCGGGGGAGACGTGGGAGAGGTTCAGCGAGATGCCGAGCAGGCTCTCCGGCATCGCCTCCGCGGCCAGCCCGTGGGCCAGCATCAGGTGGTGCGCGGCGTGGACGGCCGCGGCGCCGTCGCGCACGCCGGGCGCGTGCCGCCCGGTGGCGTGGCCGAGGAACGCCGAGGACCACGGCTCGTTCAGCGTGGTCCAGCGGGTGGCGCGGTCGGACAGGGCCTCGTGCACGACGGCGGCGTACTCGGCGAACCGGTACGCGGTGTCGCGCGCCGGCCAGCCCCCGGCGTCCTGCAGCGGCTGCGGCAGGTCCCAGTGGTAGAGCGTCGGCCACGGCTCGATGCCGCGGTCGAGCAGCGCGTCGATCAGCCTGCGGTAGAAGTCGAGCCCGCGCTGCTCGATCCGGCCCGAGCCGTCCGGCTGGATGCGCGGCCAGGCGATGGAGAACCGGTAGGCGCCCACCCCGAGCCCGTCCATCAGCGCGACGTCGTCGCGGTAGCGGTGGTAGTGATCGGCCGCGACGGCACCGGTGTCGCCGTCCGCGACGGCGCCGGGGGTGGCGGCGAACGTGTCCCAGATGGACGGTCCGCGGCCGTCCTCGGAGGCCGCGCCCTCGATCTGGTAGCTCGAGGTGGAGACGCCGAACAGAAAGCCTGGATCGAACTCGGCAGTCACGCCTTGACCGCTCCTTCCATGATCCCCCCGATGATCTGCTTGCCGAACGCCAGGAACACGGCCAGCAGCGGGAGGCAGGCGACGAGCGCGCCTGCGAACATCAGCGTGTAGTCGGTGTAGTAGCTGCTGGACAGCTGGTTCAGCGAGAACTGGACGGTCGGGTTGTCCGCCTCCAGCACGGCGACCGGCCAGAGGAACTCGTTCCAGGTACCCATGAACGTGACCAGTGCGAGCACCGAAGCGCCGGGCCGCAGCGCCGGCAGCACGACCGTCCAGTAGATGCGGAACGTCGAGGCGCCGTCGATGCGGGCGGCCTCGATCAGCTCGTCGGGCACCGAGCGCTCGGCGTACTGGCGCATCAGGAACACCCCGAACGCCGACACCAGGAACGGCACGATGACGGCGTGCAGGCGGTTCTGCCAGCCGAGCTCCACCATGATCATGTAGAGCGGGATGATGCCCATCTGGACCGGGATCATCATCGTGCCGAGGATGATCAGGAGCAGCGCGTTGCGGCCGCGGAAGCGCAGCTTCGCGAAGGCGAACCCGGCCAGCGTCGAGAAGAAGACCACCGAGACGGTGACGACCAGCGACGCGATGGCCGAGTTGAGCATGCCGAGGAGGAAGTTGGCGTCCTCCGCCTCGAACAGCCGCCCGACGTTCTCGCCGAGGTTGCCGCCCGGCGTCAGCGGGGGCGGCCAGTCGCCGACGATGTCGTTGGTGCGGGTCGCGACGACGAACAGCCAGTACAGCGGGAAGGCCGAGAGCGCGATCGCGACCAGCAGCGTCACGTAGATGATCGGGGAGGTCTTCTGCATTACCTCGACCTCCGGGTGATCAGGAAGTTGACCAGGGCAAGCACCATGATCATCAGGAAGATCATCCAGGCGATCGCGGAGCCGTAGCCGAGATCGAAATCCTTGAACGCCTTCTCGAACATGTACATCGACACGGTCTGGAACTGGCGCAGCGAACCGCCGGAGATCGCGTAGCCGCCCTGGCCGAAGATCAGCGGCTCGGTGAACAGCTGCATGCCGGCGATGGTCGAGATGATCACCGTGAACACGATCGCCGGACGGATCATCGGGATGGTGATGCTCCAGAACTGGCGGATCTTCGACGCGCCGTCGACGGTCGCCGCCTCGTAGAGATCGCGGGGGACCGACTGCATGGCGGCGAGGTAGATCAGC
>Ga0307513_10006998_pt1 | contig 14671 bp, 11 predicted proteins | sample 15_EM_MG_FD_202174 | JGI IMG/M metagenome (GOLD analysis project Ga0307513, IMG submission 202174) | Populus trichocarpa ectomycorrhiza microbial communities from riparian zone in the Pacific Northwest, United States - 15_EM | ecosystem: Host-associated > Plants > Roots > Unclassified | place... | reverse complement strand
TTTGCAGTATGAAAGAATGTATGTAGATGTTTGAAATGTTGATCTATGGAATGTGAAAAAATAAGCACATCGTCAATGTAAACAATGCAGAATTTTGAATGTGCATTCATGATGCGTTGAAATTCAGATGGTGCATTTTTTTAAGCCAAAGGGCATGACATTCCATTCGTATTGGCCAAAAGGAACTGTAAAAGCAGTTTTGTATCTATCTGTAGGATCAATTGGATTTGCCAAAATCCGGATTTCATATCAAATTTAGAAAATATGAATGTAGAGTGCAATCTTTGCAACAAATCTTTTTTGTTGGGGATTGGATATCTGATTCATTTTAAAGCAGAATTTAAAGGTTTGTAATTGATCACAAGTCTATGTGTGCCTCTTTCAATTTCAGAGTTTTTATTTACATAAAAGGCTGCACACGACCAGGGTGATCGAGACTTTTAGATAAGACCTTTAGACTCGAGATCGCGGATTTCAAGTCTGTAATGCTGTTCTAAATCAGCATTCATTTGTATAGGTCTTGCTTTTGTAGGTATAAGTTTTTCTGAAAAAGTATCTTCATATGAAAGATCAACGATGTGTTGTTTTCTTTTTTAGAAAGTATTAGGTAAGTCTAAACAGATATGTTGTTCAATCTTATTTTGTAAATAAATGATTTTCTTTTGTACATCAAAGTTTTGTAATTGTTTGTTGATACGACAAAAGGAAACATGGTTTTGTAAATCATGTAGATGGAATTGTTTTCCATGAATCAGTGCATTGATATGATAGGTATGTATGGAGCATGCTTTAATCAAGTTCAAATTTCTAGTCTTAGATTTTTCTAAGAATGGGAAAACAAGTTTGATGCTATTGATTTTGGAGGTAATATAATTATGATGTGTTTGATATGGAGTGATCATGTCAATGAATGGAGTGCCAAGAATGATGGTATGATTAATATCTTTTGTAACGACAAAGAATGTTTTAAAAGAAATGCCTTTGTTGAAAACACAGGATTGAGTTTTGCCTGCAATATGCAATTTTGAATTATTAGCAACAGAGAGTTTTTCAGGGGTATTTTGCAAAAATCATTTTGGAACCACGCCTTCTTTGATGCAGTTTAAATCTGCACCTGTGTCAAATAAAACAATAGTGTCAAGTTTGAAATCTTCTGAAAAAATAAGCGTAATTCTAATCAAATATTTTTTGGAAGATATTTGTGTTAATACATTCAGGAAATCATCTGGAATATGCTCAATATTTGTAAGTGTATGAGGCAATGCATGAGATTTAATGGTTTGATCTTCTGATTCAGACTCAATGTCAGACTAACGTTCAATTTTTGATAGAAGGTGTTGTAATATAGCAGAGTCTTTCTGTTGGGCTTGTTTTAAGGTTTGTAATTCGGTTTTGAGGGTTTTAATCTCAGAATGTAATTCTGAAATTGTTAATCTCAGAATGTAATTCTGAAATTGTGACTGTGGTTTTGGATTTCTTTTTGTTAAGGATCTTTGTAAGGTCATAGGTATTAGTGCTGGTAGAGGGTAATATAGAGCGGTTTGGAGGGTTAGATAAAGAGTGCTCTGGTTGGTTGAAATCTTTCAACAGTTTATCCAAGTAGGTTTTTTAAAGTTGAGGATTATCAAGTCTTTCGATAGCCTCAAGAATGAATTCTTGGTCTTGGGTTAAGACGTTAATTTGTTTGGAATTTGTAGAGGCATCTGAAGTAGCACTAGTAGTTACTATTTCATCAATTTGAAATTCTTCTTCAAAAGTGTCTGAATGAGAGAGGTCAATGTCTGTGGTTTTAATGTAAAGATTTTGTATTTGGTTGATGGTTTCTTCATTTATTTGGAGCTCATGAAGTTTGGTATTGACTTTGCAGAAACGGGATGTATGTCCTTTCTGGTTACATTTGTAACAGGTAATGTTTTTAGGGTCAAATTTTGGTTTGGGTTTTGACTGGAAAGGTCTATGGGGTTTGGTAGATTTGTTATAGGGCTTTTTGTAGTAAGGTTGATCTGGTTTAGAGTAAAACTGTTGTCGGTATTTATGGGCTGATCATTTATAAGGAGGTTTTTGGCTCGAATATTTTTTGGGTTTTGAATAGGTTCCACTGCAGGAGGGTTTCTGGTGGAAAGGTCAAACTGGTGACAGAAACTACCAAGTTCTTGCCTGGTACGTTTCATTTCCCATTTTAGGTGTTTTTGGAGTTTGAGGTCCTGACAGATCTGAAGGCCTTCCTTTTGGGTGAAGCTCACAAGTTCACCGTATGTAAGCTGGTCATATGGTATGGTTTTGGTTGTAAAGGTATCCTTGATTTTGTTTCGGACCTTTTCTACTAAGAGAATCGATAAGCCTACAAGGAATTTTTCTTTTCAAAAAGGCTAGTTTGAATCTTCTTGAAGCATAACACGAGTACGAAAGGTATTTTTGTACCACTGAAAGTCATTGAGCTTCTTGCACCGAAGGTTGGAGAGAAGTTCAACATTTTTGTCTTTTAGATGGGAAGGATCTCCGACAAAATGTAAGGAGATGGTAAGGATAAGGGTGGACACAACATCTTGGAAGGTGTTTCCTGAAGGGTTAAGGATATGTGTTTGGTCTTCATAGGTTTGTATAGAGTTTAGAATATGTAAGTGATCTGTTTCAGTGAGATGGTAATCACACCATCCTTTAAGCTAGCCAGAGAAACCTGCAATAAGAAGTTCGGCTATGGCTTTGTCTGGGTTTCTATTTGGGTTTTGTAGGCATTAGTTACCATGGTCATTTGTTGGAGGGTGTTTAAGATATTGTATTTAGACATTTCATCTATGTTCCATTCATAGAGGGAAGATGCATTATATTTATGTTGGCTAATGACAGCTGGTTAAGTAGATATGGAAATGTCTGGAGCAATGGTTGTTTTAGGAGCTTGCCAGGTAAGTCTGTTTAGTTGAAGAGGATGTTCTTGAAAAGTATCTGTATCGGAGGTTGATACGAGGTTATTTTGGAGAGTATTAACCTGATTTGTAAAGGATGAAGGGTTGGATTGTTGAGGTGTGTCTGAGACAGTCAAGGTTGTTCGGTTAAGGTTTTGTAAGTGTGTTTTAATGGCTCTAAGGAAATCTGTTTGATTTTGTTGAATTTGTGTTTGGCTCATTTTAGTAACTTGATATGGTTTGAATACTGGGTTTTTAGTTTAAGGTCGATGGGGTTTTTATCAGTCATGAAGTGGACTGGGTTCTTTTGTATTTGTTTTTCCAATCTAGTAAGCTGTTTACCTATGGTATGGAGGTTGATATTTGTGAAATTGTTTTGTTGGATGATATGTTTGGTATTTGTGTGAGGGTATCTTCTCCGGGTAATTTGTATGGAGTGGCATCAACTGTTTGGTCTTTGTGAGTAAGTTGTATGTTGCGTAAAGGTGGATGGTCAGACTCAATTATAGGTCCACTAGTGAGGGTCCATGTAGGAGTTTTGGAACGGGTTGTAATAGGACATGCATGTTTAATGGATGCAAATGGATATGTAATATGTTGTGCTGGTATATAATGAAATTCAAACCAATCAAAGAATGAAATTTGTACTTTATGGGTCTCAATGTAAGCATAAAATTGTTGTTGGATATCATTTCTCTGTTGGAGGAAGTGTTGAAAAAACCAAGATTGTTTTTCAATATTATAATCACCATAAAAATCTCTTTTGAAAAGAGTTTTGTTTATGACAAAATGCTTTTCTGAAGTCAAAATATTCAGCTCATTTGGATGTTTTCAGTAACAGCTGAAAAGGTTGGTGAAGTTGGAGGAGATGGTTGCTCAAGGTCTGTATATACAGGTTTTGGTATATTTGTAGTATAGTCTGCATTTTGAAAGCTAGTAGAAGGGATATCAGATGTAGATTTTCTAGGAGGGTTTGCGTGATAAGGGATATTGATAACAGAAGGGATTTTGGAAATTCTTCTTAGATCTATTGTACTGGAAGAGGAAGAGTCTTCTGAGAATCTGGAACTTGTAGAGTATCGATGGAAAGACAATTTGACTTTGCCATCTGTGTACTGGGTAATGTTTTTAATTTGAACATTGGGTTGAGGTGGTTGAGGTAATTCTAGTGGTGCTGCACCTTTGAGGATCCAATCTTCTAGAAGGGACATATCTTTCCATTGGATTACTTTTGGGACAACAGTGTTTGAGCGGGATAAATTTGTTTGTAGAAGTAGTGTTTCTCCTTTTTGAGATTGGAATTTGTGTTTGTTGGCAAAGACTGAGAACATGACTTTGTAGTGAATTTTGAATATGAGAGCAACAAGGGTAGATCCTTCTAGCATGTCATAATTATGGGTCTTTATTTGTATTAGCATACTTTGCAAAATATTTTTGTCTTTGAGGGACATGATTATGTTTGGATATCAGTCAAATGATATCGAGCCACTGCAAAGGCTAGACTCAACAGAACTTAGGAGAGAGTCTTGAAAGTTTTGAAATCTAGCATCTCGGAGGACAGCTAGAATGGAGGTGTTTAAACCTTCTTTTGTAAGAGGTTTTATCCTGACTTGGACAAGGCCAACATAGATGTATTTATAGTTTCGGGCTAGATGTTTTTGTAAGGATTTTTGAGAGAGGAGTTGGATGGTTTCAAAAGGTTTTGTAAGCTGAATATCTTTTTCTTCAGTTTTGATAGTAAAATCTGTTTTGAAAATATCATATTTAGATTTTTGATAAATTTGAGTTTGAGAAATCTTTGGAATTTTCCAATCATTAATATTTTTTGTACAATCTTCAATAGTTATCTCTTCACTTTGTACAATCCTTTTACTTTCAGAAGATTCAGAGGTAGAGGAAGCTGAAATAGAAGTAGTCCTATGGAAAACGGAATCCATAGATAGGAAAGATGAACTAGGAAACAGGCTGCAGGTTATATGGATTTATTGCCATAAAACTCAAACGGGACTTACACCATTAAGTTGCATTCACCTATTGTCTAATGATCTCTTTGTCTTTCTAGGAATTCAAAAATCTTTATGTTACTATTCCTACCCAGACCCCAGTAGGCTTTGATACCAGACACAATAATTATGGTGATTTGGATATAGTGTCAACCCAATGTTGAACTGCGCCTGTTTGTACCTGTGGTGGTTTTGTAGTTTCTTCTTCTTCAATAACTACCTCATACCAGGATTTGATAGGTTTGGCAGCTAAGATGGCTGAAGACATGATTTGAAAATATTTTTTCGAGGCAATTTGATCAACTTCTAAGGACAAAACCCGCTAAAGGTTTATTTATCCCATGTCAACCATAACAAAAAATCATGATTTAAATTTTTTTTTGAAATGAATTCTATGTCAATCTATGGATAGTAAAATTACAGCAGCAAATAAACTTACGTGTTAAAATATATTTTTTTCTAAAGTGATTTTAAAATCGTTTTAATTTGACTTCTAAGGATTTTTTTTATTCTATGTCAATATTAAATAATAAAATCACAACTAAATATTTATGAGATAAAAAATATTTTTCATTGGCCGATTGTTTTATCTTTTTTTGTCAAGTTTTAAGGATAATGCTCATTGATGGTTCATTTATCCTATTTGGATATATGACTAATAAAACACAACCAAAAGTTTTGATGTTGAAAATATTTTTCAAAAAGATTTTATTATCTTTTTAGTCAACTTCTAAGGATAAAACTTGTTGAAGATTTATTTATCCTATGTCGATCTTTGATAATAAATCCACAAATACGCAACACATCCATTTATCACAAGGCAACAAATCAATCTTAACACAAAAATAACAAACAATAAATATCACCACTGTATTTGAATCAAATCCAATCTAACCATTTCACGGCAATATCAACCACATCAAATAATCCTAATCATTGACACCGAATTAAAGTTCATTATCAATAAACCAATCAATGTCACAAAAATTTAACAACACATTCAAAATGTTTAAAATTTTGTTTAGGGTTTTGAAATCAACCTTCAGCCAATTAGAAGAGGTGTTGGAAATAGGTTGAATTATGGCGGTGCGTCTGTTGCTTGCACAAGGAGAGCAACAAAGTTGTTGGCATGTTTTCCCACTCACCGCAAAGATTGGAGGCATGTGGCAGCTCTACAGGGTGCTTCAGTTCTTATTCTCCCTATTGTTACCGGTGGTAAGGCTAACTGATACTTATATAGAGAGATTAGGGAAAGAGAAGGTTTAATCTTCTACTTCTCTCTATATTGTTCGATTTTCTTCTCTTTATTTTTTTTCTTGTCTTATCAGGTGATAGGTCCAATGAGGAAGAAGGTTGGTGTCGAAAGGTCAAGAGGTTGAGCTGTTGGTTAATTGCTAGAGATAGCTATGGGTAGCTTGGGTAAAAGAGGTTACTATCGTCGGTTTTTTCTGCCCTTCTCACTCTTTCCTTTGTTCTTTTTTCTTTCTTTCTTTATGCTAAAGTGTTAAATAGTGGTCAAAAGAGAGGTCGTTGGTAGTGGAAGAGAAGTTGTCTATGGTGATACTGATGGTTGTGGTTGTAAGGAAGTGTGTGTGACTAGCGGTTTGTTTGAGAGAAATTAAGGAGAAAAGGTGTATTTGATCATGATTTTTTTAGGAAAGATGAGGGAGTGAGGGGATGAATAGTAAGGGAGAGATGGTTGGCTCTTGTATTTTCTCTTATTTTATTTTATTTTTTTCTTCCCCTTTAACTGTTCATACTTAATCTTATTTATACTAGCACCAAAAGGTATTTATACTAGCACCAAAAGGTCTTGTCCTCTTCTATTCTCTAACTTTCCACAACCTTCATTCTTGTATTTATCCATTCATTTATTTTTATTTTTTGATTGTTTGGACCAATTAGTGATTAAGTGGAAGGAACGAGGCACTTCTGACCAAGCAATATCGATTCTCTTCCATTGATCCATTGATTCCTATACAAAGGAGGTGGGTTTTTCAAAATTCAAATTGGTCCCCATCCTTTCTACAACCACATCATGCTCACTAATAAGAATTTTACTCATTTTCTTCTAATTGATTTTTTTTTCTTTTTATGATTTTTTAAAAGTTTTTTATAATGAAAATGATTAACAAAATGATTGAAAACTAAGAAATGACCGAATATTGGTCGACTTGCATCGACAATGTATTTTTTAGGAATTTTTGTTATCTTGCATTTTTCATTTTTTTTTTTGAAAACATAGTGTCAAAAACAGGTTATGAAAAATAAGATTGAGGATTAAATGTTGTGTGATCATATAAATTTGTACATATACATATTCAAATTACAAGGCAAACTATTCTCTCTTATTAAACATAAGAGATAAAATTATGTATTGGAACTTGAATCTAGTTATTGTATATACTAATCTTAACAATCATGATAGACATGAATGGACAAAAATCTATTCATAATAGTTCTCTAACAACCCCTCTAAAATAAAGAGTGTGTTGAAGTGAAGCTTGCCTATGGTCCATAAAAATTATGTTGAAAAGAGCTTGAGTAAAGATATCAAAGATATTAATCATTGCCAAAAATGTATTGCACTTTAATCTTTTAATGTACTTACTAGCTTTAAACATTGCATTTAAGGACAAAACAATAAAGCATCTATATTATCACAACATAAAATTGTTGGATCTTGAAGTTGTATTCCTAACTCTTACATTACGATCTTAACACAAAACTCTATCTTTATGGAAGATCTTGCAATAATAGGTTTCTTTTTTACTTGACTAAGAGATCAAATTTTTACCCAAGTAAGCTAAAAAAAACCCTTGTAGATCTTTTATACCCTTATTTGTTGGCTTAATTAGTATCAATGAAAGCCTTCAAAGGCTTTATAGATGAATGATGAATACGAATAATATGATGTAAGGTTTCTTTAACATATCTTTGTACATCTTTGTATTATTCCCAATAAGTTATATTAGGAAAATGCATAAATCAATAAAAATTATTAATAAAAAAATACTAAGTCAGGACAAGTGAGGCAAGTCTAGTGTAAATACCCAAAAATTTATAACCCTAAGCACCTTAAAGAGGAATGAATTAGGTGTTTAAATAAGAATAATCCTTGTTCAACTTTTTTTATTAAGCTTAAAAACAATCTCAAAATCAATCTTATGTTAACCTATTCAATTAAACATTCAACCATGTAACAAATATAGAGAAAAAAAAGAGGTAATAAAAAGTTATGTGATGATGTATACTGGTTCGACTCTAACCATTTGTAATGCACTCCTTAAATAATAAGCACAAATCTTTTTAGATAGAATGGAATTTTGAATATCCATATGCAAATGATATGTGCATGATTGAATAATAATAAGAATACTAATAATAATAATCAAAGGTATAATGATGTATAAATGATAGTTTATCTAAAAACAGTGGGAGAGAAAGGTATTTGTATGAGGCAAGGAAGAATCAATCAAATAACTCGATAAAAATGATCCTTAAGGCCAAGAGTTGGTTATGGCTTACTAGATAGAAGCTGGGTCACTCATGTGATCGTTTATTCTAAACATATTTTAAATAATTTTCAACACTAATTTTAGGCCATCATAGAAAGATAAAGAGGGATATATGATATAGTAAAATACCTCCTTTTCATATCACATTTTTAAAAGTTGAAGAGAGCTCATGGTATTAATTTAAATTTGAAAATATAAAGGACAAGTGAGATAAAAATAAAAGAGAGAGAGTTAGTTTTGATTGCTACATAGACAAATCTAAATGATATTCAAGTGCCTTATAAATAAATTCTATATGTGCATGTGTGGTAGAGGACAAATGTAATGCAATATGCACCGTGAGTCAGTGGCAGAATTAAGGGGGGGCAGGCAGGGGCCCGAGCCCCCGCAAACAATTTTTTTATATATAATATTTAAATGCATGGCTAGTTTAATCTTTTAAAGAGATGGGCCCTCCTAATAATAAATTATTATTTCCTTAACTATTAAAACTCTCCACTTTACAAGTTTCAATTTTATGCACGGTTGCTTACATGGAAGTGGAAAAGAAAAGGCTTTGTAGCCTTCTACAACCCTAACCTAAAAGTATAATAATATAAAGCAACACGACAAGGCTAAAGCAAAGCTACCAGGGAATTAACAAAGCTACCAGGTAAAACTCTCCACTTTATAGAATTTGATGAGGTTTATTTTATATAATTCTGCTATATTTTTTTTTTTCCTAGATCTACTAGTTTTATTATTTTTTTAATTGATGTTATAGTGACTGTTTTTTTTAATTAATTAGATATATTTTATGGGTTTGTTTCGATTATACTTAGATTTTTTTTATGTTTTGTTTTTAGCAGAGCCATCAAAATTATCAATTTTTTCTTATGTGTACCTTATTATCACTAGGTCCAATATACAATTAGACACAATCTTTCTAGTCAAATTGAGTTCTTTGAAGAACACATACCTAGCTTTGATTTAGTGTAAGTTTTCTTATTTAGAAACCAACAATCCCATTTTTTTATGTTAGATTTGCTTTTATATATCAATTTTTTTTTATTATGTTAATTTTTCTTTTATATGTTAGTGTGGTTTACATGTAAAAATTTATTTTTAGTTCTGATTATTGCTTCAACACATCGTTATTTTTATTCATTTTTAAAATAGAAAACAATAAAAATTTATGATGTTTTGATTTTAGGTTGAACCATGAACAAAATAAGAAGAATTGATTCATTTTTGAGAAAAAGAGAAAAAATATTGATAACTCACAGCCTAGTGAACCAACTCCAATTTGTAATGTTGAAGTTATGGTTGAGCAGTCCCAATATGCAATTATATCACGTTATACAAAAATCATCATATGTTTATAATAAGTTCTTTGAATAAAATTAAATCATGTTGTTTTTTTTATATAATTTATGTACAATTATATCTTTTTATATTAGTTTCGGCCTCCCCTGTTAAATAATCTTAGCTCTGCCCCTGCCGTGAGTGAATTAGTGAAAAAGAGGATATATGTGTCTATGTATTTTAAGTTTTTCAACTTATTTATATGTCAAATATATGGTAAAAAAAGAAGATAAAAAAGATTGTTTTAATTGCATATGACCAAGTTTTCTAAAACAAATAAATCATGTTTGTATTTTAATAAAAAATACAAAAAAATTTGAAAGAAAAAAAAACCAAAAATATTTTGCATGATTTATCTTTTAAAAATAACAATTTTTTTTTTTACATTTTTCATGTCTTATGAATTTAATAACAAGTTTATTAAATCTATGAGGATTTGGTCTAAATTTCAAAAACACCAAAAACCAATTTGTTTATTTTTAATATCAAAGATTATGAACTTACATGTAAGACGTATTTCTGATATATATATATATATATATATATATATATATATATATATATATATATATATATTTTTTAGAAAGAAAATATTTAACCCATAAAAGCTATAATCCACGTTGCTGGGGTGGATCTGCTCTGACTAATAGATAGATTAATTTTTAGAAAAACATAATTGTACCTTAGTAATAATCAGACAAACAATCAATACATCTTATCTAAGGTAAAGTGTAGTAAGGATGATATTGTCCTCCTTATACAGAACCAATTTCCTTATCCAGACTTTGTAAACTAGTTAGGGTTTCTAGTTATCAAAATATTAGGTGACAAATCCAAACTTTCGGTAATCATAAAAGGATAAGAATTCCTTATTCTTTTCACACTACCACATCCTTATCCAGGAGAATGATCGTCTCGATAGTGCGACAAAGCTGACAAGTAATGGAGCTTGACCATCTTAGCGCTTCTAGATCTAAGAGTTTTTTTTTTTAACATAATAATAGATAAAAAATGAAGTAAATTAGCAAATGTCAAGTTGCTTATGATCGGAGTTAGATTCCTCTATAGCGCTCCCATCAATGAAATTCCCTTGTTCTAAAATATTCTTGTCAAAACATTTTTGTATAAAAGGCTTACTTAGAAATATAGATAGTGGCCTTTGATTTGAGAATTATGGTTATAAGTTGATAGCATGATTTGAATTCAAACAACTTATTATCTAAAAAATCCATCAACATCACTATGATGTCCTCCTCTTGAATGAATGACACTGCTAATTAAGCCAAACAATATGCGATCCTTAACCAATACCAAAGTCACCAAAAGCATCTTTTGATCATCTTCACTAGCATTGTTGCTAAAAAACAACTCAAGCTGGAAAAAGGGAGGCAAGATAAAACTATCGACTATAAACTTCATAATGAATATAATATCTTGCTTATGAATCTTACTTCTAAGTGAATTAACAACCTTTGCATTTCCAACTTCATAAAAGGAAGACTGATATAGGATTGATGAACCATGTTAGGATGAATCTCATCACATACTTGACAATTTTCATGCAAAATTGCTATTTCAAACATCTTTATGAAAACATCATATTTTTTGTTAGGTACCTTATGCTTGTAGAAATAATTGTGGTAGTTCTTGTAAGCATCGTCAAAGATGAAGTAAGAACTATGCCAGTTTAAAAAAGTTTGCTTTTAAAAGTAATTTAGCCATTTTAGTGTACTTTGAAAAATAAAAAATAAAAAATTCCCCTAAATTCCAGTTAAACAAGTTTTGCTTTTAAAGGTAATTTAATTATTTTATTGTTCTTTAAAATGATAACAAAGACCAAAATGTTTATTACTACCCAATTTTTGATCCATTTTTGAAATATTTTTGAAAAAAACTAAAAATAGCAAAAAACACCCAAAAAATACATTCTTGATGTATTTGCGTCATTTTCATTGTCTTTTCCAAAGAATTTAAAATAAAAAAATCTACTTTCAACATATTCAGTTGTTAATACACTTGCTGAGTCTATGTTGATGTTGCTTTTTTTTTTCTCAAAAAAATCAAAATACAAAAAATACAAAAAATCAAAATGGACAAAGGGACTAAAAGTGAAAAGAAAGAAATTGAGGGACCAAATTTTTTTTTTTGGTTACTTGGTCACCAAGTTTTCTTGGAGACCAAGCAATTGAAAATAACAAACTTGTTTGCCTATAAGTAGGTGGTTGTATCACACACAAAAAGAGGGGGAGGAGAGATTTTAGAGGAAAGAATTTGGGGAGAATTTGAGGGAGAATTAATAAGAGTATTACCAAAAAAAATATACCAAAAACAAACAAAAAAAGTCACAAACCCATGACCTCTCCCCTCTCGGCTAGCTCCCTGTTTTTTTTTTCAACACCAACATAGAACTATTCATCTCCCCTTCACCTTCACTGTCAAAGAGAAACCTATCTAAGTCGAGAATCTAATTTCTCCTCCCTATAAGCAAACTCAAAATTGGCCTACTGTCCATTCCTCTCGCCAAAATGGTAGCACATCCCATCATAACAACCTTAACAAATAACTAGTCATGCCCCGTCACCTCTTCCTCTCACCCATCTACCAGAAACCATCATAAATCGATCCATTAACATCGTGAAAGCCTATGTGTCTAGCTTTCCTAGAACTCCTCCACCGACAACCATTGTAGCTGCTGAAACCAACACCACCAATTGCCCATTCAAAACCCAAGAACAACACCACAACTCTACCGTGACCCAACCTCGTCACCGTGAGAAGCTCTTCCCCCGTCTAACCTCTTGTCTTTAACTCGCCAAAGCACCACCCATCAATCAATCTTCACTGCCCTCACATAAGCCAAAACCGATATCAATAAAAACCTGGATCGAAACAGCAACCACAGTCCTTTCTGCCACCATCCTCTTCCTTTTTATTTTTACCCGAGACTCCTAGTACCACAAAAAAACAATAACTAACAGACCCATAGCCACTGAAACTCTCATCATAAAACCCATATATACTCATAATTGCAACTCATGACCATTAATCCCTAAAACCCGAGCCCATCTTCAAATCGTGACCCTCCTCCACCAGCAACGACAGTAGCTCCTCTTTTTTAGCCATTGTCAAACACCAATAACTATGAGCTGCAACCAATAGAGAGAAGAATTAAAGAGAAAGGAAATTTACAGTACACAAAGAGAGCTGAAAGAAAGAAGGAGGAAGATAGAGAAAACTGAAGCTTTAGAAGGCCAAATCTGTTTTCTTGAGTAGTAGTGGACATCACCACCGGTCCAGTGTTGAAAAGGGGACAAAGAAGCATCCGATCCATCAGCCTAGGCACCTCCAGCAGCGGCAGCGTGTGAATCCACGCGCTGGCAATGGTGGTGATCACGCACCATCATTATTCTTATACTTCCAGCCTTTGTTTCAATATACTCTTGACACATCAAACACCTAAGAAGGTCGATACATAACCTCAAATTAATATTTGGATGAATTGCTAAAATGTTTTCAAAATGGAGACAAATTGTTTATTGTTGTATATATTTTTGGACTATTTGAGTATTATTTGATTTGAATTGATGTGTGTTTTTGATTTGGTAATTTGTATTAGATAGTGCGTTTATTTTGGGGAGTGTGATTACCAATTGAAATTTAATTTTTAATTCATGGTTTATGTTTGAGTTTGTTGTTTGCTATCTGTTGACTTGAGTATGATTATTAAATAATTTGTTTTAAATTGATATTTTATTGAGATTATTGTGTTTTGCCAAACGTAGATTTTAGTAAAATTTTCAAATATTCGAAAGACAATTTTGAATTGCCCACTTTTTTTCCACCCTCATATATTTAATATTTGAAATTGTGACCTACACGCGAGGTACCTTTTTGATATTAAATAAATCATCTTTCTTTTCACAAAAACAAAAAAAAATCTTTCTTTCAAAAATATAATTTATATTTTAAGTTGCATATGACCAAGCGTCTCAAAAATACAAAAATCATATTTTGCTCAATACAAATATAAAAATACATGGCGTGTTTTAGTATTTTTATACAGAATTCAAAAATATATATTTTCATGTATTTTGGATTTAATAACTAGTTTACTAAATCCATAAGAATTTGACCAATATTTCAATAATATGTAAACATTTTAATTAATGAGAATTAATGGTCAATATTTTACGTATAAACATTGGACCTACAAATAGGCTGGTATTTAAATATCAAGAATTGACTACAAATTCTCAGAATTATTCTGAATATTCATCAATTTTAATTGGAAGTATTTTTCATTACAACATACGAGTTGTGGAAAACCCTTCCGCCTTCCAAGATAAGTGAACCCTATCCAGGCACCTACATGGATCATTTTCAGAAGAATTCATTTGGGCACATGAGCCCATAATAAATTTGAAATGCCATATTTATTTTCACAAGTGAATCTTTATCCTGAGCCATAGACTTCACCGGTTAGAAACTCATCAAACCCTTTAAATCACATTCAGACCACATAATGCAGCTTACTTTAGGTAGGGTGAATTAGGGGTGCTAATATCTTTCTTAACCACAACTAGTCCCTTACCTTTGAAATTTTTTATAAGACTAGTACACGTAGGTTTCCTAGCGACCATAAACCAAACAACTAGGTGGCGACTCCTTGACCCTCTGATGCAGCACGTCCACATGCGACAATGTTCTTGATCAATCTGGTAATGGTTGATGAATCTTGCGAAAAAATGTATTACACACAATAGCCAAACATTGTTTTTTATTAAGAAAGGCAAAATGATCATTACATTGTTCTATTCCACAACGTTTTGTGTTTGCATACACAGTAAAACACTTAGCTCTTTTATGTTTTTGTTAATTACTTTCTTCTAAAACAAATCTTCTT
>Ga0307513_10006997_pt1 | contig 14673 bp, 8 predicted proteins | sample 15_EM_MG_FD_202174 | JGI IMG/M metagenome (GOLD analysis project Ga0307513, IMG submission 202174) | Populus trichocarpa ectomycorrhiza microbial communities from riparian zone in the Pacific Northwest, United States - 15_EM | ecosystem: Host-associated > Plants > Roots > Unclassified | place... | reverse complement strand
GAGTCCTGCGCAGATCTGTCGAGGTCAATAATAGAGGATGGGAGGCCATACGCTGAGATCGCGTCGTAGAACCCCTGTGGCTCGAGCATGTCGAAACCTTTTCGTTGGTCACGCTGGAGAACATATAGTGGCACATGCTCCCGAGCTGCCCAAAGTTCTATCTGTGAAATATAAGAGATGAGATCCCGGCCCTGGGTGCCCGGTTGCGTTGCAACTTGACATTCAGGAATGATGTGGTGACGGGTGAGGTAGGGTGGGAGCAGATAATTTAACCAGGCGAATGGTAGATTCTGTAAGCAATTGTTGCAAGCTACACCACGATAATTAGAGAGGTAAGTGCTGGGACCTCGTTTATGAATCGTGGAAAGGTTAGTGGGTTTTAGACAAGCAGGAAAATGTGAACGAGATATGATGTGATTGAGGAGCTTGAGGATAACAGATAGGGCGTGGTCGCTTAGGTGTTTGAGGAACCATTTCTCCCATCCATCAGGACCTGGTGTCGGTCTTGAGTTACCACGAGAAAGGAGTGCGCGAAGGTCAGTTATTGATAGCAGAACTGGCCACTGAAAAGGGTCAGAGGAAGTATCAGCCCGTATTTGTGAGACGGATGGTGAAGTTAGCCAAGGTTTCTGTTGGGGAGCTCTGTCAGTACGGTGATACAAATTCTGGAAGTAAGCGATGGTCGCATTTTCCACGGAATCAGCACCAGTGACAACGAAGTCGGGTTCCAAGTCAGGGGAGGGGGTGATAGCGAGCGGTAAGGAGGAAAAGGAATGAGGGTAGAGGCGTTTACAGGAGCCGCCAGCTAAGGTGGTGCGGATTTGCTTTTTCGCAGTCTTGTTGATCTGATGTTGCCTTTCGATGCGTTCTTCGGCGAAACGAATCTTGTGGAGGTTTCGTCGGATGCTCGTAAGGAAGGTGCGAAAGTGATGGTGGAAAAGACTACTAGATACCGAGATGGTGGGTCGTTGGGAAAGAAAGGCGAGGATGTAGCCATTAACCCAAGGGGTGGCGGGAAATTGAGGAAGGGCATTGCAGGAAAGCGCACTCAAGATGCGATTGATATGGCGAATCTCCGTCAGGATGAGGTTGATGGTGGGGTTAGTAATTTTCCGGGATTGAGAAGAACGGATGGGAGATCTGAAGGAGGTCTTGGCGGATGAAAGGAGCGCATCGGTAAGGGCCGAATACTGTTGTTCGAAATCGTCGTCTGAGGTGATGTCGGCGGAGAATACGTCAGCGCCACTGTTCAGTCTTTCATCGACAGTAGCAGAAAAGAGGTGGTAGCGATACTTCTCATGGCGGAAAGGAACATAAAAGCGGGGCGCGTAGTCAGTTGCTGGAACCTCAGATGGGATATCTGATACGCCAGGGATGGAAGAGGGGGGCGAGAGAACAATGCGAGAGAAAACAGGACGATGGTCTGTACAAGGGATAAAGTGGGGGGAGAGCGCGATTTCGGCAGTGAGAGTGCCGGCGCGCAAAGCCGCAACACGATCTATGATGGAAAAAGTGGGTTCAGAGAGGGCTGTGAGCTGTGATCTGCAGGTGTAAAAGGATGAAGAGGCAATTGTATTTGGTTGAGAATGCCAAACGTCAACTGCGTCAGTGAGCTGTAAAAATTGTGAGTATTGCAACCGGGCGGGGGATATGGAGAAATTGGTGGAGGTGGATTCGAAATGCGACAACGTTGCATTAAAATCCCCGGATAAAGACCAAGAGTATTTTGCGTCAGAGCAGAGGCGGGTGATTTCGGGCCAGAAAAGGTGCTCCTCGTCATCAGTGCCTCCTGGATTCCAGGGGGCGTAGACACCTATGAACCGGTGGGGGAAGGCAACGTTGTTAGTGGTAGGGATGGTGAGGTCCAGCGCAACAGCGCGACCTCGGAGAGGGTCAGCAGTCAATAAACGTTGAACAGTGAGAACTCCACGGCGAACTGCGACAATGACTCCCCATTTGCCTGTCTTTCGACCACTCTGTCGTCCAGGATTCTCATAGGAATCATATCCAGGCAACTTCAGTCGTGAACCAACCTCGTTTGCACTCTTTGTTTCCCCAATAACAACAATATGGGGCTGGGTATCCTTGACCATGTCTTGAATGGCATTGAGCTTCATCGGGTTGTAAAGGCCATTCGCATTGATTGACAAGGTACGCAAAGAGGAGGTTACAGGCACAGGACCGGAAGATGGAAATGCACGGACGGTGGGGGAAAATATAGAAATACAGATGACAAGGATAAATAGTACAGAAAGAAAAGAAAAGGGAGAATATGTCGAGGGTGACTTTTTAGGAATAAAAATAGATGCCGGAGCAGGCGTTTTAGGAAAATGCGACTGGTTATGACCATACAATCCCTTTAGGAGGAGGTCGACGCGGGCGGCTGATTCATCGAGAAGTAGAGAAAAGGTTTCGAAGAAGTCAGAAAGGGAAGAGAGGATGGAGCGCACCTGAAGGTCTACCTCCATTGAGGTCATCATTTCTTGCACCTGGTTTTCCTCTGAGGTGTCCTCCATTTCCATCCTAAGACGTTTGTGGCGAGAGGAGGGGGCGGAATCGGGAACGTTGGCAGAGAGCAAGGAGATGGGCCTTTGTGGGAGCAAGGCAGCGGTTTGGGAGGCGCGGAGTGCTTTGACTTCGGCGGCCCTAGCCGTCTTGATTGCTCTAGCCTCGTTGAGTTGTTCCTTGAGACTCTCGAGCTCGTTCCGAATGTGTTCCTGACGGTCAGGAGGAGCAATTCCAAGGAGGATGTTGTTGGTGGAGATGGATTGCATGAGAGAGGAGACGTCAAATTGAGCCGCTGTGAGTTCGCTGTTAGCAGAATAAATAGCTGTGGAGTCAGTAAAGGCGCGGGTTATGGTAGTCTGGGCTTCCTGGAATCCGTAGGCCAGTTGCTTGACGTCGCTGACAACCTCCTTGAGTGAAGCGGCAGTAGCTTCGCTCTGGGCGTTGACACGGTCGAGCCGGCGCTCTAAGGTCGGGTCAGATTGATGGGAGAAGGAGCCGAGGGTGCGGGCGTTGAAGAACAGAGGGATGCTGGTTGTGTTAAGTGTGTAGACGTATTGAGGTTTGTCGTGATTGATACGGGAGCTGCCAAAGGGTTTGAAGTCATCGCCAGCGGCCAGGACGCGTTGCGTGATCGCAGGGGTTCTGAGAACGGCACAGTAAACAGTGTCGTCAAGGGCGAGGCGGCTGCGGCGAACGATTGGTTCATTGGAGTCGTTCGTGGCGAAGGTGCGTTCAATGTAATGGTCGATGACGGCTCTAACCCCTGTAAATTCCCCGACACCAGCAACGGCTATTTCCAAACCATGGGAGGGTTGGACGTATCGTGGGCGACGGGGGTAATAAGAACGGTTGTCGAGGATGATGGGGTGGTCAGTGAGGGTGATGATGGAGCTGGCTTTCAGGAAGTGATATATGATGCGGTGAGAGGTGCCTGGGATATACGAGCCTTGAACCGGATGATCATTTTGTTGTAGGATGCGGTCGATACGCGCCTTGATGTCTGCGGGGTTCAGATTATCATCCACCTGGAAGTAAGCCTGGCGCGATTTGTCCACGCGTCCCGGGGCAGCTTTCCAGTTGATGCATAAACCCTCCACCGTCTGCAAGTCTCGCATGACTTTGGCCAAGAGGTCGAGACGGGGCGATTCCCGAAGTGGGCCCGAGAGTGAGACATATACGAAGTCGAGGGGTTGGATAGTGGCGGGGGATGAGATTTGAAGGAGCGGAATCTCGGCACCCTTGCGACGTAAATCCTCTACAACAGCATTGAGGTGGTCCGCTGCGGTGGTGAGGGAGCCTAGCGGAAGGCCTGAGACGATAAGTTCGATACCTGTAAAGGGCTGTGGGTCGAACTCGGGAGGCGGTGTCTCAGATCTGTCGTCAGACAGTGGCAGAGGTTCGTATGGTCCAGCTACAAAGTCCATCCTAATAGAGCAGTAGGAGGCCCGAGGAGTGAACTGGGGATTATAATATGTTGTGGTGGTGGTGGTGGTGGTGGTCATACTGGTTCGCAAGACGCGTAAGGTCACATGACCGGACGCTTACGTACCATATTTAAATGAACGCGTCGCGTTGTTGATTAGAGGTAATGTGTGACATATCACGTTGCCTCTCTCAATCCAAAGACATGACACTATCTCTCCACTCGTGCCTCTCTCTCCAGATTAGTATGTAAACACCAAAAGTTTGGCGTGCCTGAAGACACCGTGTCGGAGCCCGCAAGAGGCTCTGAATATTAAGGGCGTACGACATGTGTTCGCCGCCCTTACCCTCCATAATACCCAGTGCCAAATAGGAGTCGGTATTCAAGCAGTCCCATGACATCAAATGTAGAACATCTGGCATTAGCGCCAGTAACCAACAATGCCCAGCTGCAGGTACGTAGGGGTTCACGCACTAATCGCAGTTTTTCAGTGCACCCGAATCTAACAGTGAACTTTGACAGAGTGCTTACAATCCTGACCTTCTGGTAGAAAAGGCGGTTCCTCCACAGCCCAGCGGCGACCTTGAGGCTGGTGGAACCAGTACGCCCTTCTACCGCACGAGGAAAGGGATAATTATTATCGCCGTTGTAGTCCTCACGGTTATCATTGTGGCGGGTGTGGGAGGCGGTGTGGGAGGGAAGAAGAAGAAGCAAACGACCACCGCGGCCACTGGGAACTCACAAGGGGTTGGAGTTCCTGTCTCGACAATTTCTGGAACAGTAACGACGACTTCATCCGCACAGATAACGACAACGACATCCGCGCAGATAACGACAACGACATCCACGCAGATAATGACAACGACAACGACATCCGAGCAGATAACGACAACGACATCCGCGCAGATAATGACAACGACATCCGTGGAAATAACGACAACGACATCCACATCCGTGCAGATAACGACAACGACATCCGTGCAGGTCACGACAACGACAATTCCAACCGCGTAAACAACAATGATTCTACCCACGCAGCCATCTAGCACAGTTTGCCAATGCGGCTGAAACTGACACCGAGTGAAACAATGGATCGCTGTTTTCAGGATGAAGGACGTATTGCCGTTCACCGTTCTGCAATCTCAAATTGTACTACTACATATCCGGTTCACTTTTTTTTCATGAGGAGGACATGATTCTATGGTGCATATCGTGGATTTCAAGTTGACATCATGTACATTAGCTCAAAATGCACACAGCAAGCTCAGAATGAGATGCTTTATGGTGCCGAAGCCTTCATAGCGATCAAAAGCGACCGATACTCAAATTCGACTCCATACTATTGAAGGGCGCGATGCCCCTCAACGATTGTCCAGGCCACAAAAAATAAATTTATTCAACAAAGGATCGAACTGCGGGATTTAATCATCGAGCACGAAACGGTACCCATTATTATTATAAGGTATGAGCCAGCTAGGGAGACATTGCATTCCAACATGTGCAATTTCCTTGTCGCAAGATGATTAAGCTCCCATCTCCACTGGAATCATATCCTAAAGGCACACCAATAAACCTCTGCGAGAGTGCGAGTGGTGGTAAAGTGCTGGAGAGCGACTTGTCGAAAATCCGGGCTTTTCACTCAGTTATCGAGTGACCGGGACCAAATGAAGTAGCACGTCAGCCGCCCTTTGGGTGGAGGTAGCCGCTGGGACGTGACAGCGCATGTGGGTGATAGTTGCTGCGATGTGATGTTGGGGTATGGATTGGAGACGATCGCTAGGACGCGATGCCGAATGTACGAGACGGCCCAGCCACTCTTTGGGTGTAAGCAGTCGTTGGGACACGACAGGGAGATGTGTGGGTGCTGGTGATCGCTAGGATGGGACGTCGGGATGTAGATGGCAAAAAGTGCTGTGATGCGATGTCGAATGTGCGAGAGGGCCCATCGTGCGTGGGTGATGGTCACTGGCATGCGACATTGGAACACAGGTGGGCACGGTCGCTAGGATGCCAAGTGGATGAGACAGGCTAGGAAGGCTAGGACACGGAATGGATGAAAACGGGCTCTTTAGGTGCAGGTAGTCGCTGGGCGCGACATTGGGATCCCAAGGACGCGATACTGGGTGCGCAGGCAACAACGACCACTGGGACGTGATTTCGAGTGAACGAGAGGACCTGCCGCTCTTTTGGGTGCAGGTGAGAGGGGCTCTCTGGAAGCAAGTTGGGTGTGAGCGACAAAGTGTCGCGGTGTTGGGCTGCACGAAAACAATTCAGGCTCAGAAACTTGACATTGGCAGCAGGAAGAGTCAGTGGAAAAGTATAAATACTCAGCTTATTATAAATTTTATGTGAACGCTGAAAAGAAAAAACGGCTCGTTCGCAGCATGATTTGTACTTGATAGCCTTTGGATTTGAGTAGCGGCAATCAAGTTCAAGGCAATGTGTGACATGTCACGTTGCCTCTCTTGATCCAACGACATGACAGTCTCTCTCCGCTCGTGCCTCTCTCTATTATCTAGACCAGTACACATCCAAAGTTGGGCGTCCCTGAACACACCCAGCATGTCGGATCCCGCAAGAGGCTCTGAATTTTAAGGCTGTACGACGACGTGAAGTCGCTGCCCTTTCCGCCCCACCCTCCAGAATCAACCAGGAGTTGGTATTCAAGCAATCCAATGACATCAAATGCAACTTATCAAGGCTACACCGGAAATATGGCATTAGCGCCAGTAGCCAACGATGCCCAGCTGCAGGTACGTGCGGGTTCATGCACTATTCGCAGCTTTTTCAGTGTTGTTCTTCGCACCCGAATTTAACCATACACTTTGATAGAGTGGTTACAATCCTCACCTTCTGGTAGAAAAGGCAGCTCCTCCACAGCCCAGCCGCGATCTTGAGGCTGGTGGCACCAGTCCACCCTTCTACCGCACACGGAAAGGGATCATTGTTATCGTCGTTGTAGCCCTCGTGGTTGCCATTGCGGCAGCTGTGGGAGGCGCTGTAGGGGGGAAGCAGAAGAAGCCAACGGCTATCACCCAACAAGGAGCAGGCGCCGTCCTGTCATCGATACCGACACAGATACAGACGTCGTCGGAAGGCGCCGGGACCATAGCAATCTCGACGACGATTTCATTGCAGACAACTATTACTATTGGGCCTACTGTTATCGTTATTCCAACCATTCCGCCTTCAACTAGCGCACCACTAGGGCCGCAGGCTACTGGATAGCTCTTTTTAGGATGAAGGACATAGTGCCGCTCACCGTTCTGCAATCTCAAGTTTTACTAGCTATCTAGTTGCCGTTTAAATTGTATGATGGGGACATACTTCTATGGTGTATTTCATGGATTTTCAAGTTAATATTTACAAGTTTGTTTTGATGGTGCGCTAGTATGGACACCCCGATTTTTTTTTTTGAAAATCTCAGCCTTTTCCCGTTCGAAGTTACTGTGTCATCCATAGCTTATTCCCATGTATATACTAACCCAAGCACCTTTCCGATTCCTTCGCAATTTCTTGAAGCATAGCTTAAAGCATCCTCTTTTACTTCAAATACGAAGCTGTACGCTATACATTATATCGCAACTCAGAGGGCTTAGGATTTCGTCGAATAAGAGCCATTCAAAATGCGAATGCATCATAGACGACAGTGACCTAGCATCGAAATTGTGCATTTACCCACAACATATGCAATATGAGACGCCAAAGCCCTCATAGCGATCAAAAGCAACCAATACTCAAATTCGACTCAATACTATTACAGAGTGCGCAATGCCCCTCAGCGATTGTCCACTACATCCGATGGGCGGCCACGAAAAAAAATTTATTCAACAAAGGATCGAACTGCGAAATTTACATAATCATCGAGCACGAAACGATACCCATTATTATTATAAGGAGACACGTATGATCCAGATAGGGTGACATTGCATTCCAACATGTGCAATTTCCTTGTCGCAAGACGACATTTCCACTGGAATCATATCCTAAAGGCAAACCAATAAGCCTCTGCGAGAGTGCGAAAGGTGGTAAAGTGCTGGAAAGCGACTTGTTCGAAAATCCGGGCTTTCCATACCCTTGCTGAGACGACTGCTGTTGGATCAGTGACCGAGACCCAGAAGAAGATGGGGCACTCGCTGGGAAGTGAGAAGGTATGTGTGAGTGATAGTCACTGGGATCCGGCATTGGGACGCAGTCGCTGAAACACGACATTAGAATGTAGGTGGCGATGATCGCTGGACTGCGATATGGGACAGGTGACGACGACCCCGGAGACACGATTTTCAATGCACAAGAGGATCTGCCATGGCCACTAGGAAGTGCAACACTCGGAAGCATCGTGGTGTTGAAAACGATTGAGACTCAGAAGCTGGAAATTGGCGGCAGAGGACGAGTCAGTGGAAAGGTATAAATACTCAACTTTGTTTTTTTTTATGTGAACGCGTAAAAGACGCAAGCGGGAAGCAGGGTTTGTACTTGCGGTATCAAGGGAAGAGAGGCAATGCGTGACATGTCACATCTAATGTCAAGACATGATCATGACACTCCTATCTCTCCGCTCCTACCTCTCTCTATTGACTAGTATGTAAACATCCAAGATTGGACGTACCTGAAGACACCATGTCGGAGCCCGCAAGAGGCTCTGAATCTTAAGGCTGTACAACGACGTGTATTCGCTGCACTCTCCGCCCTCTCCGCCCTACCCTCTATAATACCCAGAATCGATGAGTGGGTACTCAAGCAATCCAATGACATCAAATGCAGCTTATCGAAACTACCCCGGAAATATGGCATTAGCGCCAGTAGCCAACAATGCCCAGATGCAGGTACGTGCGGGTTCATGCACTATTCACAGCTCTTTCAGTGTTGTTTTTCGCACCCGAATCTAACAGTACACTTTGACAGAGTGGTTATAATCCTCACCTTCTGGTAGAAAAGGCGGCTCCTCCACAGCCCAGCCGCGATCTCGAGGCTGGTGGCACCAGTCCACCCTTCTACCGCACACGGAAAGGGATCATTGTTATCGTCGTTGTAGCCCTCGTGGTCGTCATTGCGGCGGCTGTGGGAGGCGGTGTAGGGGGGAAGAAGAAGACGCAAACGGCCATTACCCAACAAGGAGCAGGCGCTCTGTCGTCGACACCGACACCGACACCGACACCGACGTCGTCGTTACAAGGCGCCGTTTCCTTGTCAATCCTGACGACGATTTCATTGCAGACAACTATTACTATTGGGCCTACTGTTATCGTTATTCCAACCATTCTGCCTTCAACTAGCACACCACCAGGGCAGCAAACAATGATTTAAATATTGGATGGCTGTTTTCAGGATGAAGGACATATTGCCGCTCACTGGTCTGCAATCTCAAGTTTTACTAGCTATCTAGTTGCCGTTTAAATTGGATGACGAGGACATACTTCTATGGTATATTTCGTGGATTTTCAAGTCAATACCTACAAGTTTGTTTTGATGGTGCGCTAGTATCGACACCTCGATTTTTTTTGATAATCCCAGCCTTTTCCCCAAGTTCTTGTTCGGAGTTACTGTGTCATACATAGCTTATTCCCATGTATATACTAACCCAAGCACCATTCCGATTCCTTCGCAATTTCTTGAAGTATGGCTTAAAGCATCCTCTTTTACTTCAGATACGAAGCTGTACGCTATTCATTATATCGCAACTCAGGGCTTAGGATTTCATCGAATAAGAATCATTCAAAATGCGAATGTATCATAGACGACAATATGAGATGCTTCTGGATGCCAAAGCCCTCATAGCGATCAAAAGCAACCAATACTTAAGCTTGACTCAATACTACTGCAGTATGCGCAATGCCCCTCAGCGATTGTCCGCTATATCGGATGGGCAGCCACGAAAAAATATTTATTCGAAAAAAGATCGAAATACGGAATTGAATCATCCAGCAGGAAACGGTGCCCGTTAAGATAGAGAGTATGATCCAGGTAGGGTGACATTGCATTCCAACATGTAAAATTCCTTGTCGCAAATAATTAAGCTCCTCTTTCCACTGGAATAATATCGTAAAGGCAGACCAATAAGCCTCTGCGAGAGTGGGAAAGGCGGTAAAAGTGCTGGAGAGCGACTTGTCAAAAATCCGGACTTTCCACATCCTCGCTTCGACGACTGCCGTTGGATTCCACTACGCATTTCCAAACGGTCGTAGGGAAGACCGGATATTGCGCTATCGCAACCGCTTCACCCAACTATCGAGTAACCGGGACCAAAAGAAGATGGGTCGAGTGGTGCGCCAGCCGCCCTTGGGTGGAGGTAGTTACTGGGACGTGCTGAGATGCGACGTTAAGATGTGGATTGGAGACGATCGCTAGGACGCGATGGCGAATGTACGAGACGGCCCGGCGATGGCACAGGGTGCTAGAATGCGATGTCAAATGGACGGCCCATCGGCCACTCCATGGATGCAGGCAGTCACTGGGGCGTGGGAAGGCATGTGCGAGTGATAGTCATTGGCATGCGACATTGAGACGCGGGTGAACATAGTCGTTAGGACGCCGAATGGACGAGACAGGCTGTCATCTGCTCTTTGAGTGTTGAGCGCTGAGCAGTCGCTGGGACGCGACGGGGGTGTAGGAGCTGACTGTCACTGGGACACGAAATAGAATGGACGATACGGTCCAGGGGTTGGTCGTTAGGTATTGGTAGTTGCTGGGATGCGATAGGATGTTGAACGTTGGACGTTGGACGTTGAAACGTTGATGGTCGGTGGGATGCGAGGCGACGAATCGCCGACGATCGCTAGGACGCGATGTGGAATGCATGAAAACGGTCCATTGGCCGCTCTTTGGGTGCAGGCCGCTGGGACGCGACATTGGGATGTAGATAGAGATGGTCGCTGGGATGCGATACTGGGCAGGTGACCACGATCACTTGGAAATGAACGAGAGGACTTGCCCGCCGCTCATTTGGGTGCAGGTTAGCAAGTCCGTCGGCCGCTCTCTGGAAGCGGGTTGGGGAACACGTCCGTCGCTCTCTGGATACCAATGGCCACTGGGACGGAGCATGAGTGCAACACTGCGGAAGTGTTGTGGTGCTGGGCTGCAGGAAAACGGTTGAGACTCAGAATTGCTCAGAAGCTTGAAATTGGGCAGAGGACGAGTTGGTGGAGGGGTCAGCTTTGCGTTTTATAACACATAAAAGTCACATGAGCGGGCGATTACGTACCGTGTTTAAATGGACGCGTTGTTGTTGTACTTGACTTGGCATCAAGTGTGACATGTCTCCTAATCCAAAGACACTATGTATCTCTCCGCTCGTGTCTCTCTCTCTATAGACTAATATGTAAACATCCAAGGATGGATGTGCCTGAAGACACCGTGTCGGAGCCCGCAAGAGGCTCTGAATGTTAACGCTGTTCGACGAGTGTTCGCTGCCCTCACCGCACTACTTTGGCACTACTCTCCGTAATACCCAGAATCAACCAGGAATCGCTATTGAAGCAATCCAATGACATCAAATGCAGCTCATCGAAACTCCACTGGAAATATGGCATTAGCGCCAGTAGCCAACAATGCCCAGCTGCAGGTACGTGCGGGTTCACGCACTAGTCGCAGTTTTTCTGTGTTCTTCGCACCTGGATCTAACAGTACGCTTTGACAGAGTGATTACAATCCTAACCTTCTGGTAGAAAAAGCGGCTCCTCCACAGCCCAGCCGCGATCTCGAGGCTGGTGGCACAAGTCCACCTTTCTACCGCACGAGGAAAGGGACGATTATCATCGCCGTTGTGATCCTCGTGGTTATCATTGCACCTGCATTGAAAGGCGCTTTAGGGGGGAAGAAGAAGCAAACGGCCGTAGCCCAAGCAGCATCAGCCCAGACGTCGACAGAAGGCCCTTTCCCCACCTCATCTGCTGGGAACTCACAAGGGAGTGGAATTCCTAACTCGAGCTCGACAATCCCTGGAACAGCAACGGCAACCGACGTTATACGATGACTGATTGAAGCAGCACCGGGGCAAATATTGAATTAAACATCAGGACGAAGGATGTATCGCCGCTCACCATTCTGCAATCTCAAGTTGTACTAGCTATCTGGTTCCCATTTTGTTTATGACGAAGACATGGTTCTATGGTCCATTTCGTGGATTTCAAGTTAACATCTTCTACAAGTTTGTTTTGAAGGTGCGCTAGTATCGACACCTCGATTTTTTGATAATCTCAGCCTTCTTGTTCGAAGTTACTGCGTTACACTTATACCTTATCCCCATGTATGCACTAACCCAAACACCTTCCGATCCCTCGATTCCTTCGCAATTTCTTCAAGTATGGTTTAACGCGTCCCCTTTTACTCCGGACACGGAGCTGTACGTCATTCCTTGTAGCTCAGGATTTCGTCACATAAGAATCATCCAAAATGCGAATGTATTATAGAAGATAGTGGCGCAGCAGGGAAAGTGTGCATTTGCCCAGAACGCACACAGCAAGCTCAGAATAAGATGCGATGGGGAACTTGATATTGACGCCTCGAATGCAATTCTAACTCTGTGTCATGCCGAGACGCTTGGGGGAAAATAGTCCAGATAATGAGGTCGGTGCTATAAATGAGGAAGCAGAAAAGTTCGAATTGCTTAATTACAATCATCCTCCGGGCCCCGGCTAATGATACACCCCCGATACACTTTTGTTACGTTACCTCAAATATAATATTCTTTTGTGAAACTATTTTTTCTTAAGACCTCTACTTCTTTTCTATCAATAGTTAAGATATGAGAAAGATTGGACAAATTTCAGGCATGTTGCATCTTGTTCAAAACTACATAGGATTTTATGAAATTACTTAGCCAAGAACTCCCACCGCCAAATGATACGATGTCCTGGGAAATTTCTTACTTGGGCGTGATAAGAACAGGACTACGATGTCGGCAATGTTTGATCGTATTAACGTACTCCCGCACCAGGGAAAAATCCGCCACTGCAGGTTCAACGTTCAACGTTCAAATCCCGTCTGCGGCTGCCTTACCCACAAGAGGCTCTAATCTTGAGCCCTTGAGGCCGTACGACAACGTGTGTTCGCTGCCTTCTCTACCCTGTCCCCCGTAATACCCAGAATCGACAAAGAGTCGGTATTCAAGCAATCCAATGTCATCAAATGCAGGACACCGAGACGACGATGAAAAGCTTCTGGCATCAGCTCCAGTAGCCACCAAAGCCCAGCTGCATGTACGTGAGGGTTCATGAACTAAGCTTTTCAGTGCTCTTCATTTAACAGTGAACTTTGACAGAGTGGCTACAGTCCTGACCTTCTGGTGGAAAAGGCGACTCTTCCACGGTCCAGACCCTTCTACCGCACAAGGAAAGGGATCATTATTATCGCCGTTGTAGCCCTCGTGGTTATCATTGCGGCGGCTGTAGGAGGCGGCGTAGGGGGGAAGAAAAAGAAGCAAACGGCCATAGCCCAACAAGGACCAGTCGCCCAGACGTCGACAGCAGACGCCGCTTCCACCACCACCACCACCTTCACCAGCACCAGCACCACTGCCGCTGGGAGCTCACAAGGGGGTGGAGTTTCTGACTCGACAACTCATGGAACAGCAACGACCACGGCGTTTCCACCCCTGCCGACAACAGGTAGTCCGTCCAGCATCCAGTACTCCCTTCCTTTCACCCGACCTTCTATGATAACTGCTTGAAGCAACACCGGGGCCGCAAACACCGAGTTAAACATCTCATGGCTGTTTTCAGGATGAAGGACATATTGCTGCTCGCCGTTCTGCAATCTCATGTTTCACTAGCTATCTACTTGCCGTTTTACTAAATTTTATGACGAGGACATGCTTCTATGGTGGATTTCAAGTTAATATCTTCTACAAGTTTGTTTTGACGGTGCGCTAGTGTCGATATCTCGATATTCTCATGATCTCAGCCTTTTTTATTTTTTTAAGCTCTTGTTCGGAGCTACTGTATTATAGCTTATTCCCAGGTCAAACACCTTGCAATTCCTTCGCGATTCCTTAGGGCGTGGCTTAATGCGTCCTATTTTGCTTCATTTACGAAGCTGTATGTTATTCATTATATGGCAATTCAGAGGACTCAGGATTTCGTCAAATAAGACTTGTCCAAAATGCGAGTGTATCATAGAAGACAGTGGCCCAGCACAAAAATTGTGCATTTGCCCAGAACATACTCAGTATGAGATGCGTCCGGATGCCAAAGCCCTCGTAGCGATCAAAAGAAACCATTACTCAAATTCGACTCAATACCATGGCAGAGGACGTATCGCCCTTCACTAATTGTCTGTTACATCAGATAGGCGGCCACGATTTTTCGACAATGGATCGAAGCGCGGAATTTAATCATCGAGCACGAAATGGTACAAATTGAGCTAGTGAGAGTATGCTCCAGGTTTGTCGCAAGTTAATTAAGCTCCTTTCTCCACTGGAATCATATCATAAAGGCAGACCAACAAGCCTGTGCGAGAGTGCGAACGGCGGTAAAATGCTGGAGAGCGACTTGTTGAAAAGCCGGGCTTTTCATCGCTGAGACGACTGCTGTTGGATCCCACAACGCATTTCCGACCTGTCGTAGGGGAGAGCGGATCTTGCGCTGTAGCGATTTGCTTCGCGCAGTTCTCGAGTGACCGGGACCAAAGATGGGTCGAGTACTGATCATCGTGATGCATGCATGGAATTTTTCATAGAGCCAAGATTTACCCAGCCGTGCTTGGATACGATTTTTGCACTGAAAGTCGCGACGGCCTTTGCCTGC
>Ga0307513_10006996_pt1 | contig 14673 bp, 14 predicted proteins | sample 15_EM_MG_FD_202174 | JGI IMG/M metagenome (GOLD analysis project Ga0307513, IMG submission 202174) | Populus trichocarpa ectomycorrhiza microbial communities from riparian zone in the Pacific Northwest, United States - 15_EM | ecosystem: Host-associated > Plants > Roots > Unclassified | place... | reverse complement strand
GCGATTATTCCCCACCTTTTATTCATCTGCCCCAGAGTTCTGGGAGGAAGTTATTGTTGGTTCGGGTGTTGCAGGAATTCTGACCTTCCTGGACTGGCAATTGTATGTTTTAGTTCTACACAGACTTGATCAACAACTGAACGCCCTTCTCTTGTTTCGGGTGGACAATTTGCCGCACCATCTTCGGTATTATTAGAGGCGCTGGCTACTTCACCTGCCTCTCGTTCTTCCCAAGTCTAAGAAGCCCAAGGCTGCCGTACCCCGGGGGGTCGCCACTACTAATTTAGGTGGATACGAGGAAGAATCGATCCCCTAGTACCACTTAAAGAAGGCGGGAAAGTGTGGCGCGGTTACCAGCGACGCCGAGACCAGTGGTAGAGGGGCCTCTGGTAAGGAGGGACCCAAGAGGCGCAAGGGAAGGAAATGAATGCTACGTTGTCCTGTACTTCCAGGTTGCTTTTACGGTAATGTCACTTGAACGGGCGGGTACCAGTGTTCTTCTGACAATCGCCTTATTTTGTTCGTTGCTCTTGTATACACGGTACGATCAAAACCTCCGGTGATCAGGCCGACACGATGGAGGTCAAACTGCCCACCTGAACAGATATTTAATGTCTAACAGGTGATCAAACCTGCCCTAGACCCACGACCTCCGCCCGGATATTGTCAACGAAGTCCCCAGATTCGCCCGCCGTAGTGTCACTCTGGGTCCCACCTGCCCGTCGCGCGATTCTCCCCCTCTTGAAGACACAGCCTCATGTTCATCCCTGGTTTCGTTTTCGTGTGTCAGACCCACGCTCCCCGGCTGGCGTTGGTTGGCGCGTCTCCCATTGTTCTACCATCCGGGGATGACCCTACTAACGCTAGTGCGATCTGGGGCTCTGTAACAGATAATCGTCGTATGCTGTTGGATACACGAAGGAACCTCGTTTCGACGTCTGAATGATTCTAATCTTGAAGACCCGTGGCGGTGTCGACTCAGATCCCCGGTGATGGAAGGAGGTGGGCGCCAATGGACGTCTGGGAACAATTATCACGTGACACGCCTCTTGTGATTGGACTGCCATCACAAAGTTCAACTGTTCAACCCACCGCTCACATTCTTCGCCACAATCGCGTCGGGAGCATTTATTCCCCTCGTTCGGCGTTATCGCCTGCAATCTTTGCGAGGAGATAATCTCTTCTGAATCGATCTCGCGTTGATTTGGACCCAGTGACATTACCTATCCTATTCACCTTTGTGTGCCACGTGTCGTCTGGGGGTCGGAGAGCCCCCTCACATATCTGTGAGCGAAACTTCTTCCCTCTTACAACCACGGACCTTGCTCACCATGACCACTAGACCGTTCCATTCATCCCCTCCAAAATTATCCCCTCGGGGTTACGTCCCCCACAGCACCGACCCGACTCCGCTCGTCAAAGCACGCCAAAAACGCCTACTGGAAGGCATGAGCGGCTGCTTTCTGGGGCCCATGGATCCTACCGAATTCATGCGCTCTTTGATGCCCATAAATTCTTCAGGGATTGGCCACTTTTCTGACGAGATCGACTTCAGCCTGGTTTATAACCAGCGTAATGAAAGATCAATGTATGATCCGTTCGTAAGGCAATTTCTCACCAAACAGTAACAACCATGCTGATGTGTATCACAACGCAGATTAAGATTGCAAACACGGTCTGCACCAACTTTGTGGCGAAGTTCACCGGGGATCGAGCAGATCCCGACACATCGCTCAAACCTGATATTACGTTCCTCTCCAAAAACAACCCAGTGAACCTCCGCAAGGACTTCGATAAAGCCTCTCCCATGACTTCATTTCAGAATATGGAATTATTTGTTGAACTCAAGCATGAAACACAATGCGACCCATTCCAAGACGAGACAACTGCGGCAGTGGACTTCACGATAGAACGGAGTTCGATCAACGGGGATAATACCAGGGGGCAGTGCACTCTCTATGCGACAAACCAACTCGCCTACCAGCACAGACTTTTCGCTTTTAGCCTAGTCATTTGCGGAAAACGCGCTCGGTTCCTCCGTTGGGACCGAGAGGGCGTAATCGTCTCCGCAGGGATTGACTGTTCGACAAACCACAGCCTCGTCATTGAATTTCTTCAACGATTCAATCAGATGACCCCCGAACAACGAGGTTTAGATCCCACCGCGACTCCTGCTACACCAGAGGAAATAGAAGCTTTCGAGTCTGTCGTGGCGAATGTCGAAATCGAATCCTTGAAGCATTCCGTCGGTGATCAGGAAGCCTACCCACGTTTCCGACTCGAAATTCGCGATGCTCATGACGAAGTATCCCATTACGTCGTCGGGAAGGCCCTCGATTATAACCTAGGTGTAGTCGGCCGCTGCACTCGAGGCTACCTCGCACTTGACCAATCCACAAACCAACCTGTCTTCCTCAAAGACATGTGGCGTCCAGATGTACAAGGAGTTGAGCCCGAACATATCTGGTACGAGAAGTTGACAGCGGCAAGTGTCCCACACCTGGTCAAAGTTAAACATGGGTCCGATGTAATTCAGTCCACCTCAACATCAACCCTCGATTACCACGGTACGGCCCCTCCAAAATCTACCGAGACGACAAGCCGGCAAGGGGCACAACGGGGGTTAACCCACCGTCTCGCGAGTTTTCTCGATTCGCGGGAAACAGGGTTACGAGGATACGTCCACTACCGGCTGGTCCAGACCGAGCTCTGCCGACCGCTCTCGGAGTTCACAAACTCAAAACACCTCGTTTCGGTAGTATTGGACTCACTGAAAGGTTGGGACACTGGGCCTTGCTTTAACTCCACTTCTGATATATTGGGCCATGCAGCTTGCGTTTCTGCATTTTCAGATGCCGGTCTCTTCCACAGAGATGTGAGCCTCGGGAATATCATGATCGGTCTTGACAACGAGGGGAGGTTAAATGACTGGGATCTGTGCCGGGGCGTAAGCGTTGAAAATAGCTTGGAAGGTCCTCGAACGGTAAGAGGGCGTTTTCGCACGCCAATGCCAGAGCTGAGTTTGTTCTGCAGGGAACGTGGCAGTTCATATCGACCAGGTTACTTGAGTGCCCTGGCTCGAAGCACACACTAACCGATGACCTCGAGTCGCATTTCTTCGTCCTCATGTGGGCTGCACTTCATTGGATCGAGCACGACAAGGCCGGGGAAATCGATATGAAACTCATCTTCGACCAACAACGACCATTGGCTCATGGTATCGTCGATGGAGGTATGGGAAAATCGGAGATGTACAAAACCAAGCAGAAGGAACTCCACAGAGTCCAATTCGCTTGCAAGCCGTTCAACAAACTGTTCTGGAGGCTTTGGGAGCTCTTCTCCGATTACAACAAACAGCGATGGATAGCCCCGGGCAAGTGGGAAGGAGACCCCGACTCTGATGTGGACTTGGATGAGGACCCAGGTTCTGGCGCAGACCCTGCACCGAGACCCCAGCCATCGGTGTCACCAGAGAAGATGATCAAGCTTTTCGAAGCAACATTGAAACGGCCGGGGTGGACGAATGACAAAGTCGCAGATCAGTTCCCAAGAGCTAGCGGCGGGGCTGTCTCACGTACCGCTCTCCCGAGGATGGATAGTGCGGATAATCGTGTCGACCCAAACCCGGCCAAGAGGCGGTGGATCAGCAAGAGCTTAGGGTACGATCTGGAGCCTGGGGCACCGGTGAAGCGAGCAAAGTTGGAGTGACAGACTAGTCGGTAAACTTCCCAACAATCGTAGACAACCAGAGTTTCTTCATGGAGCTTAACGGCTGCTACCGCAGGGAAGCGGGTATAATATCCGAGCAGAGGATTTGAGCGTAGAGCGTAGTGCCTCCGCAGGGCCAGGGCATCCGGTCGCCTTCGTGATAAATACGGAAGAACGATCCTCAAAAATGCGTCCCATGGTTAGTCGTCTTGTCAACTAGAGGGATTAGTGGTTGGTAAGGCCAAACCAGAATACTCCACGACTCGTGCCTTGGACCGAAGGCCTAGGCGAACGCTCAACTTGCAGCCAAAAATGGATCGGGTGGCATCGCACCCGGTCAGCCCTCCCTTTACGTTTTTCAAGTCCAAATTTAGCACAAAAGAGGACCAACTACTCCCAACCCTAAGGGTTAGACCCCAGTAAAAAGTCTGGTCAGGCGGCATCGAGATCGGGCGACGCTGGCCATTCAATAGATTCGGCTTCGCCCGCCACTGACCAACGTCGACCAAATGGACTTATTTTTAGCGGTTTAAAAGTTCGAATCGAGAGTTTTGACCATCGTTGACACAAATCTTGTTATAACGAGTGGGGTCAACAATGGTCAATATCGGTCAATATTAGTCGGTGACAGTCAATTTGTATATACGGCTTGTGTGCGGCCCCAAATCGATTGCGGTCAACGTACATTGATCATGGGCAATAACAGTCAATTCTGGTCAACCCTGGCGTCGAGTACAGTACATGCAGTGCTATGTAATAATACAGTTTGTCCTACCCCCCGCTACGTCCCTTCCTGCCTCGGGATTTCCTACTTCTGGACCTCGAAGGAAACCAATGTAAGCACTACGTAATGGAGATGACAGCGGTTGTGACGTACCTTTAATATCGCGCGATTTGCCCTGGCTTGGTTCTCAAGTACCTGAAGTAGTGTGAGGTAGCCGAGATAAGGTAAGATATCTGAACGTACCCCCCCCCCAAGAACACCTTCCCTCTCCCTAGCCGCTGATCAAAATATGACACGTACATATCAGCACGAACGATTCCGAGTTTTCCAGCTACTCACAGCGTAAACGCACGGAAGAGACGACCCGCTCCCAACGGTTTGCTCCGAGCCACGGAGGAAGTATCCTGTCAAGCGGTCGAGGTTGTGAGCTTGATATGGTCACCCGTAGACAGAAGTGAGCTGGGTGAGAGCAATCGAAAGGGGGAGATGAGGGACTCGCAAACTACGGCAGTGGTGGTGGAGGTGGTTGCGGTACAAGGGGGACTTGGGGGAAAGCGAGAGTTGGTTCGATTTATATGGAGTGCGGACTGCAACGGGAATGTATCCCCAAAAAATAGACTCAAACGAGGTCAAACTTCTTTCGGACAACACGTGCAATGCGGGGCGGGCTCGAACTCGACCCCAGTCATTTGCTCGACATAGATCGTCACTACGTCTGTTATCACGCCCCCAAAGGAGTGCTTTTTTAAAAGAAAAAAAACCGGAGATGGTATCGGTAGTCCCCCGAAGAAGTGGTCGCAATGCGGTATCTCCCTCCGTTCCCCAGGCAATGGTTGTGACGTATGGATTCGTGAATGAGTTGGCCATATTTACGGTAGGTCTTTTGCATACGCATCTTTTAGAGCGACAAAACAAAGGGTCGCCCCGAAACGAGTGGATTGGGACTTAGAATCTTTTATCGAGTTCAACCAAATCTTGCGAAACATCTAGAAGGTCGTTTGAACTCTATTGAAGCACATCTTCTAATTCAAGATCGCTCGTACGAGTTCGACCAGGTTCGACCAACGTTGCCCAGCCTGGGTGCCATCGCCCCGACCTGATGGCGATCGACACCGGCTGACCAATTTTTTACTGGGGTTAGACCCTAGCAGCGGAAAATCATGCCGCACAACAAGCGGGAAAAGAGAGGTCAAAAAGGAGCGACGCCAGCAGGATTCGAACCTGCGCCCGGAGACCGGAACAGATTTCTAGTCTGTCGCTTTAACCACTCAGCCATAGCGCCTCTTGTGAGTTCTGAAACTTTTAACATTATATGCAGTTACTTTGACCTCTGAACAAGCTTTCCATCGTTTGCAGAATATCCGCAAATAACAAAAGTAATTCTATTACACCGTACATTTAGGTCGTGCTGCTCTGCTTGACAGGATGTGCTGATGCAATACGCACAAAAACAAGTGCGGTTGACTTGGTCGAAAAGTGGCCTAAAAATTTCCTATAGTGCACCATCCACGCGGCATATGAATACATTGTACTTATGGACCGCATTGGGCATGGACCTATTCAAACCCCACATCGCGACCTTATGAAAGACGCGAACAAGTTATACACGGACAACGAGTAGAAAAATACCCCCCGCCCTGTAGAACGGGGAGATCTCCAGTAAATCGGAACGGAAAAAACTCTGATTACAACTTCACGAGGCCGAGAGAACTCCAATACACAAGCCACCTCTGGATTTCTTCGGCCTTGACTTCCCCCAGGCCCTCTCCATTTAAAACCGAACACACACCCCTCGCGACTTCCGTGCTGTATGACGACAGCCCGCTGACCTCCAATCCACCACTCTTGTTAAGAGATCCGTAGAATTCCAATAAGCGCAGGGCCGAATGTTCCTGTGCAGTTTTGACGGATGTAGATGCCTCTTTTAACTTTGAGAGCCATTCAGGGTAAGATACGAGGGGAACGTCCAATGTCTTGGAAATGTAACCAAAAATGTCGTCCCATCGAGACGCCGTCGGGTTGACGAGGTGGAGGTAGAGAACCGGAGACGTCGTCTTGGCGCAAAGCGCCTGCACCAGCGCTTGGGCACATACCTCCGAGGGGAGCAACGGGATGACCTCTCCCAAGGAGGGCAATGACTTGGCAAGAGCTGCAGACTGCACGATTCCAGGGATCCACTCGAGGGGGTTCCAAGAACCATTTACTCCGCCGCTAACTTGTCCAACCCTGACTATTATGGGGCGGAGGGGGGTCTGTTCGGCAGCGGCTTCGAGTATCCTCTCGGAAACCCATTTAGACTGGCTGTAGCCGTTATTAGTTGCAGACTCTGGGGCTGTTGGTCCTTCTGGGATAAGTACAAGCGTTTTCGTGACTGTTGGAGCCCATTAGAATTCCAACACGTGTCGAGGAATAGTTAAAGCTGACTCACAGCCGAGAACAGCGACGGTGCTGATGAAGGTGAGGCGAGGAGGGGCCGGAAGCTTGGATCTGAGCGCGAAGTTGATCAGGTTTCGAACGCCTGCAATGTTCGGTTCGAACGACGAAAGGCCCAAATTGAAATCCACTCTCCAGCCTAAAGAGATTGGTCAGAAATTAGCTTCCCCCGTGCTCTTTCCCACTTACCGATGTGTAAAATGTGAGAGACGGTTGACTCGAGTTCCAACAAGTCGTCATCCCCTAACCCAAAGTTCGGCAAAGCGAGGTCTCCCTCGAGGAAGGTGATTTTCGATGAATCAACGATGCTTGGATCACGACCACGATCCTCCAACGCCTTCTTCTGCCGAACAGAAACAGGCGTAGTCGACTTCCTGGCGAGTACAACTATTCTGGTGACGTTGCGAGACTCGTAGAGTTCCGCCAGCGTGTTAGACCCAATGGCGCCAGTTGTGCCGGTAACTAGGACCGTGTCTCCCTGGGGTGTGGCATCACTGGCAGGTTTATGGGTAGGGAAACCCTGGGTGTATCTGCTCGCAAGGTCGGTCATCTCCTTCGCCGTATTATCCAATTGTCGTGAAACGCCAGCCGATGTGAGGTCATGGATAAACCTCCCGAGTGCGGAGATGGTGGGATTCTGATAAACGAAACTCATTGAAATGCCTCTTGTGTTGAGTTTTGTGGTGTCTCTCAGCGCATTCAAAACGGAGTTGCGGATCCAAGTTGCTTGCAAACTGGTCGTAAAGGTGCTAGTTAATATTTGTGATAGAGGTCAAGCGGACCGGAACAGACCTGTCACAGCTATGTTGGAAAATATCGTCGTCGTCCTTCACAGGGACCTTGAGCACAGTCCCGATGAGATTCCTAACAAACTCTAAAGAGTTCTCCTCCGTCCATTCACTAGGGAAGCACTTGACGGCCTGAGCTGTGTCGTCCACCGCGTCGTACAACGCGTTGATCTCGGGTTCGTACTCCGCAATAACTGCTTGTCGTCGGGCAGTCAGTTTCACCGTGAGACCGAATGGCTTTCTGGGGGACGAGACCAGGATCATCTATTTCCAGAGTCCGGGTGATGAGGGTTAGTATCTTGTCACACATAAAGCAATGGGACCCAAGAAAAAACCCCGAGGGGGTGAAAGGAAGGATTACATACCTCTTTGAACACCCTTGAATGTTGTGGTGCGAACTCGTTCATCCGTACAATCGTTGGCCTGTGCGAATCTTGGTCAGGGTCTTTTGTCCGGGTTGAAAAACTGTAATCAACGTACCAGATCCTATTCCTGAATTCAGCCAACTTCTCCTGATCTTCTGGATCAAAAGCGAATTTAGGCTTTGGGTCGATGATTACTCCTGGATTGAATCGCCCACGGCCGAACATCACCGCCGATTCGACGTGGGGATCCCCGTTAAGAATGCTCTCTGAGTACCACTTTAGCACCGGGACTGAAACCACAATGTGGGCTCGCTACACTACCTAATGGGACTGGGTTTGTCTAGATTTAGGTAATGCAGGAAAATCCCCTTGTTGTCAGAGAAATCAAATGATCGAGGAGGAGCGATGACGATGGACACGAACCTTTTCTCCCGTGTTGTGCATGAGCTGGTCGTCTGCACGACCAAACACTTTCCAGTAACCGGGGAGGGTAGGATGTGGGACGAGGAGGTCTCCCATCGAGTAGCCATCAGCATCCCCTATTTTGGTGTTGGGAATAGAGACACGGTATGTTGGGGTGGACTGGGCATACGTACGTCAGCGATCTATCCGAAAACGACTACACAGCGGAGTGTGAAACAGCACCGTACCTCAACCACTACTTCATACGTGCCGTGTCCGTCAGGAATGAAGTGCGTCTTAATTGATGGATTGAGCCTAAACCACTCCCATTCCTTGCTCATCTCCTTTGGCAAGGTCTCGATGATATTGCCCACTTCTGTGCTAGACATCGGCCCCGGGTAAGACCCAGTTAACAAACAGAGCACATTCCCCTACCTTCCGTAAATTTGGATTACAGTGGCACCCTGGGACACAAGGTAATCCCCGACGGACTTCTTCAAGAGTGCCCCACCACACATCTATTTTTTTCTCGTGAGTCGGGTGGCCAGACAACCATTGTTATAAGAATACCAATCCATGAATTGTTTTGAGGTATTCCAACTTTGCGGGGTCTCTCGCCCAATGTTCCAGAAATAGTGGAACACAGAAGATGAAATCACTGCAACCAGATATCAACATGGGATCTGTGTTCCGGATGGGGGAAAAAACCTCGCTTCACCTCTTTGTCGCGACGGACCCCTCGTAGACCAGATCTGGGGTTGGAAGAGTTGGTGGGATGGTTGGTTTGAACACGGCGGTGGCGGTTCCGACTCCAAGCTAGTTAAAGCAAACATTCATTCACCCTCGCGACGCAAAGCTTGAACTGGACGAACCATGTTCACCAAAAGGGTTAACGCCATTGCGTGAAACGCCGGTATCGCATGTACACCGATAACAGTACCGCACATGTCACGGCCGCAGTAGTATGGTAAACGCGACCAGCAAACCCAAATACGATTTGTTAAAGTGACAAGCTTTGGGAACGAGACAGAGCCTAAGAACAATAATCGCCATCGTAACTTGCTGACCGCAAACTGAGGTACCTTGACACACCAGAGGAGTGCAAGAGACAAACTGGGTCGTCCAGGCCCTTGAGTTTAGGTTCAGGAAGGTACTCAAAATTCTCGGAATTGTCGTCCGCGAACAAGTCCTTGAAGGTCGGCATCAACTGAACGGTGGGAACTCCGAATCCTCGTTCCTTCAAGATACTAACCGCCGCATCTGTAAGCGGCTTGAGATCCGGTGTGGCTATGATGAATTTGCTTTCCGTCTTGTTGATGAGGTGGGCGACAGCAGAAGCGGAATTCCTAGGCGAGATCATGAAGGCTGCACCTTCAGCGCGGACAATTCCGAGCTGGGTGGTGGTATACGTGATCGTGTCTAGATGTCGGGGTGTCAACGTGGTAAAATGGGAGAACATTGCGGGTGTTTGAATTCTTCTTTACCAGAGTTGGCCACCATGGAAACGACGGGCTTCGCATCGCCGACCTGTGGTTCCGGGAGTTGGAACAGATCACGAACGTGGCGTCCAGCACGATGGATCGCACGGATCCATGTGGAGAAAGTAATCTGCTTGCGCTCTCCGGGCGCTTCTTCGTAGACATACACGATATGGTTTGGGCTGTGAGTGCGGTGGAAATCGATGATATCTGCCGCGGTTAGACTCAGATCAAGGGGAGGTGGGACGAAGGTAGTGGTGTTGAGAGCTTGGGTGGGAGGTACGGGGGGAATTCTGTCCGACATGGTGCTGCTAGTGGTGTGGGGTGTGACAGCGCTTTATAAAGTTTTCCCTGGAAGGCACCTCCATCGCATCGCAAGTGACCCGGGGTGGGATTCGGAAGAACTGCGTAGGTCCTGCCACCATGGATTGTTTGCCGGTGATCGTAGACTTGAAAGATCCGGTCCGCATACTACATCCGGCGGATCCATCAGCTAAAATAGCCCCACTGTGATCATAAGGCCTAGCGCCGACAGGCGGCGGACCTGTAAGCGTAATTACACCAGAGATAGCCGGTTAATGCATAGAAAAAAACTAGCACAAGAAAAAAAGCATAGAAACCGCTGACGAAGTCGTAAGTGGGAGCAGGGTCGTCAAATAGGGATAAGTAGAAGTCTGACTCGGTAGGGGTTGTGGTGAACACAGCGGTCATCTACCAAACCGTTGTGGATCCGGTAGAAGAGTGAATAACTCTGGGGGGCATCTTCGTTCGCGTTTGGTGGGTCGCGAGAGGAGGATGACAAAGCGCGAGGGCATGTGCCGGGCCAAACAAGTACGGCGTACTCGCACCGAAAAACTAAAAGTCCCTAAGACCCTGGACGTAAACGTCCCAGGAATATGTCCAGCGAGGGCCCCGTATACCTGACGAGAGGTACAATTAAGCCATAAGAGGTCGAAGGCACATCGACTGCCAAGTACCGAGCTAGGGTGGGATCCCGACACGGCGTGACGGGGGGCCTCAATATTTGTCGATGCCTATGGGACGTGGGTACATCAGTCGCGTTGACAGACAGTTTGTCACCGTCACTGTTCTCTCTGGAAACATCGGAAAAGATAAGAGTTGGGGCGCCTTCATTGCTAGGACGGAGCAGTTCGGAAATTGCCGATAGCAGAGGCCGTGGGAGGTATCTGTTCAGGCAGGCATATCGTATCGGCCTGGTCGCCCAGGGGCTCTGATTGTACCGTGTATACAAGAGCAACAAGTAAAATAAGGCAACCGTCAGGAGAATACTGGTACTCGCCCCGATGCGTTCGTTTAAGTAACGTTGCCGCAAAAGCAACCTGGAAGTACAGGATAACATGACATTTATTTCCTTCCCTTGCGCCTCCTGGGTCCCTCCTTACCAGAGGCCTCCCCACCGCTAGTCTCGGCATCACTGGTGATAGCGCCGCTCTTTTTCGTCTTCTTCAAGTGGTGCTCGGGGATCCACTCTTCCTCGTATCCACCTGAATTAGTAGCAGAGATGCCAGCCGGAGCGCTGACTGCCGGAGGTGCAGCAACCTTGGGTTTCTTGGACTTGGGGAAGAACGAGAGGAAGGCGAAGTAGCCAGCACCTCCGATAATACCGAATACGATGAGGTAAGTTGTCCATCTGAAGTAAGAAAAGGGCGTTCAGTTGCTGGTCAAGTCTGTGTAGAATCAAAACATACAGTTGCCAGTCCAGAATGGAGAACTCGGGTTCGACGATAGTTACTACAGAATCGTAGGCGGAAACACGGTACTGAGTTTCCTGAGACCCACATCAATGATCGGAGTCGCAGGAACGCAACGAGGAAGACCTACGTCAGCGACATCCAGCCAGATCTTCAGCCTGATATCTCCGGGCTAGAAGGGAGGGGAATGAACAACGTCCTTTGACCATCCAGAAACATCGAGTTACCTTGAACCTGAGAGACGATCAGTATCCGGGTATTAAAAAGGGGCAAATTAAGACATACTGGCTGTAGAAGGGGTATTGAATGGGAAGCTTGACACCCCCCGGCAATGGGATTCCAAACTTGGCGGAGGTCGTCTGGCAGAACACCCCGCGTCAGATGGCCGTTATGCAAGAAAAAGCGACGACAAACGTTTTTGAGGAAACGGTCAGTCTCCGGGTGGTGGAAGGAGCCAGCAATGGAGACCAAGGTCACGTTCTGCTTCGTGTTATTCTCGATGAAGAGGTTGATGATATTTCGCTCTCCATTAACCACGTCTGTAGGTGTCGATCAGTCTCCCTTAGGGGCCTCGGACGGGGGGGTTGAGAGAATACGTACGACCAAAGGGATTGTCAGAAGAGAAAGAGCCTGTGACCTTGAATTCCGGCTCCGGTTCTGTCACCACTGTCTCTTCGGCGACTGTAGACGGGCGAGAACGCAGGGCGTCACCTCGATGCATTCGTTGGACTTGGGACAATGCACTCACATGTAGAAGAGAAGAGAGTGACGAGGAAGACGAAGCCACTGACGAAGGAAGCCAAACGCATTATGGTCTGGGTGTACCGTATCTGACCGGGATGAAGGAATGAGTTTATTTGGGTGCCACGTCGGTGAACTCATTTTGATCTGCATCAACACGTGATCTAATACACGACCCTCTTCTCGCACTGAGTTTCTCGATGATTTTCCTCACAGTCACGACTACAAAAGGGGAAAGCGCATTTCATGCACCTGTAATCGCCCCAGTACCCGCAGACGGCGCAGAACAGTCGCGGGGGTTCCTTTGGAGGCGGAATGACGGCGGAAAGATAACTCGGCGCGGAGGGGGGCAGGTTCCCGATGCCCTTCGAGGAGGAAATCAGCACCATTCCCACAAGAAACCACGGATCTCCTCACAGATTCTTCTACCAGGGTAGCGAGGTTCTTCTTGTACAGGAGGGCCGTCCTGATGTTCATCGTCGATTTCTTGTTTGGATGGACCGATGGACGTTTGTCCGATATCAACGTCTGACGGGCAGCCCCCCTTCCACGACGTCCTGAACCTTCAGCTGTGCCATCTGCCTGGTCAGGGTCGATATCGACCTCTACGTAGTTGGTCCTCTGCTCGGAGGGTCAGTCCCAGATTGGCACTCTGTCGCGTCTTGTGGTAGTACGATTACCTCGAGCTCGTCCAGATGTTTCTTTGCCCTGCGTGCGATTAGCACGGGGTCCAACGGGTTTGAGCTTGCTTGCGTCCGACGCACGGCTGTCCCTTGTGAATATTTTACTGTATTTTTGCGGAATAAGTGGACTTACGCTGAGAGCGCCGGGGAGCCATTTCGCGCGATGAGCAATTATGATGACAGATGGGCTTAGGCGCTCCCTCAGCTGATCCGAGCTCCAGCGAAAGACCGGGTCGACCAAAACTCTTGTTGGCCTAGCGCCATCTCTTTTGTTTCCAACCCGACCCGTCGTGACTGTCGCTGGTGCCCCAGAACCCTCTGGCATCGCCCTCAACTCACAACCTCCATCTTCATACACTATGGCCCCAACAATATCGACTAACAAGTCTGCCCATGATCTGCCTACCCCAGAACCAGAGTCGCCAGTGAGATCTAGAAAGCCGTACAGGTTCTCCACCCTCTGTGCGACGGTAGAGAACCCGAACCTCAAAGACCAGTATGGGGCAAGCAGCGTTCCTATCTACCAGACCGCGACCTTCAAAGGCGTAGCTGGAGAGTACGACTATACAAGGAGTGGTAACCCCACGCGCTCGCATCTGGGTCAGTTATGGTCCGAATTTGCGCCCTATATGTTCCGAAAAGGCGAACGCAAGACAGACGAGAGCTCACCACCGTTCATCCTGTAGAACACCATCTAGCGAAAATCTACTCCGCATCTCACGCGTTCACCGTTTCATCGGGCATGGCGGCCCTCGATATTATCACCCGTTTCGTGAAACCAAACTCGTCAATAATCGCTGGGGATGACCTCTACGGTGGTACCAATCGTTTGCTCAACTATCTTCGGAACAACAACGGCGTAACCGTTCACCATGTCGACACCACCAACCCATCTTCGATCATTCCTTACCTGACTCCCCAAGTCTCCATGGTTCTGCTCGAGTCCCCGACCAACCCGCTCCTCAAGATCGTCGACATCGCCAAGATCAGCGCCCAAGTCAAGGAACGAGCTCCGGATGCGGTTGTGGTGGTCGATAACACGATGATGAGCCCATACCTCCAACGCCCATTGGAACACGGCGCGGACGTCGTTTACGATAGCGCGACCAAGTACCTGTCTGGACACCATGACCTTATGGCTGGAGTGATCGTGTGCAACCGAGACGACCTCGCAAAGCATATGGCCTTCATGATCAACTCCGTCGGTAACGGTCTTTCCCCCTTCGACTCGTTCCTCCTTTTGCGAGGCATAAAAACTCTCGCTATCCGTATGGACCGACAACAAGCGAGTGCTCGCCTCGTCGCCGGGATGCTCCACAGTTTCGGTTTCGACGTTTTCTACCCCGGGTTAGAATCCCACCCAGATAGGGATATCCACGAACGAATCTCCCACGGATCTGGTGCTGTCCTCAGTTTCACGACCGGAGATAAAGGCTTGAGCGAGAAGGTTGTCGCTGCTACCAGGTTGTGGGGTATCAGCGTCAGTTTTGGATGTGTGAACTCGCTGATCAGCATGCCATGTGTCATGTCGTACGCAAAGTTCCCACCCTCATTTAATCGGTTGCATTCAACTCTTTCTTTGCATAGACACGCCTCAATTGATCCCGCAACTCGAGCCGCTCGCGGTCTCCCTGAAGAC
>Ga0307513_10006995_pt1 | contig 14674 bp, 10 predicted proteins | sample 15_EM_MG_FD_202174 | JGI IMG/M metagenome (GOLD analysis project Ga0307513, IMG submission 202174) | Populus trichocarpa ectomycorrhiza microbial communities from riparian zone in the Pacific Northwest, United States - 15_EM | ecosystem: Host-associated > Plants > Roots > Unclassified | place... | reverse complement strand
AAAAAAATTAATTAAAAAAAACAAAAACAAACAAAAGACATAAGCATATTACCAATGAGGAAAAAGAAAAAAAATCTGAATCAACTGAGTTAGCCCGTCAAACCAGGTTAACCCGTCAAACCTGGGATTCGCGTCATGAAAGTTTGATAACTAAATAGAAAAAAAAAATCGATGGGTCAAACGAAAAAAATTGATTAAAAAGGAAAAAAAAAATTTCAAACTAAATTAACAAACTAAATTAAACAAAAAAAAATTCATTAAAGAAAAATGCAAAAAAAAAAACCATAGGCGGAAAAAAAAACAAAAAAAAGGAAAACAAAAACGAAAAAAAAAAAAGTCAAGTGTATCACTGTGTGCACAGTGATACATTTCACTGTGCACAGTGATATAAAAAACAGAAGCAACAAAAGCGGGGAAAAAAAAAAAAACTGCTGCTACAGTGAATATCCCACGCGTTTTAGAGTATTCTATAATGTTTACTTAGCATAAGAGTCTGAAGTACCTAATATCGTAGAAGGAACTAAATATATGATTAAAATGTTAGGTATAGTTGATTAAAAATTATAATTATGTCATTGAGTATCATCCTGAGAAGGCTAATGCAGTAGCTGATGCATTAAGTCAGAAGATTAGGATGAAAGGTAATAAAAAGATCAAATCGAGAGAAAAAGAGTTAGAGTAATTAAAAGGAATATGTGCACAATTGACTTTGGGGTTTGAAGGAATATTGTTAGCATAAGTTAATATACGGTTGATACTGAGAGATAAGGTTTTAGAGGCTCAAGAGAAAGATCTGAAGGTAGAGTGGGTGAAGAAGCAGATAAATTCGGGTGTATAAACGCCTTTCCAAGTGTTAAAGAATGATATAGTAGCCATGACGAAACAAAATTATGTATCGAATGATAAGGCTTTGAAGGAATAATTGTTTACAAAGGCTTATAAATCTAAGTTTGCAATGCACCCCGGAAGCACCAAAATATACAAAAACCTAAAGAGGTTCTATTGGTGGTCGGGGATGAAAAGAAAGTAGTAGAGTTTGTAGCTAATTATTGGATCTGTCAACAGGTGAAGATTAAAGATCAAAAACCTGCAGGGAAATTACAACCCCTCTCAAATCTGGAATGGAAGTGAAAAGATATCTCCATGGACTTTGTTTCAGGGTCTCCAAAAGATAGGAAAGGGGAATGATATCATTTGGGTGATTGTAGATCGATTAACCAAGTCTACATTGTTTTTACCGATGAGAATGATTGATTCAGGTGATAAATTGACAAAGTTATTTGTAGACGAGGTGGTAAGATTATATGGGGTGTTGGTGACAATTGTATTCAACAGAGATCTAAGGTTTACCTCTCAATTATGGCCAAGCATTTAACATGTAATGGGGATAAAATCAAAGCTAAGCATTGCCTTTCACATGTAAATAGACGGATAAACAAAGAGAACTATACAAACTTTTAGGGATTTGTTAAGGGCTTGTGTTCTAAAGTTTAGAGGGAAGTGGAAAGATCACTTACCTTTGGTGGAATTCACATACAATAATAGCTATTAAGCTATAATGAGGATGGCTTTTTTTAAAAACTTTGTACGAGAGGAAATATCTAACCCTAGTGTGTTGGGAGGAAATAGTAGATAAGAAGTTGTTGAGGTCTAAGTTAGTATAAATTACCACATACAAGGTAAAGATGATCAAAGAAAGATTGAAAATGGATCAAGATAGACAGAAGAGCTATGTTGATAATAAAAAGAGACCCTTAAAGTTTGAGGTGCGTGATCTAGTATTTCTATAGGTCACACTATGGAAGAATATCATACAGTTTAAGGTGAAGGGTAAGTTAACACCAAGGTATATAACCCCATACAAAGTCTTAAAGAAAATTGAACCAATAGCTTATTAGTTGGAATTACCACTAATGATTCAAAGGTGCATGATGTGTTCCATGTGTCATTATTTTAGAAGTCTATGGTAGATCCCTCATGGATATTGCCATAAGTTCTAATGGAGATTCAAGAGGATTTAACAGTGGAAATGAAACCGATAAGGATTATGGATAGAATAAAAAATGAGTTAAGGAACAAGAAAGTTCCTTTGGTAAGGGTGTTATGGAGGAACTCACAAGTTAAGGAAAAACATTGGAGAGAGAGGATGAGATGAAAAGAAAACACCCAAGTTTGTTTAACGACTAAGGTAAGAAAATTAAATTTCAAGGATAAAATATCTGTTAGGAGGAGAGAATATAAAACCCTAATATTTTATTATAAGAAAAATAATACAATATAAATTGTGTTTTTTTAGAGGGTTTAGAAAAAACAAAAAGAAGGAAAGCCTAAAATTCCTAAAGAAAAGAGGATTAAGGCAGAATGTGAGAGATGAAAATTAAAATAGTGGGTAAAATAAATTTAAGGAAACTGAGGGATAGAAAAAAAAAAGAAAAAGGTAATGTTCTCTCTTGGAAAAGAGAGGAATCGTCACTTTAAATAAAAAAAAAGAAAGGGAGGGAGAACTCTTTGTGACTTTTGTTGATAGAAACATGGAGATAAAATAGTAGTAAAATTATTATTTAAGCAATAATTAAATAAAACTATAGGGAATTCAAGGAAATTAAAGAAAAGTAGGAAGGATTGGAGAAAAAGGGAAATCATTCAAAAAAGTGATCTTTTGTAAATGGAATTGGTTACCCAATAATAGGACTAGTGACTGGTAATGGACGGTGGAACTTATTACCCGGTAATGGGGCTAGTGTCTAGCAATGGGTTAGTGGCTAGCAATGGGTTAGTGGCATTAGTTCAGTTGATGACTAGAACATATGACTTGGCAATATGGTTTAATAAGACCATAAAATTGATTGAAAAGATGAATTAATTGTTTGGAATAGATCTAGTGGTGTCAGTTGCATTAATGACTAAGATATATATGATTTGGTTATTGACCCTATAAGGAACAAAAAATATTTATGTTACCGACTCATCGAATTAGTAATAAAATGTTAGAAGAAGCTAGATTGTCAATACAAAAACAATAATATTTCAGGGATTTCAATTATCTATGTTCAGCAAGTTGTTTGAAATGTGTTTTAAAAATTAAGGTTGTTATACAAAGTTGCTTGTGTGATGATGATGATGATATCACAATTTGAGACAAGTTTTATACAAGAAATGGCAGGACGAAAGTTGGATGGGGTTTGTAGAAAAAAAAAGCTCAGCTGAAATTCCATTAATTAGAAAGGTTTTCATTGGAAATCATAAATTAGAGTAAGATGTCAGCCTTGAATCTTTTGCAAATGAGTCAAAATAGTGTGAAAGATAATAGTACAAGTTATATGAAAAAAAATAAGACGATGAAACATGATAATGATAAATACAAATTTCGAGAAATCAAACTAAGCAGTTAACCACATAAAAAGTTGAAAAGAAAAATTATATGTTAAGAGAACACATGTATTTGATTAGAATAAATTGAAAATTTCAAAAACTAAAATGGCATATACGTGTTGTGAAATGAAATATGACATAATTTAAATGTATTACGAATTGAAACAATGATGCAAATCAGATATGATTACGAGATATATGTTAAATTTAAATGTAATACGAATTGAAACAATGGTGTGAACTAGATATTGTCGTGAAATATGCATATAAAATTATATGAATTGAAAGGGTTTTGAGGAAACAATTCATAGTATGAATCAAATGTGTTATGAATAAGAATTTCCAAGATGTGACTGTGATAGTTAAATGAGTACAATGATAAAATAAAAGTTCATCAAAATATGAATAAAAATGTATTAAATTGGAATCTGACATAGATTAATGTTGACACAAAAGTTAGTGAAAATTGGGTTATTTATGTCATTGGTGCGTGTGTGTGTGTGTTTAATAAGTATTCATTGCAATATGTACTAATGTTATAATAATAAATTGTTTTTAGGTTTATCATAGACTCGGACAAAACAGTATATCTTACATAGCATTTCTTTTGTTTAGCTGATAATGATGTAATTTTGAATATGTTAGCTATCTTTTCACAATATAACTTTGAGAAAAACTTACATATAAATGAAACAAAAACTAAGAATATTCCTAACTTAATTATTAATATTATTTTATTAGGTTTGTAGTATGATATTAAACCTACCCTAGGTTTATTAAATGAATATTGTATGTGATTGGTTTATAATGTTTTTATATTTTATTCATGTCACTTGTTGTAAATAGTACATGCTACATGCTACAATTAAATGTACATTGTGAAAAGGAGAATTTGGAAGGATAGATGGATTCTATTCTTGACTGAAAATGTGATTGATTAAGGTTTAGAAAATTTAAATAATATCGAGATTGTGATAAATATGTGTATGTAAGAGTCAATAACTTGAGAATGGTTCATAATAAAGAAACTTCTGTTGAAATTTCAGTAGAATTTTAAATGATATAAAAATTAAAACATAATAATAATATGTTAAAAAAACACTCACTTTATTTTTCTGAGTTCAAGACTCAATGAAGTTCAAAAAGTTATTAAAATATCAAGATGTTACTATTACATTAATCACCTTCATCTTTTTCCTATGAATATCTTTAAAAAAACAAGTGGGTATTTGGAGAAGTAAGTTTTAATATTTTTTTTTAGTATAGTAAATTAGAGGGCCGATCTTTAATTTACTTTTATATCATTTTTAAATATTGAACTCCATTTAAAATTTAATTATTGATACTTAAAGTGATTTCTAACATGAGATTTGAAATCTCTAAATTGAATTCAATTTAAATGGTTCAAACTTGTTACTAAGGTTATTTTTTTTCAATAATATTAGTAGGAACTAATAAAAAGAAAGAAAAAAAAATGTTGTAAGAATAATATATTTGAAAGAAATAGGTATAATAAAGAATACATTGAAATGTCCTATAAAATCTGCAAATCTAAAAAATACATAAAAAAATTATATCCAACAAATAAATAAAAATAAGCATATAAGTTTTTAATTTAGATAATAATTATAATAATTATTTGTGTTATGTTGTGGTTTCTTTTACTTCTATCAATGAATAATATTATTTAATTTTAAAATTTTGCATTAAAAGAAATTGATCTATGTGCACAAATCAATTTCTTTAATTTATATAGAAACTTTATCATGATATATGAAGCATAAATTATTTTCATAACAAAGTTGAGAGTAGTGTCTCTTACATGAAAAAGATTTTTTTTTCTTCAAGAAACTGTAGAAACACAATTGTGCTAGACATGCCATTTTTTTTTTCTATGAATCACTTTAAAAAAGTTTCTTTACTTCTTTATTTATGTGTGTGTGTCTATATATATATATATATGAATAACATGGGTTTTTTTAATAAAAACTTATCATGATTCAAATAAAAAAACATAAAATTATGCTTTGATAGTTTTTATGCTACATAACTCAAAAGTAAGAAAATAATTAATTTGAGAAACTTGTGTAAAAACTTCAAACAAAAAAAAAAATAGACACTTTATTCCCATTGAATATCCATGAAGAATTTGATTTAAAAAATTATACATATTAGTTTCTTATACAATCATTCATAAAGTAATTGCTGAAATTACAATTAAAAATTTATAATTTTATTTGAAAAGAATGATATTAACTATAATCTTGAAATTTCATTGTAATTGTTTTATTTAAAAATATTTTATTTTAAAACATTAAAAACGAAAGCCTCATTCTCCGGTTGAGTTTGTTTTATACAAATAAATAATACATGATCTACTGCAATAAATTTTAACTACTTGAGATGACTAGAAAATTAAGATTATAATAATCTGAATTCAAAACTCAAATTTCAACTTATTTTTCATTTAAAAAATACTTAATTTAAAAACCTCAATAACCCAATTTCTAATCACAAAACATCCAAAACTATTTTTGTTTTTTCGTTTCAAAAGCATTCTAGAAAAAATTTAATTTTTTTTAATTTTTTTACTTTAAATTATTTTTTTATATATTTTCAGATTATTTTAATATGCTAATATCAAAAATAAATTTAAAAAAATAAAAAAAATATTATTTCATTACATTTTTAAATAAAAAATATTTTTAAAAATAATTTCTATAAATTACCATATCAAAAAGCGTGGATGCAAAATACACAATATCTCTGTCTACGAAGGAAAACATACGTATTTGTTTTACGGAAATTATCAAAACATACAATGAAATGTCATTGTAATAAAAAGACAAAAACCAAAAAGCCCTAACAATACATTTTGCTCCCTCCCTTTCTTTTCCTCTCTCTCTCTCTCTGTTTTTTTTTTTTTTTTCTTTCTTCTTCCACTCCCTCTCTGTTTCACCTATTAAAAAAAAAATTAATCAAAGCCCAGAATCACACTTCATCCAACTCTCTCTCTTTCGATCAACCCTCTGTAAACCCTCATAGCCTCTCTCGGCTCCCCCTCATTAAAAAAAAAAAAATACACTCATTATTTATTATTTATATATAAAATACTGCTTACTTTATATTTTTTCTTTTACCTATTTATTTATATTTTTAAGAAGGAGAGGAAGTTGGTGTTGGTGAGGGTGGAGATGAGCGGTGGTGGGGTTAGGGTTTCAATCCCGGGCAACGTGAGGAAGACGATCCAGAACATAAAGGAGATCACAGGCAATCACAGTGATGAGGAGATTTATGCAATGCTCAAGGAGTGCTCTATGGATCCCAATGAAACTGCTCAAAAACTTCTCTATCAAGGTCACTTCTCCTTGTCTTTATCATTTTTCCTTGTGGGTTTTCTTGTTCTCAAACCCATTGTCTTAGACCTTGTGGATTTAGCTGGTTTTCATGTGAGCCGTCGTTAAAGGTTTGATTTTGAATTCGGTCTGTGGGAAATTGGGTTTTTTCTTCTTCTTATTTTCTTATATGAGTTTTTCACTGTGTTTTGTCTTCACCTTGTCGGCGTGGCTAATAAGTTATATGTTTTTTTTCTTTTTGAAGCTTTGTCCGTTGCTTTCATTTTGTAAGTTTTGATTTGTGGAATGAAATCATTTCTTATGTTTCAAAGTCTTAATGAGAAGAATTAGATGTACTTTTTAGCGAACTTTGAAGTAGACAATTGGGCTCTTATAAATGGGTTTTCTTAGCTCGTGCCAGTTCAAAAGCTTGCCGGGCAGAAAAAAATAAAAAACACCTTATGCTATGGTTTTTATATATATGTCTTGCAAGTTTATTTCAATTGCTTACTAATTCTCTTTCTTATTGTTCGAGAAGCGAAGGATGGATTTTGATGCATATTGCTTGACATTGTCTCTGTGTAACTACTATTTTCCTTTTTAACTAGGACTAATGGTTTTACAGATCCATTTCACGAAGTCAAAAGGAAGCGTGACAGGAAAAAAGAGGTAAGTTTACTTGCTTCTATAAAATTTCACATTCGCTGGCTTCCTTTGCTTCTAAATGATTGCAACCAAATCTGTTGCTGTTATTTTTATGCTTGATAAGATTAGTGTGATAATGTTGCTGGGGATGCAATCCTGCTTAATCTGGCATATTTTCTGTGGATTTTTTATCCAATTACTGAATCGAGATAATGACTGTCCACTCCAGGGTCGTCATGAGTTCATATTTTTTGGTGTCTTGGTATAATTTGCTGTCTGCATTTGGACATCGATATATTGGTTATAAACATTTGTATTGCTGGTGGAATTGGATTTGTGAAAGCTGTGCATTTTTAACAGCAACTTTAGAGGCAGAGCAATGTTATTCATATTCTATAGGTAAATAGCAGGAAGCTCTTGGAACTAATGGACTATGACTAGGGGATTGATTAAGGGGCTACAGGTTAATGATGAATAGATGAGATTGAGGCAATCTAGATTTAAGTGGCAGGGGTTTGGGCTTTAGAGAGATGTGACGGCATAGAATTTACTTGTTTGATTAAGTGGCTGACACTTGACATCATGTGGTTACATGAACACGCATTTATGCAGATGTATTCATTGTTTTTGTGCTTAACATACAGATTCTTAGCTTTCCTAGCATTTTATTTCTTTTAAGCAGAACATGAACAATAGAGAGTCTGGAGATTCTCGATGGAGGTCTGGCATGCAGGGGCGGGGGAGTAGGGGTGGCATGCAGGGGCAGGGGAGCAGGGGTGGTCGGCCAAGCTTTTCTCCGCGTCATACATATCATGGTAAACAACTTTTTGTAAAGACAGCTTTTTGAAGACAAATTGCTGGAGTACTCCCTCCTTTTTAAATCATGTGGTTATTCTTCTGTATTTTCATGTCTTGTTTTTGTTGGTCATCATCTATATAAATATTATAGACATACAAACACTTGTATCCACACAAGTAACTTTATACTGAGAGTTTAGTGGATGCTACTTCATTGTTTTTGTCTTGATCCCTTTTTCCTTAACTATTTGGATGCATTATTTGTAACCATAGACTAAATAAGCTGCTATAGTTATGGCAGAAATATTGTTTTATGCTGCAAATTTGATTGTTGGATGCGATCCTTGGTCAGATACTGGTGGTGGAAGGAATTCTGCTGCTGGAAGGGACAATGGAACCAACCATGCTGCAGAGAAGGGCGCTGGCTCTTCTTTGTTAGCCTCCGAAGAGAAATATAAAGAAACTACTCCATCAGCAAGGTGACCTTGTCCTATAAATCTCACTTTTTCAAGATATGGTTTATAAGAGCTTACTGAAAGTGCAATAATTACATTATGTAATTATATATTGCAGCTCCTCTGCAGTTGTGGCCAATGGTCCAACTGGTGTTGTTTCTGGAAACACTAGTGCAATGCTTGCCTCCAATTTACCTACAGGAAGCAATCAACATGAAGTGACTTCATCACCTATTGTTGGAAGGGAAGCATACCACATTGATGTTGATAAAGCTCCTACTATTGCATTTGGAACTGGGGATGCGTGCAGGGAGTCCTTGCCAAGCTCTAACAACTCCTCCATGTCTGTGATTCCAGCATCTTCTTCAAAAATTTGCTTCTCGTCCTCGGATCCTGTACTAAAGCTTTCTAATGATTCATGTCCCCCTGGTACGGTGGGTACAATTAAACGTGAAGTGGGGAACCATCAAACTGCGGGTGAATCAGGTCAGAACAAGTGATAATTTGATTATATTTTGTGCACTTTTAGCTTTGTTGTGATGATATGTAATTAACTGATGGCAGCTTCCGAGATTGGTGTCCCTTTCATGCCAGGGAAGATGCCAAGCAAAAACCAAGGAGTTGGGAAGAACCAGCTCAGTGATTCTTCCCAACCTTCTTTTGCATCAATCCAGGGTGGTTCTTTCAGTAGCCGGCCTTCCTCTAACTACAGTAGCAGGTCTCAACTGATAATAGGCTCTCAGAAAGGTACAAATTTTGTTCTGGGTTTTGCAATAAATCTTTTTACATTCCTGTTCTGACAATGACAAGTTCTGTACTAGTGTGACAAATCTTCTGTCAATGTTAAGGTTGAAGCATCAAGGATTGTTCTCGACCTCACATTGTGCTTCTTTTTTTTAAGCTTCTTTCGGAGGCTTAATGTTGAAAATATCTATTTCTAGTACAAGTATTTTGATCTTAAGGTGAACTGTGAAAAGGATACATCTGAAATCCAGTCAAATATACTTCACAAACAGGCTTCCATTTTTTGTTGTTCTACTGCTCCTTCCTGGTTTATTTCCTTTACTTGATTAATTGTTAGATTAGGCACGTTCTCTTTTCTTTATGAAATACAGGAGGGTGTTCCATTATAGTTTAATCTGAATTTGCAACTGAAAATCAAACACAACAATTTCAGCATTCAAGGTCATGCCTTTTTAGTTTGGCATGTAATATTGCAAAACAGTTCTGCATGATGTTCTTTTCTTGGTAATTTTCTATTAAAAATAGAGCCTTTTTTTGGCTAGGTGAGATCATACAGTTAGATATTATAATGTGAGGAAGCTGAACATTGGAAACGGGGGGAGAGAGACAAACACACAAGATTATCCATGTATCCGGTCTTCTGTTTTATATTTGATACTGTTATTAGTAATAGTCTGTTGACTTACTTGGGTCCTTAATAAATAATAGTCCTGTCTTCAACAGTTGGCTCTAATATGGAGTGGAAACCAAAGGCAACAAACCCTAACGTAGCACAGGAGTCTGGAACAGCTGGTTTATCTGACATTTCTAATATTCCACTTGAATCCAGTGGCCATTCACAGGCCTCCTCGGGTGTCCTTGATTCAGAAGAAGCAACTGCCAAACTGCAGAAGAAGCTGGAGGAGTTGCATCTTCCACAGCGTCAACATGTTATAATTCCACACCATATCCATGTTCCTGAATCTGAAAGAAACAAATTGAGTTTTGGAAGCTTTGATGCTAGTTTCGGAGTGACGTCAAGTTATGTTAGCGGGGCTGAGAGTAACAAGAGTTCTACACCCGTGTCTGAAACTTCTCAGGGTATTGAAGAACCTATGGAGGAACAAGCTGAAAGGTTTATGCTAAATAGTGTTTTCAGTTTAGTTTTGAATGTCATGCAGTGTATATCCTAGTTCCCCTAATTTACTGATTTTGTTTGCATTTTTTTTTCATGCAATGATTAAGGTGTAGTTAACAAACTGGAATGTTATTTCAGCTGTTAAGATCTTTTCTCCCTTCTTTATATTCTTTTGAGAAGGGGGAAAATAGTGTAGGCATATATAATGAAGGAAAATCAAGAAATTCATTTTTTAGCTTTTCATTGAAGTAATTGATTGAGCAGTTGACAAATTATCCTGGGAAAGAAGTATATTCCTGACTCATCCAGCTAGATTGAGTTAGTTACCTCTAGAGTGATTACTAATATCATCAATAATAAACAGATTAACGCATTCTAAGTGGTGCTTTGTGTCAAGTTCTTTATGTCTTGTTTTTTAGTTATTAAATTGATATTCAGTAAACCAATGTACCAACAAATAGTTTTTGTTAGCCAGTCCTAAGAGTTACTGTTTTTAAAAGAAAGGGTCCTTGCCCCATTTATGGAGTTTGTTTGGACACAAATGTAATTTTGATTTTTGACTGGTTTGTATTTTTCTTACGGTTTGACGAGTATGCTTCCTACAAATTCAGCTTTTACCTTCACAGTATTTCCCTCGCTCTCATCTTATAATTCTTGGATTCAGCAATCAAAATACACCGGTGACTGCTGAGGAGGGAATTTATCCTGATCATCCACAGTCGCCTTCACATGTACCTGGAAATTTATCAGCTGAGGGTGATGCATCATCCAACACAGTGCCTGATTATGAGTCTAAGCAGGAGGCTGCATTGTTGTCTGGAGGCCATCAGTACTCGGTGGTTCATACTTCTCCTGGCTACAGTTTTGGTCTTGTGCCTCCAATGTTGGGTAGTCAGATTATGCCATTTGAGAACTCAGAATCTCAAGCACGTGATGTTTCTCGCCTACCTAGCTTTGTGGTAAGCCTCCAAAACTTTGTTTGTTATGTTATGATGATTGTGGTTCCATGAAAAAGTATCTAGCTTAATTTTAAGTTAATTATAACTTAGTCCTTGTAATATAGAAAAAAGCAATTAAGTAGTCCTTATGGTCTTTGAAACTATATATTTAATTCCTATGTTTTTAAATCCATTTATAACTTAATCTTTCTATCCATTTCATGTTCTTTTTTCAATTCATCTTGTTTTTTGCTTTTTATTTGTTTTAATAAATAGAAAAGGGAAACAAAGAAGTCAATAAGATGGAAGATTGATGAGAAAAAAGACAGTTTTTGAAACAAAATACTACTAATTAAGCATGGTCAACACTGGTCAAGGGACTTTATTATTTTTTATACTACAAGAATTGATTAATTGTCCTTGTAAACTACAAGGACTAAGTTATAATTAAATCATTAATTTTTGATAAATTGGCTGGAATATTACTTTGGCTTTAACATACTGGTGGTTATTTGATGGTTTCTGTGTCTAGGTCCAGCAACCATTTGACCCTACAAGTTATTATGCCCAATTTTATCGTTCAAGTGCTGATGGTGATGGTCGTGTTTCTCCCTTTCCTGCGCCTGGAGTTGCTTCCAAATACAATGGGAATGTTGCAGTGTTGCCTCCACATACTTCACAGCCTCCCCAAGAGGTTTCAATAGATAAAATCCTCTCTTTAATTAGGCACTTAAGCAAAACCTTTGGAGTTTTTGTTGATTGTATTCTTCTTCGAGAAATATTACTTTGTTTTTTAAAATCACTCTGTGTTGGCTGAATGTTTTAAATTTTGGGGGTATGGTTTGGGTATTCCATGAATCTTTTACTGCACAGTTGGTTATTCTTCTTTGAGAAATAGTACTGTATTTTCTGTTATCAGTTATCAAGGCTTGCAACGCGAATTTTAGCCTGTGAATGCTTTACTGCACAGTTTAGCCCCAAATTGCACAAATATAATGTAACTATTTGTTGTCAGGCCATGTCAACCTCATTTGGGTTTACTTTTGAATCCCTTGTTGAACATGTATGCTGGAATCTAATCCATGGGCTCCTTTCATTTTGTAGTCATGCTAGAGGTCGACTTGTTTTTTTGTCAGGATTTTTATTTTACCCCCTTGCTTAGTATTCTGAAATTAGTGGTAAAGCTCTGTTTATCTTATTGAGTAGGGATCCTCCTATGTGTGTTACAGCAATTTTCATAAGTTATTCCAAGTTGTGTAGAGCATATTTAGCTCTGTAAAACTATATGTTACTGTTATTGCCAATTTATAGTATGCTGGTGTTCAACATCAGATATCTAGTTTTTTAACCATGTCAACATGCTTTGCATTTTGGATGTTCAAATCGGGTAATATGTCATTTGGATAGTCTTTATTAATGACCTAGCAGCTTGGCTCACATCTAAAGTCAAGTTAGTTTTGCAAGCTGCTGCCCTGTATTGTTGCCTTTGAGATCCGGGGAGAGTTGAAGAGATTTCAAGGGGCAATATTGTTTAAGGATGGCCATTCTGGCTGTCTTGGACAATCGCTGTCAGATCTACTATCTCATGCTGAATGATGCTGTATTACTGCCAAGTTGGTCACAGGCTCTTATGTAATCTACCTCAGTACATTATTAGTGAAATTTATGGTGGCACTAATAGTTAATAGAGCCATGATGTGTGGAAGCATTTGTAGGTATTAGACACCCAAGCATTTCTAGATGATCTTCATGAGAAGTGAAATGGAATAGCATGACCAAAACATTGATAGCAATCGCAGGTCCTTGTTGTTGAGGGCACTACACCTAGCTGCTGGTTACAGTAATTGTGTCATGTTTTGCAATGTTAGCTAATAATTTGTTGTATCATCTTTTGCTCATCTACAAGCAATGCTGGTCTTTTACGAGTTACTATAATCATATGCATGGATAAGACATTTTGCAATGTGAGGTGATTTCATGAGCTTCCAGTGTTGTGGATCCATTTGGATGGAATGCCTGAATTGTGTCTGACATGAAGATAAGCATGTGTGTAGATGTTTTTCATATGTTTCTGAATTCTAATAATGTGCATGTCTATTTGCAGGGTGGGAATTCTTTAGTTTTATCCACTGCAGGTCCCACTCCTCTGGGGACCCAAGCTGCTGGGCTCATGCAAAGCTCCATAGCTATGACTCAGCAACCTGTCCCTGTCTTTCGTCCACCAACTGGGTTGCACACATCCCATTTCCCCCCAAACTACATCCCATATGGCCATTACATCTCCCCAATTTATGTGGCTCCAGGTATGTACCAGTTCTTAAGCAATGGTACATTCCTACAGCAACCTCAAGCTGGCAGTGTGTATCCAGCACCACCATCTGCAGCAGCCACGGGGGTCAAATATTCACTTCCGCAATTCAAACCTGGAAGTAATACAGGAAATGCAACTCACATTGGGATGCCAAGTGGTTATGGACCATATGGTTCCTCTCCTGCTGGTTTTAATCCCAATTCTGCAGTGACAGGAGGAAACTCAACCACAAATGATGATCTTGGTGCATCTCAGTTCAAGGAAAGTAATATCTACATTACCGGGCAGCAGGTAGGCTAATAGTTGATGTTTCTGTAATTTATTATGATTAATTCTTAATGTTTTATATTCTTATCCTCTGCGGCTGGAGAATCTAAGTTGCTCATCTAAACATAGCTGGTTGCATCACTGAAGGCTGTGATGTCAATTTTATGATCAATTTTGATAAATAGTAGTCTCATTCTTGGAATTAATATTTTAATGGAAGTAGTTGCAATATTGGTTGGGATTCTTTTATCTTACTGTTAGCACCAGTGGTGTTTTTGGAGGCCTGGGAGATGGAAACGAAAATGGTGGTGGTGATAGTGACTGGCAGCAGTTTCTGCTGAAGACCTTTTTGTTTTTGGTTGTAGCAGATGATTGTTGTGATTAATCAACATGATGCTTGCATTTGAATTTTATACTATGGACATTTGACCTTTAGCTGGTTTGCTCGATATCTGCATGTGCTACTGCCATTTTCTCCATATCTTTCTCCTCTTTTGTTTTGGTGGCTACGTTTCAATTTGAATACAGTAGTTTGAGCCTGCTACTTGGCCATAATATTGGAGCTCAATGATTTGGATAGCATGGGATCAGTGAAATGCTGTGGATGACCTTTTTTTTTTTTTTTTTTGGGGGGGGGGGGGGGGGGGGAAAAAAAAATTTTTTTGTGATTTTAATTATGCAAAACCCACAAA
>Ga0307513_10006994_pt1 | contig 14675 bp, 10 predicted proteins | sample 15_EM_MG_FD_202174 | JGI IMG/M metagenome (GOLD analysis project Ga0307513, IMG submission 202174) | Populus trichocarpa ectomycorrhiza microbial communities from riparian zone in the Pacific Northwest, United States - 15_EM | ecosystem: Host-associated > Plants > Roots > Unclassified | place... | reverse complement strand
AGCTCTTGCACTTGGCGCCTCCCTCGACCCGGGCCCCTGACGGAGCAGTTCCCCCCACTAAGCGTGTTGGCGCGGCTACGTTAGGTGATTCCACGGTACCGACACCAATGGAATTACACGCGTGTCGTACCCGGCTCGTCAAGCGGAAGTCTGGTATCCGTTCCACTTTCACAGGCAGAAGATCGCGCCCTCCGGTCCATTTCGTCCATCTGCGAACGGGAGGATGCAGGACATCCGGACGGCGCCGGCGAGGGCCCGATGCGGCCCCGATCAGGGCTCGGCACCGCCGTTGAGGGGCCACAGTGGATCTCTTGTCCCCCAAATGTCGTCCACCCGCCGGATGCCGCGCTCGCCCGTTCGGTTCGAACAGAATGGGCCCCTTACCCACCGTCGGCCGTCTTGCGGCAAGTGGCCCGGACTGACAGGGGCAGGGTCGGGCGGTGCCATCGCCCGAGGTCTGGGAGGATCGCGGTATGCGCATCACCGCTCTGGCCGGGGGCATCGGCGGCGCCCGTTTTCTACGCGGCCTGCTGCATCACCTGGATCACTCCCGCACCGACCGGGACAACCCCACCGAGGTCACGGTGATCGGCAACACCGCCGATGACGTCACCCTGCACGGCCTGCGGATCTGCCCGGATCTGGACACCGTGATGTACACCCTGGGCCGCGGCATCCATGAGGAGCAGGGCTGGGGGCGAGCCGACGAGACCTTCACCGTTGCCGAGGAGCTGGCTGCCTACGGCGCCGAACCGCAATGGTTCACCCTCGGCGACCGGGACGTCGCGACCCACCTGGTCCGGACCCGGATGCTCGGGCTCGGCTACACCCTCTCCCAGGTCACTGAGGCGCTCTGCGCTCGCTGGCAGCCCGGGCTGCAGCTGCTGCCGATGAGCGACGACCCGATCGAGACCCACGTCGTGATCGACGACCCGGACGCCGAACCGGGCGACGAGGGCGCCCGCAAGGCGATCCATTTCCAGGAATGGTGGATCCGACTGCACGCCGCGGTGCCCGCCCGGCAGATCCTCGCCGTGGGCATCGACCAGGCCAAGCCGGCACCCGGCGTGCTGGAGGCGATCGCTGACGCCGACGTCATCCTGCTGCCGCCGAGCAATCCGGTGGTGTCGATCGGCACCATCCTCGCGGTGCCCGGCGTCCGGGACGCGATCCGGGCCACCCGAGCCCCGGTGGTCGGGGTCTCGCCGATCATCGGCGGCGCCCCGGTGCGCGGGATGGCCGACGCCTGCCTGACCGCGATCGGGCTGGAGACCTCCGCCGGTGCCGTGGCCGACCTGTACCGCGACTTCCTCTCCGGCTGGCTGGTGGCGCCGACCGACGCCGACTGCATCGTGCCGGAAGGCGTGACCCTGCGGATCGCGCCACTGCTGATGACGGACGTGGAGTCGGCGGCCGCGATCGCCGCAGCGGCCCTCGACCTCGCCCTCGACCTGCGCCCGTGAGCAGAGGGCTGCACCTGTTCGGCATCACCGGGGTTCCCGAGGTGCGGCCCGGCGACGACCTGGCCGCGCTCCTGGTCGAGGCCTTGACCGGGAGCGGCGAGCAGCTCCTGGCCGGCGACGTGCTGGTGATCTCCAGCAAGGTGGTCTCGAAGGCCGAGGGCCGGGTGGTGGCCGCGGACACCCGGGACGCGCAGATCAGCGCCGAGACCGTTCGCCCGGTCGCCGCCCGGCAGACCCCGAACGGCCTGTCCCGGATCGTCGAGGCCGCGGCCGGGCCGGTGATGGCGGCCGCCGGGGTGGACGCGTCAAACGTTGCTCCGGGCACCGTGCTGCTACTGCCCAAGGACCCGGACGGCTCCGCCCGAGGGTTGCGCGAACGGCTCCGCGAACTGACCGGGACGGCGGTCGGCGTGATCGTCTCCGACACCGCCGGCCGGGCCTGGCGCGATGGCCAGGTCGACTTCGCGCTCGGCGCGGCCGGCGTGGCGGTGACCGACGACCTGCGCGGTGCCGTTGACACCCACGGTCAGTCGCTGGAGGTCACGGTCCGGGCCCTGGTGGACGAGCTGGCGGCAGCCGCGGACCTGGTCAAGGGCAAGCTCGCCGGGGTACCCGCGGCCGTCGTTCGGGGCACCCCGGTGCTGGCCACCGAGCAGGACGGGCCCGGGGCGGCGACGCTGCTGCGCGCCGCCCGCACGGACTGGTTCCGCTACGGCCACGTCGAGGCGGTCCGGGCCAGCCTCGGAGTGCACGCCGGGATGGTCGAACCGCCGACGATTCCGCAGGGCGATGTGCCGACCCGGCTGACCCGGGCGCTGGAGGTGGCCCAGCACAACGGCAGGGCCGTGCTGCGCTTCGAGCAGGCCGGCCGCACCGAGCTCAGGCTGCTCACCGACCAGGTTGAGGCCGAGGACTGGTTCTACCTGGGCGCTCTGGCCGAACGCATCCGCGCCGCCGCCTGGAGCGAAGACCTCGCGGTGCAGCTCAGCGTCACCGCCGGGCCGCCGGCCAGTCTCTGGATCACGGCTCAAGACCTCGGCTGACCCGACACCTCGTCGCCCGATCGCCGCACCGCTTGGTGGCAGCGCGCAGCTCAGCGGGGCTCAGCGGGGCAGGTGCGTGGGCAGGGTCATCCGGGGGGCGCGGCGCGGACGGGTGACGGCGTCCAGCTCGAGCAGGCGCTGCACCCGGTACCGATTACCCCGGTAGCACTCGATCACCTCGGCGCAGCCCGCATCGTCCATCACCTTGCCGGTGAGCGCCCAGGAGACGTTCCTGGCGACGTGAAAGTCGCCCCAGGAGAAGGCATCCGGGTCGCCGTGGGCGCGCTGCCGGATCTCGGCCGCGGTCCAGATCCCGACCCCGGGAAGGGTCCGCAGCCGACGCGCCGTCTCCTCCTGCGGCAACCCGACCGTCTCCTCCAACCGCCCGGCCACCGCCGAAGCGGCGATCACCACCCGCCGCCGAGCCTCGTCCACCCCGGCTTTGAGCCAGACCCAGGACGGAATCTGCCGCCAGATCAGCGGCTCGGGCGGCACGTACATCCCCGCCGCCTCGGCCCGTGGACCCGGCGCCGGCTCGCCGTACTTCACCACCAGGCTGCGCCAGGCGCGGCGGGCTTCCAGGCCGGTGACCCGCTGCTCCAGAGCGGCCGGAACCAGCGCTTCGAAGACCGCCCGGCTCCGAGGTACCCGCCAGCCCGGCCGGGCCCGCCAGGCGGCCACTAGGCGGGTGTGCTGGGCACGTGGCACGAAGCCGCCGGGCTCGTCGTCGCCACCGAGCAGATCGGGGACGCCATCCAGGGCCCACGCCGCGCCCGACCCCCAGGCGGTGGCCTCGACCTCACCGAGTTCGGGGCGGGTCAGCAGCCGCAGCAGGGTCGGGCCCTCCGGCGTCCGGGTGGCGCGCCAGATCGGCATGCCCGGTTGGGTACGGAAGCACGGATCGGATCCGCCGCGGCGCAGCGCCGACAGCGTCTGCGGCACCGAGATCTCCGAGGCCGGGCGCCAGATCCGAACGGCGCATGCAAGCGCACGCCCACTGGATCGCTCCGGTGAGGGCGGGCTCGGAGCACGCGTCGAGGTCACGTCGCACATCCTGCCCTGGGATGCATCAGCCTGTGGACAACGCCACGCGGGCCGTCGTCACCATTCCGTAACCATGCATTACTCAGCGTGAAAAGCGCCTGGTTGAGACATGTCTCACCGGACCGCTGGACGCCGAACCGGATTTCTGGCGTCCGTCGGGCACCAGGACGCGATCCCGGTCGTTGACCACCTCCGGTGGTGGCGTGTGTGCTTCCCCAGCGACAACGCAGCGACGATGGCGTCCCGGACGCCGTCGACGTCGTCCCGGCACTCAGCCGGTACTCATAGACTGCGTCGCCGGATCACAATCAGGGAGTCGTCGTGGGCAAGAAGTCAGCGACCGTGGATCGCAAGGCGCGGTTGGAAGAGGTTCGCAAGGCCCAACAGGCCGCTGAACGTCGTCGGACCCTCCTGGTCGCCGGGGCGGCAGGGGTTGTCGTGCTGGCGCTGGTCGCCTCCGTTGCTGTCGTGATCCGCAATCAGATCGCGAGCACCGACATGACCAAGATCGGCGTGACCGCGGCCGCAGCCAGTTGTGACGCGGTGACGAGCGACGCGGTGACCGGAGTCAGCGACCACGTCGGCCCCGGCACCAACACGCCGAACGAGACGACGGTGAAGTACGCCACCATCCCGCCGTCGTCCGGCAAGCATTTCGCCGTGCCGATCACTCCGGCTCGCGCCTTCTACACCGCGTCCGACCGGCCGGTGCTGGAGACCCTGGTGCACAACCTGGAACACGGCTACACCATCGTCTGGTACGACGAGTCGACGCCCAAGGCCCAGCAGGACGAGCTGAAGAAGCTCGCGCCGCTGGCCAGGGACGACAAGAACGCCGGACCGAAGTTCATCGTCAGCGCCTGGGACCAGACCCGCGGCGCCTTCCCGACGGGCAAGCACATCGCGCTGTCGCACTGGGGTGCCAAGAACGGCCACCGGCAGCTGTGCGGGCAGGTCTCCGGGGCAGCGATCCAGAAATTCGTGCAGACCTACCCCTACACCGACTCCCCCGAGCCCAACGCCGCCTAGTCCGCGGACGGTGGCCAGGGTCAGCACCGGTTTGGACGTTAGCACCGGTTTGGACCGTAATCGGGCGCCAAAAGCCCCTGATGAGCGGTCCAAACCGGTGCTGACCACCACTAGCCCGCGACCCCGGCGGGGTGGGTCAGGTGAGGGCGCGGGGGACGCGGTGGGCGTGGCCGACGAGCAGGCCGATGCCGGCCGCGCCGAGGTCGACCAGGGTGAACAGCACCCGGGAGAGCAGCACGACGACGACCACCGCACCACTTCGATCCAGCACCGGAGCGAGCACCGCGGCCAGCGCCACCTCGCGGGCGCCGGCACCGGCCGGGGCAACGATCACGAGGAAGCCGAGCGCCCAGGCCAGCCCGTAGCCACCGATCAGCAGGACGACGGTCCGCAGATTGGCCGGCGCACCGAGCGGCACCGCGAGCGCCCAGACCTGCAGCCCGGCGCCGGCCCAGGAGCCGATCGCCCAGAGTGTGGCCACCAGCGTCCCGCGCAGAGTGGTCCGCTGGTCCAGACGCCCCCGGCCGGCCAGTCGCAGCGCCCGGTCCACCGCCCAGCCCAGCACCGAAGGATGCAACAGCACCGCCAGCGGGACGACGAGCAGCACCGCCCAGCCGAACCCGCTCGGCAGCGCCTTCGGCGCCAGCGGCAACGCGAGCACCACCACGAACAGCGCGCTGGTCACCGATAGCAGGATCGAGACCATCGTCGCGGTCGCCGTCCGCCGCCAGGGGACGTGGTGGTCGCGGCCGAGTTCGGTCTGCATCACCACCGGCCAGACGCTCCCGGGCAGGTACTTGCCGAGCTGGCCGACGAAGAAGATCCGGGCCGCGACCGACAGCCGGAGCTTGGAGCCCAGGTCGGCCAGGACGGTCCGCCAGACCATCCCGGCCAGCCCCACGTTGATGATGGTCGCCAGCACGGCCAGCACCACCCAGCGGGGGTCGAGCTGACGCACCGCCGCGCGGACCTCGGACCACTCCGAGGCCACGGCCCAGATCGCGAGCGCGACCAGCAGGCCGCCGAAGGCCAGCCGGAACCACCGGCTCCGGCTGATCGCCAACGCCTGACCGGCGACCCGCCCGAGCATCGCGGCGAACCCATCGGCGGACCCACCGGGACCTGCCGACTCGCCCGATGTCCCGTCCACCACGGGTTCTCGATCTGCCACGTCGTTCGACCGATCGCTCGACTTGCCGTCGGCAGGTGACTCGACGCCGGTCATCGGCGTACCCCCTCGACCGCGGCGAGCGTTGTCAGAGCCTTGACGTATTCGACCCAGGGCGCCTCGACGTCCACCTCCGGCAGCCCCGCGCGGAGCGCTTCGACCGCACCGGGGGCAGCGAGCCGAGTCAGCGCCGCCGACAGCGCGGGCACGTCCTCCGGTGGCACCAGCAGTCCGTCGACGCCGTCGCGCACCTCGCCGGGGAAGGTTCCGACCGCGGTGGCCAGCACCGGCAGGCCGTGAGCATGGGCGAGGAAGACGTTCTGCGACGCGGTGGCGTGCCGGTAGGGCAACGCCAGGACGTCGTGATCGGCCAGCAGACCCGGGACGTCGACGCCGGGGACGTACCCGGACCGGATGTTCACCCGGCCCGCCAAGGCCGGATCGGCCGCCAGCCGACGGACTCGCTCCCCCGCCTCGCCCCACTGCTCACCGGCGACCGTCACGAACACCCCCGGGACCTCACGCGCCGCCTCCAGCAACAGGTCATAGCCCTTGTAGTCGCGGACCATGCCGAGCGCGAGCACCCGCAGCGGAGCGTCGGTCCGAGCCGGTCGGGCCATCGCTCGCTCCCGGCCGGACGGCACCGGCAGCCCGCCGGGCAGGTGCGGTGCCAGCGGTGCAACGGCGACCGACGTGACGGCGAGCCCGCGAGCCAACTCCGCCTGCTCGGCAGAGTGCACCAGCACACCGTCCACAGTGCGAAGCATCCGGGTCATTAGCCATTCTCCCCCCGGATGCGTCTCATGCGGCACGACGTTATGTGCGATCACGATCACACGCGGACGAGGCCCGGAACCCGCACGGACGGCGCGGACCAGCGTCAGCAGGGCGGGCACCTGGACCGGCACGACGACGACAACCACCACCAGGTCGAACCCGCGCAGCGACTTTCCGGTCGCCCACCAGGACCACGGCCGGTCCCAGCGCAACGGTCGGGTCGTCGCCTCGAACGGCGGCAGATCCGGACCGCCGCCCGGAACCGCCTGCTCACCGGGATACAGCCGGTCCGGATAGAGCCGCGACCAGGAAATCAATTGGACGTCGTGACCGGCTGCCACGAGTTCGTGGGCAGTCTGGGTGGTGTGCGACGCGACTCCGCCCTTGTACGGATGGGTCGGGCCGACGATTCCGATCTTCACAACACAACGCGATCCACGAGACCAGCCTTACTCAACTTCGCGGACGCCGGGATCCAGCGCACTGTCCCCGCGAGAGCGGACGATCAGGTCGGCCAGCAGCGCCATGCTCCCGATCAACAGGCCAGCCATCACCAGCAGCACGGTGTTCGCCGGGAAGTAGAACGGGTGCCGGACCATGTCCACCACCGCCTTGATCACGCCGAGCCCGAGCAGCCACAGGGCCAGCGGCATCAGCACCTTGAGCGGGTCGAAGTACATGATCATCCGGAGCACCTGCAGGATGTACCGGTAGGCGTCCCGGACGAAGTGGAACTTCGAGGTCCCGGCGCGCTTCGCGTAGCCGATCGGCACATAGTGCACGTCGTGCTGGTTCTGCAGGAACGCCAGGGTGATCGTGGTGACGCAGGAGAAACCGGGCGGCAGCAACCGCAGATACGGCAGCGACACCGACCTTCGGAAGGCTCGCAATCCCGAGTTCAGGTCCGGGATCTTCTGGTTGGACAGCCGCTCGGCGATCTTGCGGATCAGCCACTTGGCCGGCACCCGCAGCCACTTGTGGGTGCCTTCCTCGCTGGTCCGGGCCCCGACCACCTGGTCGTAGCTCGGGTCGGCGAGCAGCAGCTCGACCAGCTCCGGGATCCGCTCGTTCGGGTAGGTCATGTCGGCGTCGGTCCAGACCACGATCTCGCCGCGGGCCCGGAGGGTGCCGATCCGCCGGGCGGTGCCGGAGCCGCCGTTGCGCCGGAACGACAGCACCTGGACCTGCGGCATCCGCTCGGCGGCTTCGCGCAGCACGGCCAGCGTGCCGTCGGTGCTGGCATCGTCGATCGCCAGGATCTCGTAGCTGAGCCCGGAGGCGTCGAGCGAACCGGTGATCCGCTCCAACTCCTGCAGCACGTGGTCCTGCTCGTTGTAGCAGGGCAGCACGACGGTGGCCGTGACGCCGCCACGATCAGCACGGCCAACGGCGGCGCGGCTCGGATCAGAGCTCGGCGTGAACAGCGGAGCCGGGCTCTGCAGACTCGCGGTCGGCTGGCTAGATGCGGGGAACTGTGGGGTCTGCGGTGAAACACTCATGGTGCCGTGAGGCTACCGGTTCGCGGGGACAGGCCAGCGCGCGAGCCAGACCTGGACCAGCAAGCGCTCCATTCCATCGGGTACCCGGGTCAGGTACCGCTGGTCCTCGGTGGTGGCCAGATCGACCACCATCACCGGGTCGAGCTGCACCTCGCGGATCAGGGCAGCGCCCTCCGGCGTGGCCGCGAGCAGCACCGGATGATGCCCAGCCGAGACGATTTTGGCGGTGATCCGGCGGATCGCCGGCGCACCGAGGGCGGGATCCACCACATTGATCGTGGCGGCGGGCAGGTCACACACCCCGCGGACGACCTGCGGCCACTCGTTCGACGCCCGATTGTCAACGGTCAGCACGGCGTCGCCGGGCTGGAGCTGGTCACAGACCTTGCGGACGGCGGTCAGCTCACCCCGTTCGGTGCGGTCACCGGCGACCGGCGCGGTCGCCAGCACCGACGGCAACAGAATGCCCACCGCGGCCACCACCAGCACCGACAGCAGCAGGGACGCCGGCCAGCGACGACGGGCGATCCGGCCCGCCCAGGCGGCGGCGGCACCGGCCGCGATCACAAACGTCGGCAACACCAGTGGCACCAGCCGACGATCGGCCCACGGGTGGTCGGGGGTGATCCCCGGCCGGTAGAGCGTCAGCACGGTCGAGGCCAGGCCGATCACCGCCGGTCCCAGCCACGGCGGCACGTTCGGCTCGGTCCGCGCGAGTCCGGAGGCTCGTACCCCGCGCCTGGACAGCAGCCACCACCGGGTCGCCACGCCGGCCAGCCCGGCCAGCATCAGCCACCCGGCGACCACCACCACCGGCCCGACGTACCAACTCACCCAGTTCAGGCTGTGCTCGGCGTAGGTGCGGCCGCCGTCCACCGGCAGGCTCTGCCGCAGTTGCAGCGAGGCCACCACCCGCGAACCCGAGTCGTTCGGGTCCTGCCGAGTGACCAGCCACAGCGGTCGACTGGCCAGTACCACCCCGACCAGCAGGACCGCACCGGCGACCAAGCGCGGCCAGCGCCGCATCCAGATCCCGCTGCCGGGCGCCGGACGACCCGAGGACATCCCGGTCTTGGCCTGATTCGTCGTCCCGGTCCCGGACGTCGTCGTCCCGGTCCCGGACGTCGTCATCTCGATCTCGGACGTCGTCGTCCCGGTGGGGGACGTCGTCCCGGTGGGGTCCAGGGCCCCACGGCGGCCAACCCGGACCGCAACCAGGCTGAGGACACCCAGCAGCACCCCGCCGGCGATCAGCGGCAGCAAGCTGGCGGCGATCTGTGCCAGGTACGGCCGAGAGAACAGCACCGCCGGGATGGCGGCGACCACCGTCCCGGCCAAGCCACCGATCACCAGCGGACGAGCCGCCGGATGCGCACGCAACGCCAGGACGGCTGCCACCGGCAGCAGGACGGCGACCTCGCGGATGGCATCCACCCGGACCAGGCCGGCCAGACCGAAGCCGAGCCCGGCGGCCAGGGCTATCCACCAGGCCGGTGGTCGGGTGCCGGGCTTCCAGCGCGATCCGTTGCCCGCCTGCACCGCGTCCACCAGCAGCGCGGCGGCGGCCATCACCATCAGCAGGGCGAGCGGCTCGGAGTAGGTCGAGCGGGCGGCGTGCAGCACCGGCTGGGTGATCGCCAGCGCCGCTGTCACCGGCACCGCCCAACGAGGCCCGCAGAGCCGCGACGCCAGCCCGGCGACCGCCAGCAGCGCCAGCGCGGAAACGATCGCCGGGGTGATCAGCAGGCCCTGCCAGCCGGCCGTCCACCAGCCGAGCGAGTACACCGCCGGCGCGCCGAGCAGGAACTGCGGAACGACGTCGACCGTCGTCCCGGCGGCGCCTGGGCTGCCGTGCACGACGGCGAAGAAGGCCGGGCTGGCCAGCCGGAACGCCGGGTCGGTGAGCGCCGCGCTACCGCCGAACGCGTCCAGGTGGGACGACACCGGCAGCCCGTGCCGGGTGGCGATCCACTGCGTGAACAGCGCGTACGACCCGGCGTCCCGGCGCAGCACCAGATGCTCGGCGTGCGTCGCGGCGGCCCACCAGCCATGGCCGGCGGCGATCGCCAGGCACAGCGGCGCGCTCCAGCGCGGGGCCGGTACGGCAGGCAGCAACCGGACCAACCGAACCAGGCCCACGGCGATCACCAGAAGCAGGGGGACGACGATCCACGGTCGCCACCCGCCGAACGGCACCAGGATCGCGGCCAGCAGCGCGGTCGCCGTCACCAACCCGGCGGCCAGCGGCCCGGACCGGGTCAGCACAATCCCGGAGAAGTGCTCGCCGCGCAACGCCGGTGGGATGGGCGCCGGCTTACCGCTCGCTCGAACGGTATCCACGGTTCGCTCGCGTGGGGGGCTCAATGCCTTGCCTTCCCTCGTCGACCGTTCCGCGCCTTCGGCGGGGTTGCGTGTTCTCAGTCCAGGCAAGACTGTCGCCTGCGCTCGCTCACAGTGTCTATGGTCCGCTCGCGCGGGCGGACCCAAGGCTACCGGGCTGAACGTGGCTAATCTTGCCGGGTGCCCGCGAACCGCTTCGTTTCCGCCGACGTCCCCGCGCTGATGCTCGACCTGATCGCGATGGACCCCGGCCGCCCTCGGGTCACCTGGTACGGGCCGGACCACGAGCGCGTCGAGTTCTCCGCGAAGACGCTGAACAACTGGGTGTCCAAGACCGCCAACCTGCTGGTCGACGAGCTTGACGCCGGGCCCGGATCCAGGGTCGGAATCGCCCTGCCGGGGCACTGGCGGACCGTGGTCTGGCTGCTGGCCGGCTGGTCGGTCGGCGCGCACACCATCGTCCTGCCCTCGGTCGCTGCACAGGACCAGGACGGCGCCCCGACCACGGAGGTCGACGTCCTGGTGACCGACCGGCCGTCCTCCCCCCCGCCGGGGACCATCGAGTCGCTCCTGGTCGTCGTCGCGCTACCCGCCCTGGCGACCCGGTTCCTCGGTGACGTGCCGACCGGCGCCGTCGACGCCGCTGCCGAAGTCCGGCTCCAGCCGGACGTTTTTGTGGTCGGCGCGCGTCCGGCCGGGACCGACCCGGCCTTCACCGGAGGCGGCCGCACGGTGCTGCACGCGGAACTGCTGGCCGCCGCACGAGCCGGAGCCGAGACCGATGAGCCGGCCCAACCCGGCGCAGTTGAGGCCGCCGACACCCGCGGCGGTGCCGTCCGACTGCTCACCGGCGCCGGACCGGACCGCGCGATCGAGACCTACCTGGCCGCACTGGCGGCCGGCGGATCCGTGGTGCTGCACCACGATCTGGCCGGCCTGACCGAAGCCGAGCAGGCTCACCTGGTAGCCCAGGAAGCGATCACCGCCGTAGACCTCTGAGCTCCAGCGGTCAGCGCGGCTGCGGGGCCCGGGAGACCGAACGCCGCAGTGCGGCAAGCCGACTGGCCGAGGTCACGCCGGTCGCCGTCGGGGTCGGCGTCGCTGTCGGAGTGGACGTCGGGGTGGGCTTGAGCGTCGGGGTGGGCTTCGGGGTCGGGGTCGGGGTCGGCTTGGGCGTGGGCTTGGGTGCCGCCGTGGGCGCCCCGAAGGTGAACCCGGGCGAGCGCAGTCCGAGCTTTCCGCGGGCCTGAGTGCCGGTGAACGACACCGTGACGACCTTCCCGGACCGCTTGCCGGTGATCCGTACTCCGGCCAGCCGCGCCGCGCTGCCGCGCTTGGCCACGGTCCACGAACTCACCGAGGTGAAACCGAACCGCTTGGCCAGGTCCGCCGTGCTGAAACCCTTGCTCCAGCGCCGGTAAGGGTTGTCCGACGCCTTGTCCCAGCGACTGTCGTCCACTGCCTTGAGGTAGCTGATCCCGTACTTGCCATAGACGTACTGCCGGTTCTCGGTGTGCCCGCCCATCGAGGAGGAGTACATCGCCTCGATGGTCCGGCCGCTGGAGTCAACGATCACCTTGCTCAGGGTGGCGACCACGGCCGTGTGCCAGCGCCCACCCAGCGCGGCGTCCGCCTTCTCCTGGTCGTAACCGCGGTAGACCTGGTCTGCGGTGGTGGTTTTGACGACGTACGCCTGGTCCGAGGCGCTGTACTTGGACGACAGATATGTCCGGGCCGCGACCACCTGTGCCTTGAGCGCCTCCACCGGCCACGAGACCGGCACCTCGGCAAGGCCCATCAGGTACTTCTGCACGGCGGTGTAGCCCTGCCCGGCGCTGATCACCTCGGCCACCCGGACCCCGGCACTGGAACCGATGAAGCGTGTCGTGTCCCAACGGGTACGCAGGCCGGAACTGCTCCCGCTGGGGCGCACCTTCACCACGGTTCCGGTATGCCGGGCGCTGAGCACCCCGCCGTCCGCGATGAACAGCTTGCGGGTGCCCTTCGGGTCCAGGAGTGCCAGCCCGACCCGCCCGGACACCGTCCGACGAGTCACCGACCAGGTGGTGCCCTTCGGTTGGACGGCGCTGCGGGAGCCGACCACCCAGCGGACCGTGCCGGACTCGGCGTCCAGCCTGGCGGTGGTCGACATGCTGGCGAGGCTGAGCAGCACCGGGGCGTTGAGCGCGCGGGTGACCACGGCGGAGTCGTAGTAGTAGGTGCCGAGAATGGTCGTGTACGTGCAGCCCAGCCGGGCCGCACCCTGGGCGCCGTACTGGCTCATCCCCATCCCGTGCCCCCAGCCGTGGCCGAAGACCTTGACCGTTGCGCCGGGAGTGGCCGCCTCGCCGATCTTGACGCCGCCCGGTGACGGGCACTTCGCCGCCGCAGCGACGGCCGCCGAGTGACCGGCCGCCGACTGACCCGCGGTCTGACCGGCGACCGGCGGGCCGGACCGCGCATCCGCCACCAGCGGCGCGGACACGACCAGGACAGCGGTGGCACAGCCCAGGGCGAAGGCGTTGGGCAGACGGCGGCTCATCGCGCGAGGGCTCCTCTAATCGCGGGCACACGGGATGGCAGGGTGGTGAACCCAGCCACACCAGCCTTGTCGGCGCCGGATCCGGGCAGCTGAGGAACCGTGCCCGGGATCCGCCGACTGGAGTAACCGGGGTGCCCGCTCAATCGAGATACCCGTACACGTCCACCCGGACCTGGACGCCGCCTCGGGCGTTCGCGATCGTGATCGCCCCACCCGGGCCGATCGGCACGACGACCAGATTGCCGCGAACCTCCCCCTTCGGCACCCACAGCGCCACCCCGCCGCCGGAGGGCTGGCCCCAGCCGTAGCTCTGCAGCCAGGTCGTGGTGAGCGGCCCGATCGCGGTCAGGTTGATCACCACCGCGCTCGCGCCGACCGGCACCCCGGTCTTGGTCCCGGTCACCACCAGCTTCCGGGTGCTGCCGGCCTTGACCTGACCACCGGTGACTCGGGTGTCCAGCGCGAGCACCGGCTTGACCGTGGTGAAGGTGGCTGCGTCGGTGGTCGGCGCGACGATCACCGCCCGGACGTCGAGTACCGCATTGACCGGGGTACCGGCGGCCCGCAGCGCGATCGCGCCCCCGGACACCCCGACGATGGCCAGGTTGTCGATGCTCTCGCCGGTCCGATAACTCAACGAGGTCAGGTTCCCGGCCGTCCCGGGCCGATAGGCGGTCAGCGTGCCCGCGCCGGTGGTCGAGCGCACCGAGACGTCAACGACCAGGCCGGTGATCTGGCTCGCCGGGATGCCCCCCAGAGTGACCGGTAGCGGGATCAATCGAGGCTGGTCAGCGACCAGTTTCCCGGCCGGATCCCGGTCGCTGGCGTACAGCCGGGTGGAACCGATCGCGCGGATCGAGGAGCCGCCGACGGCGAAGTAGCCGACGACGTCCGCCGTCAGTTCGGTGACGCCGTTGGCGTTGCCGACGCTGACCTTGCCGGCTCCCCCGACCCGGGTGGTGACCAGTGCCGAGCGGGTCAGAGCCGCCGGGACGCCGGTCAGAATCCGGGGTCCGCTGGTGCCGGTGGGCCAGACGCTGAGCGACGTGGTGTCGCTGACGCCGCTCGCGGTCAGGTTCAGCACCACCGCCGTGACGCCGGTGGCGGGCACCCCTGCTCGACCGAGGACCGGGATGTCGACCCGGCCGTTCGGTCCCAGGCCGATCCGGCCGCCGGTCCGGGTGTCCAGCAACCGGGTCGGGGTCACCGGGAAGTACCCGCCGGCCCCGGAGGACGGCGTGGCCGGCACCTGGACAGTCGGGGCCGGGGGCACAACGAGCACATCGTCGACGACCGGCCGGGCGGTGCCCGTCGACGAATTCGAGGTCAGGGTGAGCCGGTACCGACCGGGCCGGGCCAGCCCGCCCCCGGTCAGTCGGCCGTTCCAGCTCGCCGTGATCGGTTTGCCGGCCTGCGCCGAACCGCTGATCCGGGCCACCCGGCCGGCACCGAACGGGGCGTTGACGTCGAGCCGCCAGGTCTGCGCCATCAGCGCGCGGGCCGTGATCGATACCTTCGTGCCGCGCAGCACGGTGGCCGGCGGCCCGGCCGGGTTCAGCAGCGACGCCTTCATCAGCGTCCGCACCCGGGTCCGGATCGAGCCGAGATAGGGATACAGATAGCGCCCGGGGCACGCGGTGAACCCGGTGTTCCGGTGACCCATGATCACCGGGAGGGTGACCGTGTGCCCGGCCTTGTACCGGGCGGTCCCGCCACCGGCCGAGGTCAGCCGGGTACTGCCGAGCGGGTCACGATGATCGAGGTCCAGTT
>Ga0307513_10006992_pt1 | contig 14676 bp, 9 predicted proteins | sample 15_EM_MG_FD_202174 | JGI IMG/M metagenome (GOLD analysis project Ga0307513, IMG submission 202174) | Populus trichocarpa ectomycorrhiza microbial communities from riparian zone in the Pacific Northwest, United States - 15_EM | ecosystem: Host-associated > Plants > Roots > Unclassified | place... | reverse complement strand
CACAGTGTTTGTACCGACTCTCGCAGTTGCTTGACGCGGTTGGAAACGATAAGGAGCGCAAGCGGCTCCTTTCTCACACCTTGAAGATCTGGAGAGAGAGGGGGAACGAGCGCCAAGCCGCCTTAACAATGGTGCGCCTATCCGATACCAACCGGATGCTTGGCCTCTACGAGGAGGGGATACGACAGGCGAAAGAAGCGTTGGAAGTTTACGAACGGCTCGATGATACGTTGGGACAAGCGGAGAGCCTGCAAAGCCTTGCCTGGTCACTGCAGGGCGTCGGCCGGCTTGATGCAGCAGAAACAGCCGTGTCCCGCGCAATTGATCTTCTCCCAGAGAATGGCGACCAACTTCTGGCCTGCAAGTCTCACCGTATTCTTGGCATTATTTATCGTGACAAGCACGAGGCAGAGAAGGCCATTCACCATTTCGAGACGGCCCTCGGAATCGCATCCTCTTTCGGTTGGCGCGGTCAGCTGTTTTGGATCCACTACTCCCTGGCGTGGCTGTTCCTCAACCAAAACAGGCCTAACGACGCAAACGCTCGCCTCGAGAACGCCAAATCACTTGCAATCAATAACCCATACAATCGGGCTCGCGTGATGGAGCTGCAGGCAAGATTTTGGTATCGACAACGTAAGTTTGATGAGGCAAAATCTGAGGTTCTGCGCGCCGCCGATGCTTATGAGAAACTCGGGGCTACGAGGGACGTGGAGGACTGTAGACGGCTCCTTGGGAGGATCAATTCCTCTCTGAATTGATGCCAGAGTGGAAATGAACAGTCTGGTAAATCGGGTTTCAACGGTGGGCTCCTACGGGTAGTGCCACCTCTTCCACATGTTGACTCCTTCCTTCTTTAGGTTCAGGGGGAAAAATGGTGGAATTGACGACTACTTCGAGTTATTCAGACATATCCCACCACGAATCACTGGCTCCCCATCCCTTTACCCCGTCTACCACGATGTCCTCCAATACCACCACTATACCCTCTCTTTTTTGATCTCTACTCATACATGTCGTTCCATATATGTTGTCTCACCCCATCGATACACTTGACCTACGTTTCGTGGTGTATCTCTCTGTGCCCCTGCATGTTATATCTGTTTTACTTATGCGTACCTCACAAATCGTCTCCTTATGCCCCGGTTCATGGAGTTGGATGAGGTGCTGCTGTTGCGTCCTTTCGCTTCCAGTGGCCTGTACGTTTGTCCGATGATGTGTTGTCCCGGTACCGCACTAAAGCTTTTTTTACCGCTCGGATCAGAACTCCGGCCGTGTCTAAGTTCGCGCCCGCCGGCCTGTTACGACCATTCCGCGCCCCGTTCGGGTGCCCACAACCTCTCCTGGTGGGTAATAAGGATCTGGAAACGGACACGGGTACGGCATTACGCAGACTCACAGACATATCTACGGATGTCGTCGCTACGATTGTCGCCATCGACCCCTCTCTCCGCATCTCTAGATACGTAAGTCCTCTAGATCGCTCTGGATTCGCCCCATGGTTTTGACATATCACCCTGTGCCACCCCGTTCATATCAATCGCCGACTACGTCGGAATCCTGATGGTTGAGGGTTAGGGTAGTGTGGGGGAACGGATCGAAGCGTGGGGGAAATGTCGACAGGCTGTAGTTTGTGCAGCGCGCACCCCTGAGGGTCAGCGGTCTCGATATTGCTTTGCTTCCGGCAGCGCCTGTGACCGGCAGTAGGGAATTTGAAAACGCCGGAGAGCGCACTTTCTGATGATCGACCCGCCCATCCCAGTTACTCCCCCCCATGATCACCGGCATCCTCAAACCATCTCCCCCTCGTGCAGAACGCGCCCTGGCGTCTTTCTCCCCTCGTGGACAACGCCTCTTTCAAAAATAGATGCCTCTAACCTTTCCGGTCCCTCTGAATGTGCAGATAATGCGGTCCTCACCAGCGATGCGGCCGCCCATGTAGCCGAATACCAGGTTAAGGCCTCCTGTAAGTTTTCGAGCGGACCAGATCAGCGCAGACGAAGGGCACCGATAAAACCTTGAACAAACCACCCTCGTCCTCGATTTCTCCTCGTCTTCCCCCCCCTTCCCAACCAAAATCATGCGTGCCTTCTCCACCCTCCCTGCAGCCCTCTTCTTTGCCGCAACCACCTTGGCCGCAACCATCACCGTGCCTGCCGCAAACACGCTCTGGGATGCTAGTGTGGGGACTCAGAACGTCGCTTGGATTTCCAGCCCCGGTGATCCCGCCAACTTCACGCTTGCCTTGGCTAACACGGTTCGTCTCGATCGTACTCCTGCCTAACCCAGATTCGCACTGACCCACTATCCCCACCATCTGCGAACTCGTCCTCTGCTCCCGACAGCAAATGTCCCCGAACTTCAGCGTCATTTTGAAGGAGAACGTCCAAACCGCCGATAATTCTACCCTCGTGCCCAGTCCTTCAACCGGCTGGCCCATTGGCAGTGGTTTCCAGATCAATTTGGTTCGGCCAGGCCCCACTGGAATTGACGTCCTCACCCACTCCGGGCTGTTCAACATCAGCGAGCTCCCAACCGGCAACTCCTCTTCCGTTTTGTCGACACCTTCCCATACTTCTACGTGAGTTTTGTGATGCAAATTTGAACTCCCCAACTGACCCATCCATCTCAGCGGTACCTCGCCTTCCCCCACCGGAACCGGTATCAATGGGAACGGCTCCAATGGCGGTCGCATTGTTAGTGCTGTGGACATCACCGTCCAGACCGGTTTCGTTGCTGGACTTGTCATCATTGGTGCCCTTTTAGCTTAGATCAATTACACCTTTCGATGAATCTTGGGGTTTACTTTCGACACTCTACTCGTTTCCGCCTTTTCCAACCTCATAATTGTCGGATTAAACTTGTAATAATAAATGGCTGTCCTTAGGAACACTATAGGATTTGCTTAGAGTCAAATGCTCTTTCGCTGGAGATTATATTGTCGAGCATCCGAAGAAGCATCATACTTGGGTGATTTAATTGGGGAAGAAAGAACTCCTGAAGAATAGGTAGCGGTACTGTCGTGAGGCGGAAAGAAAAAATCAGTTCTTCGGGACCGTACGGCTATAACTTGCCCTGAGAAACGACTTACAGGTGGTGGGGTGCACGTGCTGAGATCCCGGAACCCAGAGACCTCGTCGACGACATCTCTAAGGGGTTCTAAGGCGAGTATCCCGTTTTCCCCAAACCGATGACTAAGTGATATCCGTTTCAACCGTTTGCCGTACGCATCGCGCTCGAGTAGCGCTCGTTTCAGAGTTACGGCTGAAGGACCGTGAGCGAATGCCCAAGGTATCCTCAGATCCCACAGCTGAGGGCAAACAGGTTTCCCCTCGAATGGCTCAGAGAAGGTCAAGCAGAATGGGTCCACGTAATCGCGACGCGGCCCAATGAAGAAAGGAGAGTACGAGATGACTTCGAGGCGAGGGAACCCGTGCAATAACTTCTCCCACATTTCCTGGGGTATGTCAAAGGGTAGGTCGGACAGTACGTGCAAGGCAGTGACAGTATCACTTCCGGTGATCTCGATAACCTTGGATGCGAACTGAGGTGAAGTCTCCAGGTTGGATTGATGTGTCATATCCTCGTCGTCCGGGGGACGCAGAACGATGTGAAAGTTATCGGTGGTCAGGTTGTATGACTCTGTGTCCAAGTTGATGGTGATGGTTTTCGTCTTTCGCAGGTACTGGAAGGTTTCCATGCGGGGCGGTGGAAGGACTTGAGGTAGGGCTGCGCATAAGCCGTCGCAGCAAGAACTGGAGACTTGTATCTTCGCGGGTTCTGGAAACCAAATGTGCGAGAGGATATACCCCACCATCTTGGGATCTTCGAAACGAAGGGTGAGGCCCTTGAGTCTGCCCAGTCGGACCACAACCTCACAGTTGTCTTGGTCACCGTCTGGCATTTCGGGTCCAGCGGAGATAAGTTTTAAATCTTCGAGGTCCGGGCAATTCTCTAGCGCGACGAGGAACGTTTGTATCGGCGTGAACTCGTGCGGTGTGTGCACGCCCGTAAAATCCAGGATAAGGTTGGTCAAGTTTCGAGGTAGGGGAGAGGTCCAGCTGATCCGAACTTTGTTGATTCGAAGCATAGTGAGGTGGGGCAAGTAATCGTTGAGGGAGCATTCAAGGACCCAGTCAGAGTGAGAGTTGACATTGACCTCGAGACTCGATAAATTGGGCGCCCTTCGAAGGAGGTCGACGACTTGACAATCGAACTCGTGCCTCGAACCCACAAAGATAAGGAAGCGAAGGTTATTAAACATTCGGCCTTCCAGCTCTCCCCACAGCACTAATCTCTCGGCTTCCACACTGGGGGACCATAGGTAATTCCTTGCGAAGATTGCGTGAGGGTTGAATTCACATCGCTCGAGGAACAGTTTGGTCAAACGAGGGGGATCGAAATCGACAACTCTCCACGGCAAGGAGGAACATATTAACATCTTGCGAAGCCGATGGCAGATCGTAGCGGAGAGCGTCCAGAACCGGACCATATCATGGGGCTTGGCCGTATGCGCGAAGATCTCGAGGATGAGTTCGGTGGGAAGGCGGAGGAGTGGAGAGGCGAGGAAGTTCCGCCACCGGCGAAGGTGAATCAAGTGGTGGAGAGTGCGCTCTAGTTTGGCGTTAATCGCGTTCAAACTGGAAGCTGACATCTCCGTTCGTCACCCCGGTGCGTCAGCTAATGAGAACCTCGTGTTAATGTTCCTCATCGCTCTCGGGTGCGGGCAGGGTACGCACCGGATGAAGGTTCAGAATGAGACGTGTCTGGACTGGACTTGTTCTTGCAAGAAAGACGGAAGCTTTCGCTTCGACGTGCTTCGATCACCACATTCTCCCGACACATCCCCCCCAAACCATACGGGCAGGCCGGACATGTACGACGACACCTGAACTGAAAGATCCCAGAGTCACCACTCCGATAGTGTTTGGGTGCGAGGCAGAGAGTCGCACTTACTGGGACTTGACATCTCCAAAATATGATGTACTGTGTATCAGTGTGCGGACGGGGAGTCTGTGCAGGCGAGAAACGCGATCGTGACGTGACGGTCACATGTGACCTCACGCGTCTCCCACTTGGCGTTGGGGGCAGTTGGCTGCCAACCTGCTAAAACGGTACGTGCCTGGTGTATTGCCTGGTGGGCAATTGGCAAGTGTGAGAGGGGGTGTTGGCGGACGGTGGCAGGAGGGACTGAGGGCCCGCTCGACTATGTTTGACCAAGTCGTAGCTAGAGCCTGCATTTCATAATTCACATCCCCAACTACCATACGCCTACCCTACGCATATACCCCGGATGGCGGGCGGCAAGAGTCTTGATGAATTCGTCACCTAACACTTCTCGTCGAGGATATCCCTGTGACACGACCTCCATACAAGTTCAGTAACCACCCGCTACGCCGAATTTTATCTCCTTCCTCCCTACGGTACTACTATTACGGCGGTTCGCGTCTTCAAGCTTCAAGCCCGAAGGGCTAGCTACACGGATTACCACCCGTGTTCTCGCGGCCGGCTCGACGAGTACGGTCACTCCGACGGCTAACGATCAACCCCGTCAGTTCGCCAGTCCGACAAAGCGATGGGGAGTTCTGTCATGATTTGTGGTGGTTTGTGTAGAACCACACGAGGGACGTGGCACCCGTGGAGTGGCACATGCCGCGGGTCCTTGGGACCGCCGTGGCGAAACACCCCGTTCTACACTGGTTCCGGAGCTGGAGATATTGGGGGAAAGAGTTTTTCGCAAAAAGGAGGTTTATATAAAAATATTCTGCACGCAACATACGCTAAGCCAACAGTATCGTGCAGTACAACGCGCAAGAATCCAAGGAAATATGTGGTGATCTCGACGCCATGTGTTCTTCTATCAATCCCGTGGTCCACACTCCACCTTGAACGAACGACCATCGGAACCCGCGATTTCTAGGTGTGGAAAAATAGCCTTGAACCCCATCATGACAGTTTCAATGTCCTCCCCGGGCAGTTCGTTCGGAAAGTATCCAGTTATCAATTCCGAGAGCTTGCACTTGGCTTTGTCGCGTCCAGCGCCTCTATCGAGCAGGCGTTGCATATCACTGGTAATCGTTCCAGTATTGAAGTGAGTTTCCAGGATTGTGAGGTCCAAACAATGGATGGATATCGATAGAAGGGAGGCGACAGTGTTGCTGCAGGAATTGAAATAACAAGGTTCTCCGAGCTTCAGAGTCTCCAAGCGAGGCAGGGCAGCTGCAAGGTTCTCCATGTCGTCGTCCGTCAGGCGGAAGACGCAACCTTCGTCAGGACAATAGCCCCCTACGCACAACGCAACCAGATTCCGGAAAGTTACTATGGAAGACAATAGGGTTGGATCGACGATGGTGCTTCCGGGGAAGCTAATGGATTTCAGGCGTTCTCTGATGTTTGCATACGATGTTGCTGATGCGGAACCGTTCTGAAGAACACCCTTTTTATGCGACGCGAGAAGGTGGAGCCACGGCATGGCCGCTGGTTCGTTGATTTGAAGCTGTTCGAGGGACGGGAAAATGGATGTTGGGACGGTCTGAGGAGGTCCATGGGCGACAGCCCAGGAGCGTAGATTGGGAAGCTGCACGATGTGTCGGGTAGCCACCTCTGACAGAGGCAGCCAGGTTCCAAGGCTTCTCAACGGTGACCCGCATCGACAAATGAAGGATGATATTGCATCCGTAAGAGGTTTGTCCTTCGCATGATGACACTTGAAGTGTACAGCTTCAAGAGAAGTTGACAAGAACGGGATAATCTGGACAAGAGCTGCCGACAAACCCGACGGAGCGTGGGACAGGTAGACAGAGGTGTGGAGGGTGACTTCTTTCAAGTGACGGGAGAGGAAAAGGTGGAAGAAGGGCAAGACAGAATCCATTTGACCGATGTCCCAGTCTAATCGTTCCAGCTTGGGGCATAATATCCCGTCGGGTGAATGGCTCGAAAGTCGGCGAAGTGTACCAGCGGTCGTATACCAGTCGCAAGCGAGGCTCAATTCACGCATCCAAGAAGCGTATCGTTGTAGCCTGAGCCAATCCTTCGCTGAAGGATCGTACTCGATCGCCTGGGTGGATCGGTGTCGGACACAGTACACAGGAAAGTCGCGACCACTTACGAGAGTGTCCCATCTGACCCAGGTGTGATCTGGCAACACCTTCACAAGGGTGATTAGCGAGTCTTGCAGTTTCCAAAGCGAACGGAGCGTTGGCTCCTCGAAGGACCGGCAAGTGAGAGCGAACGAGACGGCTGTTGATGGACTGGTTTCGACTATTTCGTCGATGACCAACCTCAGCAGTTCGTCAATCCCAAAGACCGCGTGTGGCATGATAAACAGAGGGAAGGAGAGGTGTGTGGACTGGAGGCTGGCGTCGGAGATAGAATCGTTCCGATTGTCTCTGCCAAGGGGAACCGGCAATTGCCAGGTTAGGGCGGCAAATTTCATCCAGCGCCCGGCACCGCTCCTTTAACACACCCTCAACGGCACACTCGATATCAATCATTACCGGTTCTAATTTTAATACGGGAATTAGTTACAGAGGGAACGTGTGAATCTCAGCCCGTAACTACGTGATGCAAAGACAGGTGTACATCTGGGTGGAGCGGGAGAAATGGAGGCAGGTTGTCGGGTAAACCTATCAATCTCGAGCTCGTAGTTCGGATGCCACACTTTCCCAACTTGTATCCCAGATGTCATCCCAACCCGGAAAGTGCTTCAAACGCGGGAAAATGTCAGCGAACCCCATTGCGACGGTTCCAATATCCTCCTCGGGCACTCGGAGTGGCAAGTGCCCAACCCACAATATCTCGAGCCCGCACCTCGGTTTGTCGCATCCAGAGCCTCCGTCAAGCAGGCTTCGTATATCCCCGGCGATGGTTCGCGTGTTGAAGTGGATCTCCAGGACCGTGAGTGCCAGGCAACGGGTGGATATCGACAAGAGGGAGGCGACAGTGGTGCGGCAAGAATTAAAGTCACACACTTCGCCGAGTTTTACTGTGGCTAGGGAGGGCAACGTATTGGCAAGGTTCTCCACATCGTAGTCCGTCAGGTCAAAGGTACAGATGTCACCCATGTCGCAAGGATCGTTCTCCACGTACAACGCGACCAAATTGCGGAACGATAGTATGGAAGATAATAATGTCGGATCAACAGGGGTGTTCTTGGGACAACGGAGGAGTTTCAAGGTTTCTTTGATGTTTGTCTTCATTACCACTGCTGTTGACTTGGGGTCATCCCGAAGAGTATCGTCCACGCGCGCCGTGAGAGGATGGAGCCACGACAAGGCCTCTGGTCTGAGACGGAGTTCTTCGAGGGACGGGAAAGCGAGGGGTGGAATCGTTCGAGGCGGTTCACCGAAAGCTACCCAGGAGCGTAGGTTTGGGAGTTGTATGAGGTGGTGAAGGGCCGCCTCCGATAAAGGTATACTGCAGTCGAAACTTCTAAGCGGTGGCCCGCATCGCAAAACGAGGGAAGATATCGCACTCTTGAGAGGATCTCTAGTCCGCAGACCAAACATCAGGAACAGATGTTCAAGGGAAGCGGGTAAACACGAGATGACCTCTGCGACGGGTCCTAGGTCCTGTAGAAACGGGACCCAACTTGTGAAAGAGTCATGGAGGTTGACATGTTTCAAATGGGGAGAGAGGAAAAGTCGAAAGCAGTGTAAGCGAGCAACAGACGAGAGGGTGATTGACCAGTCCAACCATTCCAACTTTGGGAACAACACCCCGTCGGGTGAATTGTGCGAAAGATGGGAGAGGGCGTCGTCGGTAACATCGTCCGACATTTCGAGGCGCAATCCGCGCATCCAGGAAGCGTATCGTCGCAGCCTTCCCCGATCCATCGGTGATGGGTCCCCCTTAATCGCCTGGGGGAATTGGTACGTGAAGTGACCAGAGGGAAAATCGCACCAACTTACGAGGGATCCGGTGTTCTTCCCGAACTCTATCCACACACGGTGTTGTGGCAACACCTTGACAAGCGTGCGTAGCGATGATTGATGCTTCCAAAGCGAACTGAGCGTAGGTTCTTCGAGGAACCGGCAGCTAACAGCGAATGAAACAGCTGTTGGTGGGCTGATTTGGACTAATTCCTCGATAACCAATCTGAGCAATTCGTCGATCTCAACGATTGGGTGTGGCATGAGTGGCAGACGGAAGGAGAGATACCACGGAGTTTCCCGGTTCACATTAGTCACGGAACACAACTCGTATGTACTTGGGGCCTCGTCTAATTTCTATCCCGGGCGCATACCAAAAACGTGGGGTCCAAGCACAAACGTAAATATTATCTCTCGAAGATTCCAGATAGATTCCCTCTCTCAGGTTCGCGCATCACCCTATCCCAACGGTCAACCAGGTCAACCTGTGACGTCACGCGTCAAGAACCGGCTTACCTTCGATGCCACCCCCTGCCAACCCGGAAGAATCCTCCTGGAACTGCCACCTGCCGGGCAGATCCTTCACTAACCAACTTCCCCTAACACTACTCCCACTTACTAAGTACTCCTGAACACTTCCTCACGGGTTCCATCCACCCCATCACCAACAACACGAAGCCCTCTACCGGGATGTCCCCCTCCGTGCGCGAGGCAATCCCACAGACCCCGAGTGATGGGCTTGTGGGTCCTATCGTACAGAACACCAGCGATAACCCCAACAGCCCCGAGGATCCCGTCACTCCCGCCACAGTTATTCCACCCCCTGTCGCGGCCGGACTTCCAATCGAGATATGGAACACCATTCTCCCTCAAGCATGCGACCTGCGTGGAAGAACCGCAGCGGCGATCTCCCAAGTGTCTCGATATTTCTACGAGGCGATAAAACCATACCGTTTTGGCGCATCCCTAGTGATTTACGGCGAGTCACGAATCCGGGCGTTCCATGAAGCAATGAAGGTGATGCCCCCCGACATCCCCCGGGCGAAGCACTTGTACATTGCCCTCATCCCTGACGTGGATGTCGTGCATACCGACCCAGTTTGCGACGCGGTCATCGACGGACGGATTCACGATCGTGACCTGACGCCGACTGAAGATGACCAACGTGCGCGTCAGAACAAGAGCCTCTCCATCAACGGAATGTGCCCACAAGAATACAATACTATCCAGTACTGCGATGTGGCTGGTATCATCTTCCACCACAGGGAAACCCTACAAACCCTCACGTACCTCACCACCACCGGTTACATCGGTTTCGGGGTGTTTGGGAATTTGCCCTCCCTAAAGGAACTCACAGTCGTCTGTCTCCGCTACAAGGCAACTTTCTACGAGGTCCACCACAGCAAACACCCCCGACAGACTCAGTTTCCTCAGTTGGCACGTCTCCACCTCAGTTACTTCGATCTCGAACCCCTATTCAGGCATGACGAATTCCGCCGTGTCGCACCAAAATTAACCCATCTGCGCATATCTGGGCGGAAGTGTTACCCAGAACTCGAGAAGCTCCACCCTGACACCAAGCTTCTGGTACAGATGATCCTGATGTCGAGCCAGGAACAGCAGGTGCTAGTGCCATACATGAGGAGGGTCCTTCTAAACCAACCTGAGAGAATCACGTTGTTGGAACCGGGTCACAGGGAAGAATGGAGGTATGGGTTCTTCAACGCGCTTGAGGACTGGCTGGATGTCTCCACCGGTGGGAACGTATTCTGGGGTAACGAAGACCGTCAAGTTGTTACCATTGACGAGTTAGCAGCTAGGTGAGCTGGGACTCTGGCCTATTCGTACAGACATACTCACCACTCCGGTAGGTCAATTTGTTGATCTGGGCATGGTATAGGTTGGGGTGCGCTGCGTGCGGATGCGGCTGACCGTTGCCTCGGTTGGGATCAAGTTAAAATCATCTCTATGCGGATGAAACAACGTGTGTCTGGAGGTCCTGGTGTCAAAGGTATAAAGAGCAATACTTAAGGTAGTTATCCCACGACCGTAGGGGAGAGTCTTGTCGTTTTATTTCTGGGTTTCAGTAGGGAAACCTTATTTCGATGACCTTCTCAAATTGTTTTTCCCCACGGTCCTCCCAGGGTTAAACGTTAAACCCATACACAACCGTGTTCGCTACGGGGAGTGCCCACAGCCCGGAATACTCTCCAACCTCACAAAACTATCTTGCCATAAACGTCGCCACGTCCCACTTTTTCTTCGGGTCCCTCGCCTGGGCAGTTTACGAGTTACAGTTTAGGGGCATTTCCTAGTGGACGCAGGTTCCTTCGCGTCCTTTGGCCATGTACGGTAATGCCCTCCCTCCTGTCGCACATGCCCAGAGAGGTGTCGCGTCTGGTTGTGAGTTCAAAAATGACAGTTATGATTGATTGGGACAACAGGTACGCACAAGCGGCCCCTCCCTCCTTCGATACTCCGACCGGGGTCGGAGTTTCGTATTACATATCTCCTCGTATGTCCTCACACTGTACAAAACACCGTTGTAACTCGTTTTAGTCTGACTCGTTTGCACCGGCGGAGTGGGAAACAACACGTCCTCGGTATCTTCAGGCTAGCCGTGGCTTGAAACCTTGGGGTTTTTACCCAAGCCCCGCACCTAGTATTGGCCATACAGTTCCCTCAACCTGTGCGTGCCTCCGTCACTATTAATGAGCTTCGTTCACATGGGACGTCGTTTGGCCTGGCATTGTACACACTGTACAGTTCCTTGTCAGGGTACGCACTAGATGGGGGTTCGGAACGAGAGGTGCCTGAACCGGGCTCGTTCTGGCGGGAAGGACAGAAGCTTTCGTGATCGCTTTGGTGTGCTTCGATCACCGCAAAGTTCTCCTGGCGCATCCCCCCAACCATGCGAGCGGGTTTGACGCGCGTGACGACACCCGAATGAAACTGAAAGATCCCAAAGTCACCATTCCGACATTGTTTGGGTGTGAGGCAGAGAGCCGCACTTACTGGGACCCGCCATCTCTAAAATACGACGCACTGTGTATTCCCGCTACTCCGTTCCTAGCCCTCATTTCAGTGTCCACCCACCGCACCCATACGTATCCGTTGTTTAGCACGCGCGCGCTCAGCCTGTCAAAGTTATGCGTCTAACCTGGCACCAAAAAATCGCGGACGTGAGGCCCGCCCTCTCGCCGAGCGGCTCTTTCACGCCAAACCAAGTGGGCGCTTGATTCAACCCAACCACTGATAGTGCGTTACGTTCCACACAGGCTGTACCACGAATCAACATTGGACGCTTAAGTACTCCTGGGTACTTCCTCACGAGTTTTACCCACCCCCATCGCCAACATCACGAAACCTTCCGCCAAAATGTCCCTCTCCGTGTGCAAATCGATTCCACAGACTCCGGGCGATGGACCCGTAGGTCCCATCGTACGGGTCACCAGCGGCAATCCCGAGGACCCTGTCACTCCCGCCACAGTCTTTCCACCCCCTGCTGCAGCCAGACTTCCAATCGAGATATGGAACGCCATTCTCCCTCAAGCATGCGACCTGCGTGGAAGAACCGCAGCGGCGATCTCCCGAGTGTCACGATACTTCTACGGGGCGATAAAACCATACCGCTTCACATCCTTAGTGATTTATGGCGAGTCACAAATTTGGGCGTTCCATGAAGCAATGAAGATTATGCCCCCTGACATCCCCCGGGCGAAGCACTTGTACATCGCCCTAATCCCTGACGTGGATGCCGTCCATACCGACCCAGTTTGCGACGCGGTCATCGACGGACGGATTCACGATCGCGACCTGACGCCGACTGAAGATGACCAACGGGTGCGTCGGAACCGGAACCTTTCCAACTTTGGAACGTGCCCAGCAGAATACGCTGATATCCAGTGGGACGATGTGGCTGGGATTATCTTCCACCACAGGGAAACCCTAAAAACCCTCACATACCTCACCACCGTCGGTCACATCGACTTCGAAGTGTTTGGGTGTTTACCTTCCTTAAGGGACCTCACGGTCGTCTGTCTCCACTACAGGTCAACTCTCTTCATGTTCCACAACAAGCACCTCCAACAGATTCAGTTTCCTCAGTTGACACGTCTTCACCTCAGCTACTGTGATCTCGAACCTCTATTCAGGCATGACGAATTCCGCCGCGTCGCACCGAAATTAACCCACCTACGCATATCGGGACGGAAGTGTTATCCGGAACTCGAGAAACTCCACCCGGATACCAAGGTTCTGGTACAGATGATCCTAATGTCGAACCAGGAACAGCGGGCGCAAGTGTCGTACATGAGGGGGATCCTCTCAAACCAACCTGAGAGAATCACATTGTTGGAACCGGGTCGCAAGGAAGATGGGAGGTACGGGTTCTTCGACGCGCTTTTGGACTGGCTGGATGTCTCCACCGGTGGAAACGCATTCTGGGGTGACGATGGCCGTCAAGTCGTTACCATCGACGAGTTAGCAGCTAGGTGAGCTGGGACTCCGGCCTATTCGTGCAGACACACACTCACCGCTCCGGTAGGCCCGTCAGTTGATTTAGGTATGGCATGAGTTGGAGGTGCGCTGCATGCGGGTGCGGTTGGCTGTTCACTCAGTTGGGATCAGGTTAAGATCATCCATATGCAAGTGAAGCAATGAATGCCTGGAGGTCCGAATGTCAAAGTATAAAGAGTAGTACTTATTTAAGGGGGTTGTCTCCACGACCGTAGGGGAGGGGGTCTTGTCGTTTTAATTCTGTATTTCGGTAGGGAAACCTTCGGCGTCGTTCTTGGCAAATTGTTTTTCCCCACAGTTCTCCCGCGGTTAAATCCATACATGGCCGTGTTCGCTACGGGGAGTGCCCATAACCCGGAACACTCTCCAACCTCACAAAACTAGCTTGTCCCGAACCCACTTTTTCTTCGGGTCTCTCACCCAGGCGGTTTACAGGTTACTGTTTGGAAACATGTTTTAGTGGGGACGGGTTCCTCTTTTGCCACACACGGCAACGCTCTCCCTATGTCACGGTCATCTGTCTTGATATATATTTTTACGGTGTTACAGTGCATAGCCAGCATCATCTATAGTACCCACAGGTATCGCTCAAACGATAAGTAGCGTACATGTTGGCGCCGGGGTGAAGTCCGGCGGGCTTGTTGTAAATTAATGATCAACGGAAATGAACAGACGTCCTCTCCGGAGTCCGAGCTGCCTACTATTGCGATCGATGGTAAAAAAAAAAAAGAGATTAACAGCGCCGAGGCGTTGTGGCCATCTCTTCACTGTGACACCTCCCGAAAATGCCTGCAAGGATTTCAGTGACCTACTTCGGTGGACCAGGAAAAATGAAAACCTTTTCCGTGATCCCTTCGCGGACTGAATTGGACGATTCCAAAGCCTCAACGCTGGCATTCTGTTCGTCGTGAGCACTTGTGGCCCCAGGCACAACAAACCGCCTGCTTTCCTGTGACCTTCCACCCAAGCTAAGTTTTGGTTGTGGTAAACCCTCCCGATGACTGCGGGTGATACGCCTCCTGAGGATCCTCTGGGAGAGCCCCTCGGCAGACAGAACCTAATTCGCAGCAAATTAATACAGGAAATCACCGAGAAGTGACGCCCGACCCACCCTATCCGGAACTGATGCAGATTTCGACTCGTTGCGATTACTCGTGTTCGTAACACCATAGAGTAGAGCTGTAGACGCATCAGGAAGTATAGGTATAGGAGTTTCGACAACTACGTCACCTTTCAGCGGGGGCGATGGTGGCTGGGGCAGGGAGGATAGTTCACTCTCCTCCGTGCT
>Ga0307513_10006991_pt1:5000-14677 | contig 14677 bp, 10 predicted proteins | sample 15_EM_MG_FD_202174 | JGI IMG/M metagenome (GOLD analysis project Ga0307513, IMG submission 202174) | Populus trichocarpa ectomycorrhiza microbial communities from riparian zone in the Pacific Northwest, United States - 15_EM | ecosystem: Host-associated > Plants > Roots >... | reverse complement strand
ATTGCTAAGATGATTTCACTATGATAAGAAAGTTTATGTTTGTTATTTGACAAGTATGTTTACTTGTTTAATTCGGTCTAGCATGTTTATGTTTGTTAATTTGAACTAATATGTATGAGTATTACATTAAAACTTAATATTTATGCAAGACTATGTTTGATGTAAGATATTCATATTTATTTCTTAATGCTTCTTTGATATATATTAAAGGGATATTACAGAGATAATTGCCTATACCCGTAAAAAAAAAAAGCAATCTTTATCCAAAAAATCTGTCAAAATATTTTTGTATTTATTTATCTTTTAAAAAAATCTTCATACCAAAAAACCCAAATATCTAACTCTTTCTTGGTTAAAAAAATCTTAAAACCATAAACTAATTTGGCTTTCTTCATATAAAAAAAAACATATTTTAAGCTTTTAAAATTGAAAAAAAAAATAATAGGTTTTATTTATGAAAAATTTCAGAAGGTTATATCTCTATAATATTATATGACATATATAGTTATATTTTATAAAATAAGCTATATATGAATATAAAATATAATAAAAAAATTCATCATTACACTTTTTAGATTTTATTCTTTTATTGTAAGTGATTAAATATTTATATTTAATATTTTTTATATATTAGATAAATTTTAAAAAAAATTAATTCATTAATAAATTATTTTTCAGTTCATTTTCCATAACATAACCAAACACTGAAAAGTATTTTCCAGTTCATTTTCCATTATACTACCAAATATCGAAAAATACTTTCCCGGAATTCACTTTCCTGGAATTCACTTTCCCCGGAATTCACTTTCCAAAAGAAAACTACTTTCCTGCAAACAAACGGGGCCTCAATGTACTTATTTTTACCAAAAATATAAATGACTTTATATAACAAATATATTAAAATGTAAGGGGTTGTTATACAGTGTTAGACATTATACACACACTCATAATACATTATGAACATGAGTAGTGTATTTTTTTTAAAAAAAATTGGTTTTAAAACTTTTATTTTACACAATTGAGCCCTTTTGAGTTTAAATTAGCACTCAATTGCTTCTTTTTTTTTTGAGGGAGTGTTGAATTGAAAGAAATAGACCGAAATGAAAAAAAAAAAAAGTAAACTAAGTGGCGGCTTTGGAATTTGTTTTAAAAAATCCTTCTAGTCCTTCATTTTTTTTAGCTATTAGATGACCGGTTCCTCTAATTTTTGAAAATTCAATATTGGTATCAAACCCTATTTTCATTGAGTGAATATTTGTGTTGGATTGATTTTAATCTTTAAGATATATATTGTCTTTAGGGCAGGATAGTGATATTTGAATTGCTTTTAGGACGGGATAATATATTACAAGAATTTATTCGTCTTCGATGCAAGACATTAAGATCCTAAGGATTGATTGCCCGTGGGAAGAATAAACTAAGGGTCACAAGTAGAAATAAAGATTGTATGTTGGGAATGGTAAGGAGAAATAAATTTGATTGTAGATACAAAAATTAGAAGTAAAGGAGAATAAAATGTCTTAAAGATATTGTAATAGTACATGCATGCTTATATTTTGTAATTTAATTGTATTTTACAAGTGTTTAATATGCACCTTTTCAGTAGCCTTTGGATCATCATAAATTCATTTTTTTTATATAGACAGTCTAAGGAAATGGAGAGTTTTGGCATGTAAACTTTGGAAATGTTATAATTAATTAATGTAATCCTTTAAGTAAATTGATCCTTAAAATACTTTTTTGATTTTCCTTTATTATTGGTTACATAATGCTAATATATTATATGAATTGTGTGGAATTCGTATTATAAAAAGATTGTGATTTAAGAATGTATTTTGATGGGAGGTGATATATATTATGTTTTTTTGTCTATAGGATTCAATACAAAAAAAACTATGGTTGGTATCCTGTGCAGAGAAAATGCTACTGAAATTTTATTAATAAAAGAATTAATATTTTTATTTGTATAGTCTTTTCCATTATGATAAGTTCATATAATGAACTAACAAGGTTATCTTTACATGTTATTGCTACGATTATAAATCAATGCTTTGTCTAAAACGAGAATATAAATTAAAGGTTGTTATAGGTTAGGCTTACCCTTTAACCTAGAGTTTAACTCACAACAGTAGACTTACTATTATCTTTTAGATAGACCATTGTTAAACTAGGCATAACAAACTGTTAAGAATAAAAGATAAGAAGCAATGTAGTTTATCTCATGTAGAATGTTTTAGGGTAATTATATTTTTATTTTAACACAATTAATCCCTTTACCTCATATCTCTAAAGACCAGTTAGAGTTTTTAGTAATTATAATACTAGATAATGATTAATCTTTTTATTTTTACCATATTTTCTAAACAATAAAACAAGTTTTTTATTTTTATCGGCTTGCTACAATGTCGGGTGCGAGATAAACGAGACGTCATCTTGTATTTCAAATTCAAGCCACCTTCGATGGTCAAAAAGTTGGAGTTTGAGTTTATGGACCAAACAAACCCATTTTTTAAACTTATTTCCACCTTAAAATACAAAAAAAAAAAAAGTCCTAGTAAGCTAAGTAAACCCTTTTTTAATTTTAAAACACCATTCAATTGATAAAAAAACTCAAGATTAAACAAATTCAAAAACATTCCTCCAATCCGATTTATTTGTTCTGGCAAGATGAAAGTTTTAAATCACTCCATGAAATTTTACCTTGTAATATGAATTTATTAACATCAAAATCAATCTTTTTTATGATTTAAATGTGTTAACTGATATTTTTTTTTATAGTAATTTTCTCTCTCATTTCTCCACATAACTGAAATGTAATAAAAATATAGTTTAGAATTGAAAAATTAAAAGCCAAGTTAAAAGCCAATTCGCCCACCCTCTAAGCTTACAATAACTTGCTGTCAGTCCATGTTGTGATTATTTCAAACACAATAAAAAACGACATGCCCTACAACACAATTACTCACACTAATCTTCCCCGTCATAAATAATTTTGTGTAATGACAATAGTGGGTTCTTAGTGGAATATAATTTTTGAGTACATCATACCAATGCAGCGTGCGTGTGTGAGGCACTGCGGATAAAATATTATTTGTTAAAAATTTTATTTTATTTTTTATTTAAAATTAATATTTTTTTGATATTTTTAAATTATTTTAATATATTAATATTAAAAATAAATTTTAAAAATAAAAAAATATTATTTTAAAATAAAAAAACTTTTTTAAAAAATCCGTCGCTCTAATTAATATATCCTTAAGATACTTAAAAAATTAATTTCCATTGACATGTAAATTAATTTAAAATAATGGTTTCTGGATAAAATAAATAAATAAATATCTAAAAATATAAAATAAAAGTTAAATGGGTGACCTTCATAACTTCATTTGTTTCATTAACCAGAAATATTGGGTTCGTTCTCTGATATATACGCAATTCTCTTCCTTCAGCCTTCCCCCTCCCCTCACTCACAAACTGCGTAGCGAACTTGACAGTGGACAGTAGTGTAGTTAGCAAAAGCAAAAGCAAACCCTAAACAATGGCAGAGCCCAAAACCAAATACGATCGCCAACTCAGGTACTACTTTTTACTGATCATCGCTTCAAATTTTCCCTAATGTGTTATAATTTATTATATCTGTTTGGGATGTGGAGATGAATAAATACGAGAAATTTATAATTTATAATCGTAAGCTAAAGGTGCAATAAATTTGAAGTTGTAAATGTGGAAGTTATATTTATGTGGTGCTTTTTTTCTTAAAAAAATTAAAATGTTTAGGATATGGGGTGAGCAAGGACAGGCTGCCTTAGAAAAAGCTACCATTTGTTTGCTTAATTGCGGTCCTACCGGTTCCGAGACGTTGAAAAATCTTGTACTTGGTGGAGTTGGATCCATTACTGTGATTGATGGGTCTAAAGTTGAACTGGGCGACCTTGGAAATAATTTCATGGGTGGGTTTGTCTTTTTTTTTTTTTTTTCTCGTTCTTAACTTGCTATGTTTTTTATTTATTTGTTTGTGTTATCTATGATTTTTTCTGGTAGTGGATGAATCATGTGTTGGGCAATCTAAGGCGAAATGTGTGTGCACGTTTCTTCAAGAGTTAAATGATGCTGTTAAAGCCAAGTTTATAGAAGAGTATCCCGAGGCATTAATTGGCTCAAATCCCTCCTTCTTTTCGCAGTTTACACTGGTTGTAGCCACTCAGGTAGTGTTGATAGTAGGGTGCTTGATGGAATGCCGTGCTCTAGGATATTGTTTCTGCTATGTTTGCTTTTGCTTGTCTTGTTGATCATACTTGCTCAATGCATTGGTTTGGATCACAGATATGTTGTAGATGTTTGTATGCGGTTTTGTTAAGGGCATATTGGTACCCTAATCATGGGATTTTTGCCCCATTTTCATCTTTTTTTTAATTGTTGTACAGTCTTTCCTCATTGTCTAAGCATCATAAAATAATTCCATCTATTTCATGATTGGATATTCTGATTTGCTGTTTCTCAAAACATGGGTTTCTATTATCTTCATTCTCTCTGTTCAATATCTTTGATGGATGATTCCTGATACACATGCAGTTGGCGGAAGACTCGATGATAAAGCTCGATAAAATCTGCAGGGAGGCAAATGTTCTGTTGATTTTTGCACGCTCCTATGGCCTTACCGGGTTTGTCAGAATTAGTGTGAAGGTACTTTTTTGTTACTTCATCATGATTGGAATTGCTGTGACTAACTTGGCCTTCCAGAAACTGTAATTAAACTTGAAACACTGAATGGATAACCTACTAGGTTCCTTTGTGGCTACATCATTGTTTAATTTTCTCAGATTCAATGTTCTGGACATTTTTCATTTCTTTCATAATTCGATGTCATAAAAGTCTGGGACCTCTCACTAGAAAGTTATGTAGGGGAGTGAAATGTAGCTGGCGAGCCAAATTTTGAAGAATATAAAAACTGAAACGAGCATTATTGGAAGCAATTTTTATCATGCCAACTATCAAGTCTGGAAATTGTTTTCTACACATCTAAGGGTTCTGAAATTGAATTTTTCTACAAGAACATAACAAGTGAAATGGACATTAGTGGAAACAATTTTTAACATACCAACTATCAAGTCTGGAAATTGTTTTCTACACATCTAAGGGTTCCTAAATTGAATTTTTTCTTGTTGGAGACAGGAACATGCAGTGATTGAGTCAAAGCCTGATCATTTCTTGGATGACCTTCGGTTAAATAACCCATGGCCTGAGCTCAAAAGGTACATGGCTTTGTCGTTGCATCTATTTTTAGTTGATATTTTGCAATGCATATGCATGTCTAATATCAGTAGACTATTGCTTACTGTTATTAGTAAATTGAAGAAATTTATTACTCTCTCCATCCCATTTTATTTGTCTACCATTGGATTTCTAACTATTTATTGAAACATCATCTATTACTTTGTCTGCTGTGCATATTCTCAAAAATATCTCTGCCTCGGAAAATGTAGAATACCATATATTTTGAAATGGAGTTATAATTAATCAAATAATTGAGGATAAGATAGAAAAAAACATTTTTTTTCATGTACTTCATCTAGAAACTGGACAAATATTATGGAACATCTCAAAGGAAACATGGAAAAGTGAAGTGGGAAGGAGGAAGCATCACTCCTCTCAGCCTCATTTTATGTTGCACTCAGAGGACATGCTTCCTTTTGTAGACACATTTTCCTTATCGTCTTGGTTGGATTGGAGCTTAAAGCATACATACTGTATTCTACTTTGAAGTTTCTTATATGGTATTTGCACACGGTAGGTTTGCAGAAACCATTGATTTAAATGTGACAGATCCTGTTGCCCATAAGCACACACCTTATGTTGTCATTCTAGTCAAGATTGCTGAGGAGTGGACCAAAGCTCATGGTGGTGCCCTCCCATCAACCAGGGATGAGAAGAAAGAATTCAAGGTTTATAATTAGTTCACAGTTTACCTGTTAGGTTCATGTCCTATTTCTTTATGTTAATTCCATTTGCTTTGGGATTTTAAATCTCTTAGGAGCTTCTAAAAGCAGGAATGGTTGCAATGGATGAAGACAACTATAAAGAAGCTATTGAGGCCTCCTTTAAAGTATTTGCACCTCGAGGAATTAGTGAGTATAAAGTATTCAGAAGAACAGGTTTAAATTTTTTGGAGGATAATATTCCAGAAGAAACTTGTTGGTTGAGATTGATAGCAGTATAGTGTTTTTGTTATGCTCACGCATGCATTCTTCATATTATGTATATTATAAATGTCCAATAGAAGATTTTTATGTTTAGCTATAAAGGAAAAAACAGAGGTTGCATGGACACTTGTTTTGCATGCCGTAACAGCAATGGGTTAGATATTGCTGTTAAACTCCTGTCCTGCCCTGTAGGAATGGATTTGGTTTGCTTTATATACATGAGTTCACAAGAAACAATCCGTGGCACACCTTGCCCCCTTATCCACATAATTGATTCTGTCTTCTTACTCATTTTTTGACCCTGGCTAATTTTATATTCATCTAACACAGTAAATATAGTATTAGCTTTTAAAATCCAATTGCTTAGGGATTTTTTTAATATTGAAATCAATATGATGTTAGTGGTGGACATTAAGAATGTAACTGTAAAAAATTGTAAGGGAAAAAAAAACAAAAAATATGAACAATATTGTCTAGTTCCGTGTGAATGGTGGCTTTGAGCTCTCTAATGTTGCTTCCTTTTGTTTTTGGTATCATAGATTCTGGTCTGTTGCAGATAATCCATGATAGCTGCAGTGAAGTTGAGTCTAATTCATCTGACTTTTGGGTGATGGTTGCTGCCTTGAAGGTTAGGCATGCATTACAATCTGACTTGGATCTTTGATTCTGTAGCTTGCTCTTGTTTTCCAATGACAGTGCTTGAAGTTAAATTCACCTGCATTAAAGTCTGTAGAAATAATCCTTTTAGGATTATTTCATGACTGGATTGACAAGCTTGCTGTGGGACTCTAGGCAAAATGAAACTGGCCAGCTGAGTATCATGGTGGATAATGTTACTGGTGGAAACACTTGGATCACTGATCATTTTTTCTTATCTGTTAGTTTGGACAAAATTCTGGAGTAGTATCTGGATGTCTTGAAGTTATGCCCCCTATTTAGAGGGCGTTTTTCAATCATTTGATTGGGCACTATGCATGGATGTGAGCTCATGAATTTTTGCTGTTTGGAAAGAAAGTAATAGGACTATTAGAGGTTTGGGTTTCATGGTAGATGCTTTTGATGGGTAATCTTTCTTTTGAGGCTTTGTGCACAAGTTCTGAAGGGGTGGACAATTTCTTTCAAGCTGCAATGTGCATCTTACATTCATCTCCCTGTCTCTCCTCTCTTGGTTGTTTTAGTGTCCATTAGAGTCTGCAAGACACAATCTCATTCTTACAACTATACTTAACATGTATGGATAGGATCTAGTTTGATGAAAACATTTATTTCTATTTCTTATGATCAAACTCCATTCTTGAGACTTTGATTTCTTGAATTTATCCTTAACATTCTTAGGAGTTCATTGCGAATGAAGGTGGTGAGGAGGCACCTCTTGAGGGTTCAATACCGGATATGACTTCTTCAACTGAGTTAGTGACTAAACCTTTTTGGGGTCAATCTTTCTTTCGTAGTAGTTTAAATTAAAACAACAAAAAGAAGATATAAGAGGAATATCAACTCCTTTGCAGGCTTTATGTAAATTTACAGAAGATCTACCAAGCAAAAGCGGAGGCCGACTTTCTTGCTATTCAGCAAAGAGTTAAGAGTATTCTGAAGAGAATGGGTAGAGATCCAGATAGCATCTCAAAGGAAATGATTAAAAGCTTCTGCAAAAATGCAAGAAAACTAAAGGTAAGTTCATATTTTATGTTTTTGTCTGTCATTGATTACGTGTATTTCCTGTTGATACGACACTTTATTTTTCAGATATTTCTTTGTCAAAGTGCCTAGGCTGAAGTGCCTTTATCCTTATTATGATTCATGATTATTGAGCTAACTAAAAGCTTAATAGTTGTGTTTCTCATCAGAATTAATCTTGTTTACCATTAATTACCATTTACATTCAAATAGTTTCTGGGACTTGTTGAATTGATAGCACACGGACTCTCTCCGAGGAATTATTGTTGAGTTATATAACTTTTGGAACATTACCCAGTTAGATAATTTGGATGAGAGCTCTGGAAAAACATATCTCCGTGTTTCAAAAATGTTCTCAGCTAGACATGCAACTACATCATCATAATGTGCATAATGGAGGCTTGCAATTTTTCCTCTTTGAGATGGATTATATTGTTCATAGATAAGGATTGTTAGTGAGCGTTTTCGAACTCTTCGTTATAGATTTGCAGGTATCGCCCTATTGAAGATGAGTTCAACAATCCTGCAGTAACAGAGTTACAGAAGTATTTAACTGATGAGGAATACAGGTGAGGATCTCCTTATTACCGCTCAGATATCATTGTCCTGCAACAATCTTGCCCCCTTTCTACAAGAAGGTTTTTGAGACATGATATTCTCTTATCAGTTTCTACCTTGTACATCTATATAATATGTAGGGAAGCACACAAATGAGATTTCAAATATATAAACAATGTCCCTATAACTTTATCAAAAATATATTTTGCATAGTTCAAGACAAATTTTCTGTTGTTTGCCCTTTGTAAGATACACTGTCCAATACAGTGTTAATTTTTATAGGAAAATGCATCGATGCATCAAAATTCATGTTTCTCTGCAAAACACAGGAACTGAGCAAAATCTACATGCATTATTCATCCCAAATTCAATAATGGATGGAATCCCATATTTTGGGAAACCTGATTTAACAACTATCTTGGAGAATTTCAATATGCATCGCAACTGCTCTCTCTCTCTCTAATATATATATATATATATATAAACTTTTTTTTGGTCTGGGATTTACATTATAAGACAAACGAACTGTATATTAGCCAGGCTGAGAGGAATTTGTTTTGCTCATAACCATTGATTTTCTTTTTAACTTGAGTTGCAGTGTTGCCATGGGGTTTTATATCCTGCTTCGATCTGTTGACCGCTTTGCTGCTAATTATAACAGTTTTCCTGGGCAATTTGAAGGGTAAATACCTGAGAAACGTACCAGCTACTCTTTTTCCAATAAGCTATTGCATTCTACTACCAAACTGAATTCTACTCTATCATTGATGTCTTGTAGGGAAATGGATGGGGATATATCTCGACTGAAAACTACAGTTGTTGGTCTACTTAGTGACCTCGGTTGCAATGGTGCAACTGTAACCGAGGACCTTATCAATGAAATGTGCCGGTTTGGTGCTTCTGAACTTCATGCGGTTGCTGCCTTTATTGGGGGAATTGCATCGCAAGAAGTGATCAAGGTCTATATATATATATATATCTATCCCTAGTACACTGCATGACATTTAAGTTTTTCTTGACAAAAAAGTAGGCTGCCTTATTTTTTTAAACTAGGCCATTTGAAGTTAATCTTAATGCTATCACCTACATGAGATCACAAATTTCCTGTTATTTACAGCTGATAACAAAACAATTTGTTCCCATGGTGGGGACTTTCATATTCAACGGCATCGATCAAAGGTCTCAATTATTGGCACTGTAGAATGCTTTGCTGGAACAGGTAAGCTCTTGCCTTCCAGTTAG
>Ga0307513_10006990_pt1 | contig 14677 bp, 18 predicted proteins | sample 15_EM_MG_FD_202174 | JGI IMG/M metagenome (GOLD analysis project Ga0307513, IMG submission 202174) | Populus trichocarpa ectomycorrhiza microbial communities from riparian zone in the Pacific Northwest, United States - 15_EM | ecosystem: Host-associated > Plants > Roots > Unclassified | place... | reverse complement strand
AAGTCCATATTACCGACGGGCCACACCAGCGCAGCGCTACCGAAAAACCTAATCAATGTGTCTTCATTCGGTATTACACCATGCGCTGGAGAAAATGGTTACCGATGTTTCCCAAAGTAATCCGAGCTGGTGCGGAACCACACGATCCCGGCTCAGGGAATAACAAAAGAGACACCCTCCCGGAGTTGACCGTGCAACGCGATACTGAACACGAGAGCGGTGATGAGGATTTCCGGCGACAGCAGGTCCCCACGACGGACGACACCGGCTCTGAGGAGTATGACAGTTGGGATGCCATCGCAGATTATGTATTCCAGGTAATCCCCTTCTTCGTGCCGCCGCCGGGTTACTCAACCCTCTCAATGGAAGAACTCCAACGCTACATCTGTGCTGATGCACCACCGAGATCTGGCGGATGTTCATGCGGTAAGCTATCCACAGATATAGGATTTCAAAATCTCATCTCTGGACAGGGGGAGAGTTCAAGGGACACCTTATCTCTATTAACCACGAAGAGGCCGCGTATTGTGGTGGATGAACGCGGAGGTCAGCCCACGCCATGCGTGGATTCTCATAACCTGATTTCTTTTTAGTGGGCAGAATCATTCACAGAGAAAATATAATGTTTACACAGTCGGTCACTACGCTCCCTCACTTCCGACCCTCGAGGACCGAACAAGGCACGTGGAAATTTGCTTTTCCGTTATCCATGAACAACCTGTCCATTCAAGTCTGAAAGTTTTCGCCTTGGCCAGACGTCCCGATGATTCCACCAAATCTCGTACAGGAAACCCACGACTCCGATAGAGCTTTGCCACGGTTTCGCGTGCAACAAACAGCCTTAGGGTCCCCAACCTGTACGAGCGCACCGGTGTTGGTGGATGTGCAAACCGTTTGATAACCGCTCATCCTCAACGACACCCCACGTTCACCGATCTTGAACGGAGTACTGACCCCCCCCCCGGTGTTTTCTTCATTCACAACTTTAATCCTCCAGCTTTGGGGATTGTTAAGTAAAAATGGGCTCCGCCATGCTACGCCTCGGCCCCTAGCTAGTCGACCCGATAATAATAATCGTTTCTCGAAGTAGGAGTTCCTGCTGTTGATTGAACAGCGGACAACAACAGGACTATGACAGAAGTGGGGCGCCGGTACCCTGTAGGACTATATATATAAAACACGGATTTTCACATGCCGCCCTTACCAAGTTCCGTATCAGTATTCTCTCTGAAGTCAGAACTGCTGGAGGTACAAGCTAACGAAGGGGCGGATTTTGGGGTAGAAACCCAGACTAACAGGAGATACAGATGAACGAGAGTCGACATTGCGACGGACAGAACAGGTTGGAGGGAAGAAAGGGGATCCTGAGGAGAGAATAGTAGATTTTTGCTCTATATTTTCCTCCTCTGATTTGCTGCGACATCCTGGAAGATACGCCTGGAAAGGCTGCGGCGTGGAGGACGTATGAAGCGTGTTATTAGTCGAGCTTGTTAGTCGAGCTTGCGAGACCCTAGATGGAGGAGGGCCCTAAAAGTCGTAGCTTAGTCAGCAAACGTACTTCCTTTTTTGGTAATACGCGTTGCTTATCTAATTTCCGCGAGTTGGCTCCCGCGCTGACCACACTGCGGGTTCTCAGGATCTCACACTTGACTGGCCACACGAAAATTCTGAGTGAATCAGGTTTAACATGAGAAAACTTTCGGAATAGGTAAGCTTGACATTGCCATGAGGTATACCCTCATATATACCATTTTTTCGCAAGTCCGACGGCATATGTCACGCAGAATCCGTGAGGGTAAGTGGGGATCGGCAACTCCACCAGCGCGACCGTCATTGTTTACATTTGTTTATCCCCACCAAAAAACCCCCTTCCAGCTGCGCCGGGGACAATAAATTGCACATGCCAGATATCGTATGTAGAGTTCGCGGGACGTACAAATCTATTACTGCGGTACGTGGCCAGGGGGTCTGGACTGGTAAAAACGTGTGAGATAAGTAGCTGTAGATAGGGATTCATAACAAGGGCCGAGACGATGAAAGCAAGTCAGTAACAACACAGGAGAACAAGCATTGGCTACATCTCAATGATCGTCGCGACGATAAATCAATATGTAAGCGAAACGAGTGTCGTTCATAAGGAGCTCCGCCTCCGATTGGACGTCGTCGGGCTGGGGGACCCCTGATGCTACCTGGCCGTCATGTTTCCACCATCTACCTGACTGTTCGCGGAAGCGTACGGAGAAATGATACCCGCCGGCATAAATGATCGCACGTAGGCTGTAGCCGAGCTGTTGGGATGGGGAGTTAAATGTGAGGGCCAGCGAGGGTACGATGGAGGTCTGCATATGTTTGGAAAGCTATTACGTAACTAGCGCATAAACATATAGAGTAACTCTCCCCCTGCGCGGCACGTCCAATGCAAAAAACCAACTCTAGTCCCGCAAAGTGAGTTTTGTCAAAGAAAATGTTGCGGATACCGCCCTTGGACATGGCGCGACAATTGGCTGACATGACAGTATTTTTTGATCGGCAACTTGCGTACGGTTGTTGTCATCGCGGCTGGGAAGGAAGGCCCGCGCAACTTTGAATAAAAAGGCCTTGTTTGTTGAATTACCCCCAACGTTTCTATCTCATAACCCATGGATTATGTCACCTGGAAACACTTCCAACTGAGGTGCCATTTTGAGGCAAGAAATCCGTGACGATCGGAGCCTGAATTTGGCTGAGCGTTGCCTACCCCCAGGGTAAGGCCTTCACACGTTCAAGTGCGACCAAAGGCCCAAAGCACGATAGGAACGAAATCAATGATCCGCGCGCGACGTTGATCTATTCCGGGGCGGTTCACGGCCAAACCACATTGTCGACTCTATGTATCGTTTGCACCGCAACTAGACAATCGCACGCCCAGTCCACACAGTTCAGACGACACGCCCACTTCTTCGTCCCCCTCAGCTGACAAACCTGAGGAAGATAAAAATCGGCAAGATACCTCCCCACTTATTCTGTGACCGTGACGTTACATCAAAGACTCCGGCAAGCCCAGTTGTGCCGTCCCCGGGTCAACTGATCAAGGCAATTGTCCAGAACGTGTGCGAGATCTGTCACCGACCAAACGCAACATCACGGAAGCCCCCGAAGGGGTGGCAATCGATAAGCATGTCTGTGAAGTGACAGAAGAGTTCGGGTAGTCACCAGGTGTGGACCTCCCTCGTTGGGTCAGCAACGATAAAGCGAGTGCATAATACCACCCAGGCTCCACGGCGATCGTCCCCGCTGACCGACGGGCACCCCAGCACCTCGAATGCGGGTTGATGACTGATATTGGAAAAGAGACGGGGAGGGGGGTCAAGAAGACACTAAATGTGTCGCCGCGATTCAGCGGTCAAGGTTAGCGCCCGGACCCAGTATTCTCGTACTGGACGGATTCAATGGGATTCGTTTTGCCCTTGACCCAACCTTCAATTGGCTGGCACGTGCCGGATATCGCAGAACAGACACCTTGCACTAGTCCCAGTTTTATATATCCCGGATAGGATATCGACAAGGAGGGCCGCTCGTAAACCGGAAGCGGGCGCAGGCGAACCTTTTTACCTTCTATCCTCCATCACCCCTCCCCCCAAGTTTCCCGATGTCACACGGGCGTAAGTCGAAATGGCAGGTATACAAGGAGTGAGTCTCTGAACCCGTCCATCGCATATCGGGCCGGGCTCCTGACGCTTGAGGTTTCCTTCCACAGAGAAATGGACTTCCTTTGCTACGGTGATGCCCTATGGTAGCGTGTCGTTTTCTCAACCGCCGCGGATGATATCTAAACATCTGGAATCCTACAACACTTAGGGATCCATCCCCCACAGACGACTACACACGCATCAACATTGGAGACGTAGGGTTTATCCGCAATGGCCAATTTTATTTGTTGTTCTCCGCTGGTTCCCCGCTGGGAGATCGGCAGCTGGGGGACGATATTCCCACCACATTTGAGCAATTGAACGTCGGAACTCTCGCACCCCGCCAGCCGCGGCGACCTGGTTGCCTTCGTACCCAAACTGTTCAACAACTCGGACTTTCCTCTGGCGCTGCGGGACCTACCGCTCCGTAAGTCCCACCCTTTGAACCATTCCCATCGTTTTAAAAAACTGCCACCTAGACTCCTGGAATATGAAAATGGCGCAAAGTTCTCATTCGAGCTCACCGGTGATCGTGGTGCGGCATTGGTGACGAGGCACGAAACGTATCTGGAAGATACTCGGTCGGAAACCGGGTTTGAAAAATATACTAAGCGCCACTACAAGTCATGGGTTGCGTTCGCCCGTCACAAGGGGTATGGAAATGACATTCGTCCTGTACTCGTATCTGGATTCGACATGACCACGGATTTTTCGCTGGTGGCGTACCCGAACGAATATGGTCCTGTATCCAGCTCCGCCAACCCTATTCGAATATTTGCCCCTCCTTTCCTGGGGGAATGGTGGGCTAGGTGCTCAGTTCACACCAATAAAGGGCCACAGCAAAGCAAACCCCCTTCACGCATGGGTACTCTTCTCTCGCGATGGCGGGGCGCGGGAACGGTTGCCAACAAACCAAATCAATGCGTCTTCATTCGGTATTACACTATGCGCTGGAGAAAATTGATGCCGATGTTTCCCAAAGTAATCCGAGCCGGTGCGGGACCACACGATCTCGGCCCAGGAGACAACAGAGGGGGCACCTTTCCGGAGTTAGCAGTCCAATACGGCAGTGAAAATACCGAGAGCAATGATCAGGATCCCAGACGACAGTCGGTTCCTACCACACACGGCACCGGCTCCAGGTCAAATATTGTCGTTCGAAACCCAAAACCTGTATGGTTCTTGCTATCCCTTTCTATCTCTGCTCTGAATTTACCTCCAGAAGGAATACGACATTTGGGATGCCATCGCAGATTACGTATTCCAGGTACTTCACTTCCCCGTGTCACTATCACACCACTCAATTCACTCAATGGAAGAGCTCCGACGCCACATCTGTATTGATGCATCATCAAGATCTTGCGGAGATTCGTTCGGTTTGTTGTCTTCAGATATAGAACTTCAAAGTCTCATCCCTGAACAGGCGGGGGGTTCTGGTGACATCTTGTCATTATTGGCTACGAAGAGGCCGGATATTGTGGTGGATGAAAATGGAGGTCAGCCCCGTCATATGTGGATACTCATCGGCTCATTATTTTCCAGTAGGGAGGATTGTTTGCAGTGAAGACAGAAACTTAGTACAATCAGACACTCCGCCCCCTCACCTCCCTACACCAGTCCCCCCAGGACACCCGACTCTGGATTCACCTAGCCTCGTCGATCCTGATGCACCGGCCTGGAAACGCTTAATTAACCGCACATTTTCTTCCCACGAATTCATCTCTCTAATTGAGGCAATGTCCACGAGCGAGGACGAACTCAAAATCATTCGTGACCTCCATGGAGACGATGCTCAGGCCTTTGTTGATGCGGTACAGGAGGTACGCTCTATTCTTCTGTTTGCGCCGTGCGATCTGATTATCCCCCATCCTCTTCGGGTACTTCACCTTCGAACCTTTACCTCCGCTGATTAGGCTGTGGATATCCCCGATCTCCCACCGCGGCTCCGAAGGAGGTGTCTGATATCCTTGTTGGAGGTGTGCACCCGCAACTGTTTGCTTCCGAGATCACTCCAAATTCCACTTCTCTTTGATCCAGCAGAGGCCCCGTTGTACCAAGCTGGGTCTGCGGATGTATGGAAGGGTAGATGCCGAGGCCGTCCGGTCGCAGTCAAGGTCCCGAGACTATACCGTAGTGTCGGCCACGAGAAGATTAGGAGGGTGGGTCAATGTAGAAAACCTGCCGAAAGCCTACATCGATGAGCTGATTATGATTGCCTAGAGGTTTTGCACGGAAGTTATAATCTGGAGAACCCTCCGCCATCCAAATGTGGTCCCGCTGTTGGGAGCAACGATGAGCAATACGCGCCTCGTGATGGGATCAGACTGGATGATCAACGGGACTATCAATGATTTCATAAAGGCCCATAAGGATGCGAACCGGTTTGAACTGGTAGGGTTTTACCCCTGCTTCTGACCACACTCGCCATTGATAACTCTTTCTGATAGCTCAAAGACGTCTCTCGGGGGGTGATATACATGCATGGTCAGGAAATTATACATGGGGATCTGAAGGGGGTATGATTTCAAACGCTAGTCGCTACCCCACCTCCTGATGCGCTTTTTGTAAAGGCCAACGTCCTGATCGATCGAGATGGCCACGCACGTCTCATAGATTTTGGGCACACCATCGTCGCAGACCCCACATACCCTATAACATCTGGGGGATGCGGCACACTTCAATGGATGGGCCCGGAGCTCCTTGATCCAGAAACTTTCGGTCTCACAAATTCTGAGCCAACGAAAAAATCGGATTGCTACGCATTAGGAATGGTAATGTTTGAAGTACTTAGTGGTCATGCTCCCTTTCCGGGGTGCAAGGGCGCCGTCGTCATAGATAAAGTCATGGGAGGCGAACATCCAAGAAGGCTGCGAGGGGCAAGAGGGTTGTGGTTCACAGATGACATATGGGAAATGATAAAACGGTGTTGGTCACACCAACCAGACCACCGACCCGGCGTCGAAGCCATGCTCGAATGTTTGGAACGAGTTTCTGCAGCTTGGCATCCACCGTCTCCTATGGTGGGTGACGGTGTTCAGGTAGACTCTGATGATGAATCGTGTTCCACAGTAACCTGCCTTTGTATGTTTTCCCATTCTGTCACAAATCCCAGACTTACTTTCGAGGTGAAAGCTATAAGGTTTTCGGCACCACCTTCTCCGCGGTTGTTGGCGACTCCACCAACAGTTGGCTCACTCGCACAGGGATCTTCCGACATAATTACTGCGGAAAGCACGGATGCGAGTGAGGCATCTCTCCTGTCTCAGCCATTAGAGAAGCTGGACCCAGAGGAATCTGTAAGAACTGTCGATCAGGTGAGTTGGACAAGGCTTCTCGATGAGATCTGGTATGAACTCGCTGTCCCATTAGGCTTCACTTGATCCACGCATTGAGAGTCTCAGGGGACAGGAGACTGATGCACAGCTGAATATTACTGGATCTGATCAGGTTGGTTCTGTGTGTCCAATCCCACGATGCCTATCCGGGTTTAATGAGTGCCTCAGGTGGTCTTCGGTGCAGCAGCTTGGAAACACTTAATTGGTCGTGAATTTTCTTCCCGCGAAGTTGTCTCTCTAATTGAGGCGGCCCTGACGAGCGAGGATTCACCTATGGTGATCCGTGACCTCCGTGGGGATGATGCTCAGACATTTGTTGATGTGATAAAAGAGGTACGGTCTATTCCTCTGTTCAGGATGGCGTGCGATCTGATTACCCACCCTCTTCGTCACTTTTGAACCTTTGCTGATCAGGTTTTGGATCTCCCTGACCTCATACCACGGCTCCGGATGCTCTGTAGGGATGCCTTACGTGAGATATGTGGCCGCCAGGCTCTGCTTCCGAGATCACTCCAAATCCCACTTTGCTACGATCGATCAGACATCGCATGGTACAGGGGCAGGCACGCGGATGTGTGGAAGGGTGAACATCGAGGCCGTCCGGTCGCAGTCAAGGTCATGAGACGATGCTGGGCAGGCAACCTTCAAAAGATCATAAGGGTGAGTCACTACTCAAGGCCTGCCAAAAGTGCGTTTTGATGTACTGACTGTGATTGTGTAGAAGTTCTGCAAGGGAGCTGCAGTGTGGGGAACCCTTGACCACCGGAATGTGCTGCCTCTGTTGGGAGTGACAATTGATGATCGCCTATTCGCAATCGTATTGGATTGGATGGAACATGGGAATATCAACAGGTTCATTAAGGCGCATGAGGATGTGAATCTGTTCGAGCTCGTAGGGTCTTACTCCTACTGCTGACTGCACTCGTCACTGATAATGAGGTCTGATAGCTCGAAGACGTCGCTCGGGGGCTGATATACCTGCATAGCGAGGGGATAATACACGGGGATCTGAAGGGGGTATGACTTTAGATGCCAGCTTCTACCCTGCCTTCTAACCTGATTTTGAATGAAGGCTAACGTCCTGATTGACGAAAATGGTCGCGGGTGCCTAGCAGACTTCGGACTTCTCGCTATCATCTCGGATCTCCCACAACCCACATTCTTAACTTCATTCGCGATGGCTGGCACGGTAGGCTGGACGAGTCCGGAGCTCCTCTATCCGGAGCAGTTCGGCATGAAGAATAGTCAGCCAACAAAGGAATCGGATTGTTACGCATTAGGGATGACAATACTTGAAGTGCTTAGTGGTCAAGTTCCCTTTGCGCCATTCAAGGATCCTGCCATTGTGCGGAAGGTCAGCAAGGGTGAACGGCCAGGGAGACCGAAAGGGACGAAGGGGGAGCGGTTCACGGATGACTTATGGAGGACACTGGAACAGTGTTGGTTACCCCAACCAGAAGACCGACCCAGCGTAGAGACCGTACTCGAGTGCTTGGAAGGCCTTTCCGTGACTTGGAAGTCACCACCTCCCAGGGTGGGTGATGACCCCCGGACGGATCCCGGTGACAAGTCACGTTCCACAGCGAGCTACATTCGTACGCCCCATTTCGTCTCGAACTCATACTCGTTCTTAATTACCCTCTACAGCGGACATCTCAGTCGCGTGAGGAACAATTTGCTTGTTCATCACGGTACCGTCACTTGGAATTCGGGAGGGGGGAGTTCATTGAAGAGTTACTATATCAGATACACCCGATTCACGTTGTAACCAATCCTAGAAATTGTATCACATTGCTAGCTTTCCTGTTCCCTGTTTCGAAGGTCCTCTGCGCGCTGAGATAACGTTAACGTACGAAGATAAGGGTGACCAATGTTTAGGTGCTTCCTCGCGGACTCTTTGACAATCGAATGGAGACTGGGTCGAAATCACCGACCATACTTCGGCACACGGTCTTTACAAAGTGTCTTAGGGTGTCCAACATTTTGACTCAATGACCGTAGCTCCCCAACACCAAATGTCGTATTTCCTTGGGGGAACACACCCGGTATCATCCCATGATGTTCCGACCTCCCGGTCAGGCGGAATATATCCATCAGGAAGTCGCGGAGGGTGTAGCGATCCGCGGTCGCAAGGGTGCGAAGAATTTGGTCAAAGAACGACATCAACGAAGTCGGGCTCCGAGTTTGGAACGGCAGGACAAAGGAAGGAAAAGTGAGAGTATACAGGGGTCTAAATAAAATTACACTGATCCTCTCATGGCCGTATTTCGACGGAGCGTGGGGTTTTGAAGTGTCGAAGTGACTCGTCCAAACCTCCTGAGGACGAACGCAGAGCCCGGGTCGGACGTGAGAAGCACTGGCAACGACACTATATCCTTCATCAGTGATCGTCAGTGATAATACGCGGCCCGAGGAGACTAGAGACTTACAGGGCTGGGAAGTTTTGCAATTTTTCGCCGTGTCCGAGTCCAGAAATATTTGGCGCCCAAAATTTCGGGATGCCAGTAGCGGTCGCGGTGACTCGATTGCCGTATCTGGGGCCACCAAGCCTATCTCAGTGATGCGATCTTCACAGACCCATAGAACGTTCCTCCCATGAGCTTAGAGGTACCGGGGGCTCACCAACCCCACATAGCCACACACGGACTCCAGCTTTCTCCCGATGTAGTATCACTTATCTCTTGGGTAGCCTGAAAGGTGCTTTGAGCACCAGAGAACCCTTGACCTCCTGAAGACCCGGAATTCCTTGCAGAATCTTGGATGCAGGAAGTAGCTCCGGACCCTCCTCGTTCAAGAGTAAGACGTTGCCCTTCAAATAACACGGTGCGATGAAGCAATCAAGTCAATAAGGAGGTGGGATAGCAGAATAGTGAGGATATACTGTAGACTGCTATGGTGGCGGAGGGAGATGCACGATTCAGAATCGATCGCTCTCCTCCTGCTCTCCTTTACTCCGTTGGGCGCTCGGTGCGGCTTCGGCCACTCCGCTGGGGCCCGCCCCGTTCTACACATGTATCTGGTTCATACGCGAGCATCCCGCCAGCAGCGCGAATTCCACAGGCTTACCAGCAAGTCGCCACCCTAGCGGGCGAAGGATATCCTCCATGCCTTCCCACAATCCCTTGAATCAACTCCTCGGCCTCGACAAGTCATCTCCCACCTTCCACGATCAAGTCAACACCATACTTTGTGGAGAGGAGTACACGCGATGGATACCGGACATTCAAGGCGGTGATCTGGTGGGGCTCGTCGAATACCTGGACAAGGTACGTCGCCGTGTCTCGCTTTTTAGTTCACCACTCAACCTACAGTAGGCCCTCAATACTCTCGATCCTGCAGGTTCCGCCTTCCGAAAGTGTTTGCGCGAACTCAGACATGTATGTGGCGCCGAAACAATGCTACCGATATTGTATGTGCTCTCGCCTCAACTTTTGGATATCAACCCCCAAGTGACTCAAGGGTTTGGTTTGATCCCGTTGTGAACCTGACTACAATGACCGATCAGTTACAATATAGAAACACGAGATGAGGGGAAAGTGGGTACCACTGCGACCAGGGGTCAGAGTATCGGCGGTGGAGAGAGGGGCGGGGATCGGTCGATCTGACGAGAAATTTGAAAAACACGCAGACCCGCGACACGTTGCTGAAGGTTGACCGTTCAGACGACACGTCCCTTTTTTCCCTCATCTTTGGGCAGGGGGGGAATTCGGGTGACAGTTATTGGTTACGGAGGGGCCACATATCGTGACGAAAGGAACTGAAGGTCAGCCCCATTGTGTGTGGATTCTCATGGCCTCATTCTTTCCCAGTGGGGAGGGTCGTTTGCAGAGAAGGCGGAAAGCTGGGACAATCGGACACTACACCTCCACCTCCCTACGCCAGCTCTCCCACTGTGTGGGCCGTGACCTACCTGTCGTCCTCCGTCACTGCATACTATGCCTCCCAATAAAGTCCGACCAGCGACTGCAGCTCAACAAATAGTGGATCTGCCGATGCAATGAAGGATCCACGCACTATGTGAAGCACTGTGGATGGTTTCAACACGAGAGGCTCGTGGTAGAAGGTGCGGACGTTCCCGCCCGCAGGATGAAGTTGAAATGGTGAGTGTCGTCATCCTCCGTGTTCTGTGAGCTTTCTCTGATCATGTTTCCAGAATTTGGTTCACCACCTCGTTGCGCTGAGCCCTCCGAACCCGCTGACTGTGAGGTCGACTCCGAGCAGCCGCTCTAAGAGTGGTCTTTGGTCGATCCACTCGGTCCCCGACAGATTCTTCAGATCCTTGCGTTAACCTTCGCCCCATTGCCAAGTTCCCTGTCGCCGATCTCTACGTAAACCTCGCTCGCGTCCATCGTCCGCGCTGACCGTAGCATATAAAATCGACTTGTTGCTTGATATCTTATATTGGATAAGGGAGCATGCCTATTCTATCAAGCACGGTGGTCGGGCAACCGAATTTGCCCCCTCGTGACTTCCAAAATCTGTAGGGGACCTAGATGCAGCTCGCACGATGCCGCCAGCTTCTCCCCAGCTGTGAGGAGACGAGGCTTCACACGTCACGAACCCCCCCACAACAGCCGATGTACGATAGACCCTGAATGGTTCGTAGGTGTCACGCGATTCCATGCACTTTCTGAAGCGATGAGCCTCCATATCGACAGAAGGGAGAGAGAGTACGGGACGACGTGAGGGTGAACGGACGGAATCGTCCGATAGTTGCTGCAGGTCACTCCACACAATGTTACCCAACATTTTTTGGGATGTAGTTCGTTCTGGAATGCTTGTATCCGTGTGCGCATGGTGTAACCATTCTACCGGTAGTACAGGGAGAACAGGCCTGCGCTCCTTTGACTCATAATCCGTCCGTCGTGACACCATATCGTTCATCCTCATACTTAGCACGAACAGCCTTCGTTTTTTTTTGCGCATAAGCACACAAGAGATCCCTTGATGCACACCTCATTTTCCCTCCGACAACACTCACTTTCTCTCTTAACGGTTCTGGGCGTCTGGGGTGTGGCAGAGGCATAAGGAGATAACTTCAACCGATTACCAGGATTCAAAGTTCGATCTTTAATCGCCGGCGTAAATGTTGGGGTCCTACAGATAATAACACATCCAGTCCACGATGCAGGCGTTATGTGGCGTCCAAATGACACATCTGTCGCCTCACCTCCCTCCTCCACAACGCCCTTGCATGATGCAATCTCTTCCGTGGTTGGACCAACCTCCAAGCATCGTGATCCTCCGGGTTTCCAACGCCAGCGGCCTGGGCCCACGTGATTACGACTTCGACCGTGTTCAAACGCCGAGGCTCTCTAAGACGCCTGATGGCTGCGGTGATCTTTGCAGGGGTCCGAGGAATTCCTAACCATGAGTCGGCCACCACGTCGAGTGTGCCGCTGAGAGCGGTTCTACCCTCTCCTCTTGGCGTGATCTCTTCGCAGGAGGTGAAGTTCGAGTCGCGGAGGTGCTCCTGCCACCGCTTCGATGATGCAAATTCGATCAGGACAACTGCGGCCATCATGGGATCATAATCGGTCTTACTCGCAGGATACTGGAATGGGTCACCGACCGTTCGGAGAAGCTTTTTGAGTTTCTCGTCTGGAACGGTCTCCATCCGTGAGGAGAACCACCCCGATCCGAATATATGAAAGATCTTCAGAGCCAGACCGCGCGATTGGAGTGGGTGGGTTGACGGTAGTGTCCACGTGAGGATGGGTAAAATCGTCGCGTCGAAATGAGCAGGTCCCGGACTGGTCTATAGAACGTGGAGGGCAATGGACCCTGTATGTGGTGGGAAATCCGTGGCATGGAACTGCTCGCACAATATGATAAGAAGTGCACGAAGGGAGCCACCCAAGTGGGTTCCACAAGGGGGATGGGCCCAGGGTTATTGGGGTCTAGTCGTTTCCCAAGCAGCCGTACTGCATGGCTAGCCATCCGATATTTCTCGTCCTCTGTGAATCTGGAATTGAGGAATTGAGGAGATCCACGAAAACGCCATTTCTACCGTGTCCGCGACTTGAACCGGGTCGAGATGAATCAATGCGAATCGGACCAATGTTCGGGTCTGTGGGTCAGGGTTCCCTACGGTGGACGCCGGTGGTTGTCGATAGAGGGCGTCAGTTTTCCGATAGAGAATGTCGACTTGCCGACGGAGAACGCCGATTGGTACCTGTAACGCAACGCTACCGCTCGATAAGTAGAGTGTCATCATGACGGGATCACATACGCATCATCGGGGATAACCAAATTATGAATATCACCCATTTGGTGTCCCAGGGAGATGGAGTTCCCCCTTGAAGCTGGGACGGGGGTTGTGCCATCTTTAGCGATGGTAAGGGGATAAGCCAGGTCTTAGACTCGTGACCGGCGGGTCCGGTCTTGTGCAGGGGAACTGGAAAGGGGGTGCCAACCCCGATCTGTCGAACAAACATGTAAGTACAAAGTTGATGGGGCTCTGATAAATAGACAGGAGTAAACATCAGGCGCAATCGCCTTTCTCTGTTACTCACCCTTCATCGTCCACAACAACCATCCGTAGGGCACCCAAACCTCAACCAGTGTGGATGATATACAAGGAGTAAACCTTTGAACCATCTTTCGCATCACATACCGACCTCCTGACGCTTGAGGTTTCCTTCCACAGAGAAATGGACGCATTTTACAACGGCGATTCCTTATGGTAGCACATTGTTTTGTTGACCGCTACGGATGGTATCTGACGGTTTGGAACTTAGGGAACCTGCCCCCGCATCCAGCTATACACGCGTCAACATAGGAGACGTGGGCTTCCTCCGCTATGGCAAATTCTATTTGTTGTTCTCTGCTGGTTCACCGTTGGGAAATCGCCGGCTGGGAGAAGACGTTCCCGCCACGTTCGAGCAATTGGACGTTGGAACTCCAGCGCTCCTCGAGCCGCGGCCACCTGGCTGTCTTCATACGTCAACTATTCGAGAAGTCGGGGCTGGTCTTGATGCCATGGGACATACAACCACGTAGGTGCATTCCTGGAATCATCCTCCATCGTTTTCAAAACGTCCCACCTAGGCCTCAGGAACATGATGCAAATGTATCATTCGAGCTCACCGGTTATCGTGGTGCAGCATTGGCGACGAGGCACGAAACACGCCGTGAAGATACTCTATCGGAACGCCTATTTGAAACGTATACTAAGCGCCACTATCGATCTTGGGTTGAGTTCGTTCATCACAAGCGGTATGGAGACGACATCTGTCCCTTTCTTGTGTCTGGGTTCGACATGACAAAGGATTATTCGCTGGTGGCATATTTCAACAGGACCAATCGCTTCGAATCCAACGACACTATCGCTATTCCAATGTTCGCTTCCCCCTCTTCTTTTCAGGGGACGTGGTATGCTAGGCATATGGTTTATACTGCCAAAGGGCCAGAACCACGAGTTGCAGACCCTATCTCCTCGCAATCGGGAGATGGAGGAAGTGTCGCCAATGGATTTGATCAATGTGTCTTCATTCGATACTACACCATGCGCTGGAGAAAGCGGTGTTCAATGTTTTCCAAAGCAATGTTGAGCAGGTGCGGTGGTATATTCTAAACTACCACAAGGTACTCTAATCCTTACCTTAGGAGAGTGTTGAGTGCGTTGCTGGTGGGAGAAGAGAGAAGAAGAGCGATTGTCTATTCTGGTCCATA
>Ga0307513_10006989_pt1 | contig 14678 bp, 19 predicted proteins | sample 15_EM_MG_FD_202174 | JGI IMG/M metagenome (GOLD analysis project Ga0307513, IMG submission 202174) | Populus trichocarpa ectomycorrhiza microbial communities from riparian zone in the Pacific Northwest, United States - 15_EM | ecosystem: Host-associated > Plants > Roots > Unclassified | place... | reverse complement strand
TGTGGCCGGAGATGCACGTTTAAGGAAAAGCACTTGGAGAAACACGCAACCTTGCCATTGCAGTGCGCATATGAAGGTTCGTTCTTAATTATTCCACGAGAATATTTTTATAATACCTGCTTCGCCCCAAAGATTGCGATGATTCTTTTCGAACTGCTGGGCAATTGGTGAAGCATTTTCAAGTCGAGCACACGGACGATGTTCTAAAGCCAGTGGCCGGGATTCTGGTTCCTCGGTTGGAAACTCCACCTCCAGCTCCAGAAACTGTGCCGTCGTATATGCTTGTTACGAGGGCGGTACTTCCACAGAAAATATCACAAGAACGGCACAAACTTCTGATCCCATGGGTAAGTAATTAATGTGAGCCTTCCAAATGTACCAGCCACTTAAAATATCTATGTTGTAGGTCGTCCGGAACATCGTTTCCTCGGACCATGAAGTTCGGGCGGCCAAGCGAGCGCGAAAAACTGCACGGCCTATCAATCGCGATACCTTGCCTGGTGGCGGACCGAGCACCGATTATGAATTCTTGGAAACCCGTTCTACGCGGTATTCTACATGGCTTTCTCGACCTGTAGATATCAAGTTGGATGATCTCGACTCGGCAGAGGTTTCAAGGATGGTTGATGAAGGCCTATTGTTGTGGGGTCCGGGGGAAGTTGGTATTTTTGGCGCAGAGGGGAGGGGTAACATCAATGATGCTGATCCGCCTAAGTCCCCGCTGCTCACCCCGACCCAACCTCCTGCCGAATTGCTGGGAGTCGAAGTACCCCGCAGTGGCACTTCCCGTGACAATGGACACAGCAGTGATGAAGACATGGTAGAAGACATGCTGAGAGGTACACCATTGCAATAATGCGGCGAAATATACATATGACATTATAACATATATACATGACTTCGCTGATGATGATCTCGTCGCTGTATGATACAGAAGAACATACATATTATTGGACAACCCTGGGAAATTCTGCCCATTTTAGAAATTAACAGTGCTTGGAAAGTCTCAGTGTAACCGGTCCTTGTCCTTTCTGTTCGTCCCTGACAATGCCTGGTGTCGATGGGCACGGTGAGCGCGTCCCCTTGTTCTCCGCCATCCCACTCATCTCCTCTTAGGCCCTTCCTACATCTCTGCTCATTCTGCCGATGTCATCCTCTCCGACATTCGTCCAATAAAGCTTAAACCAGAGGCCCTGCAAGCGATCAATGGCCTCCTTGACGAGTTCCTTTCCCGCATTTTAAACGCCTCTGGGTCTCTCGCAACCGACAAGTTAAGAACGAGTTTGCTCAGCCTTCTTCCCACCAGTCTAGGGAAGGAAGCATTACTGGAAGCGGAGGTGGAACTCAGGGCGTACTGCGAGAGGACGGACACGAAGGACGTGGTGGAGGATGATATTCGCACCTTCCACCTCCAATGGGCATTTTCCGTGCGTCCACACTTCTTTTTTCGCACATAGCCATGTAAATCCCTGAACCAACAGCTTTTACGCCTGAAATGCGAAGCTTACTCGACCCTAAATGAAGAAGATGAAGATCCTGCATCAGAGGGTCGCATCAACGAAATGTTCGGAAAGGTCCACCCCCACCCACCGAGGACCGCGCTTTTAGACCCAGCAGCTTTATATTTAACAGCAATTCTTGAGTACGTATCTACGCACCTCAAATAGGCGTTTGCTAATCATCCATACTACAGGTCTATGTGCGAGTATGTCTCAAGCGGTTTCAATCTCCCTTCAACCTTTACAAACACTATTTCACAGGCATATACTTTCGAATGTAGGCCGAGTTGCCGCCCGTGATAGCAGTCGAACGAATGCAACCGTCAATGACTTATTTGTCGCCCTTTGCGAAGATGATTCAATATACGGCCTCTTTAGAACGTTGAAAGGTTCGCGTTGCTTTGCCACCAGTCCATTTGCGTATAACTTACAATATCCTGATTTCTTCCCAGTCTATGAGCACATTGAATTTCTGTCGAAAACCCCGAAATCACGGAGGAGCAAGTCCTTCACACGAAACGATCGGTCCTCTATATCTCGTACATCTTCCCCCCAACACGAGTTGACCCTGGTTAATTCTTCGGGTTCCCGTTCTCGACAATCCTCGGATGGACAAACGGTGACACCATTGCTTTCTTCCACTTCCGGCTCAAGGACGTCTTTTGAGAAATCACGGGCAATGCGTATGTTTGGCAACAACAAAGGACCAGGGGATGGAGAAACTCAAGGTGGTCACAAAAAGTCAGCGTCCATAAGGAGCGAAAACTTTCCTGATGAAGACCATCCCAATCCTGGTGAGGTACGTACTTCCGAATGTCGGCGCGAATAATTTCTGAAAATTTCATCCAGGATGCTGCTATGCTCCGAGAGTTTGATGATTTGATGCGTTCTACATCAACCATGAAGGTCTCGCTCACACCTGACCGCTTGAAAACGATGGAGGTAGAGATCCCCTGATCCCCTCGCTTAGTCAGCTCATATAAACTTTGTTCCTATCTCAGGTGTACAAACAAGAAAAAGATTTACGAAGCACAAGCCGGCGCCCAGCTTTGGGCTTACCTTCCAACCCTGATATCGTCCCTTCTCGTACCAACAGTCAAAGGCCTTCGCTTCGCCCCATCGACTCTATCGACGAAGAAGACCAGAACCATATTAAAGGACGTGCACGCCAGGCTAGCGTTACAACCCCCCCTAGCCCCTCACTCGTTGGTATTGCACCCACCCGTTCTCGTTCCGTCTCTACGTCGAGTGGAATACGTAGTCCACCTGCGCGACAACAACTATCTCGCAAATCCTCTGGACAAGCAGCCCCCTCTTCGTTTCCCAACGCTATACCAGCTGTCGACATGGTTCAAAGTCGTATCCCGAAAACTCACGACAACAATGGGTTCCCCCCCCGCACGCGAATTAGGCAGCGGAATCGCGATTCTATGGATTTGGACGATGTGATGAACGGGTCCGATGATGATCAAGAAGATATTCCTGTCCATCATAAGCCTCGCTCCCCACCAACACCGAAGCGCGTGAACCCACCACATGCCGTTTCGGCGAGTACACGAGATTTGATGGATTTTTTGGCAGAGGGGCCACCGGCTTCAAAGCAGGACTCTCTTGCAGAAGGCCAACCAGACTATGGACCGGAAACGCCGAAAGCAAAATCTGCTGGTGGCGGTCGTCTCCAGAGGATGATTTCGAAGTTGAATTTGGGTAATGGCGAAAAACCGAAAGGAACAGAAGGTTCCAGGACCCAAAGCACGAAACAACCTACCACCGCCATTTATCCTACAATGGATTCTAAATTCCAAAATGGAACCTTGTCTTCTCTAGCAAATAAGCCTATTCCTCCCCGTCCTCCTCGTCCCATATCACCTCATTCATCGCCTTCTCAAGATTCGGCTGACGAAAACAAGTCTGTTCGGAGTGCGGTGCGGCGGCTTTACCAAGATGGCTCCTCGCGTGAGCCGGCGCCGGGGGAAAAACAAGCCACCGAAAAACCAATACCCGCGTCTCCCCTTGCACGTGCACTTCCGGCCACCGATAGCCAAGAGAAAATTCTCCATCGTGCAGCCCCTAATCATGTAAATGGTAACTGGAATGCGAAAAATGATCGCGTCGTTGCCGCTCAAGCAGCCAGCACCAACGTGCTCCCTATTGTGCCAGTTCGGACTATATCATCACCCATACGTAAACCTGCTCCTGTTGAATCGACTTCTAATCCCTCCATTCCTATAAACGACATTCGAGATATGCAACGACTTCTGTCCAGCGCTACTACCGCTGACGAATGCCGTTTAATTCTCGACATGTTCATGGCGCGCAACGGTATACCCAGAAACCCCAAAGTTCAGAGCGTCGCTTGTCCTTCACCTTCACCCTCGGTCATCAAGCCCATATCATACACAGGAGCGGAATCATTGTTAGAAAACTCTGTTGTAGAACTCTTCCTCGGTGGTTCAGCCTCGTCTATGGGTTCCTCACAAACATCCTCCGTCCATGTGCAATCACAAGTTGACGGGTTCACTCCCGAGAAGAGTACTGGGGTTGCTAGCGACACCCAGAGCCCCGCCGTTCCAACTAAAACTTTCCCTGTATCTGCGCTACCCATCCCAGTGTAACACTCCGTCATTGACACGTATACCATATACCATCCGCCCTTCAAACTTGCCCCGGATTTATTTCGCTATTATATATATATAACAGGCATGAATGCAAAGAGCCCGCCTTTTTTCGTTCAGGGCTTCACTGCCTACCACGTTCCTTGTAATTTCAGATGGATGACAGATGTAGAATTGTAATAAAGTTGCAGGACCATACTTAAATTACCATCGTGGACAAGAATCTATGAAAAAATGAGAGAATAAATATCACTATTGAACGGCCAGTGACACCGCAATGCCCATCGACGCCAACTCTGCGCATAAATATCTGAACACATATGGTACGGCGACGACATCTAGATCGCCTCCTTTTGATGCCCGTCCAAGTACATTTTGAGACGAGATAGCCACATGGACATCGGCCATTGGGCGTTGAAGGTGCTGTCCCGTCGATAGAGCCTGACGTTCAAGTTCATCTTGGTGCTCCGCAGCTGCTCGACAGACTCGACAATATTCCCCACCAGGACCTGTGGGTTTGAGGGACCCCGAGTTGCCAACCACCATATCTCCCAGGCTGACGTCTTCGTATCCAAGAGAGATAAGGCTCCCGCAGGTGCGGCATACCCACGCAGTTGAATAATCTGAGCAGTTCATCAATCGGTCTTGAAGTAGGAAGGATGTTCCATGCGCAATAAGAGCATCTCGTTCCATCTCTCCGAAACGGATTCCGCCTGCGCGTTTACGGCCCTAAAAGGAGAAGCAGGATGTCAAAAGGATATCTCTGATACATCGTAACTAAAAGCTTACCTTGACAGGTTGACGGGTTACTGGATCGACAGGGCCAGTAGTACGAACCTGGAACTTGTCCAATACCATGTGTCGGAGACGCTGGTAGTAGACAACTCCGATATAAATATCTGCCGCAAATTCTTGTCCCGTTATCCCCGAGTACATGGGTTCGTTTCCATGGTAATTATACCCAGCAGCTAAGAGTTGTTCACCGAAATAGTTTATCGCTGTGTCTTCTTCAGTGAACCTAACAAGTCATCCGTCAATCTCTGTAAAATGTCTGGTGTAAGTATCGAAGCGACCTACTTGAATGGCGTGGCATCTTGGGCGAGGCCGTGCATAGCACCTGCCTTGCCAGCCATGCTCTCGACTAACATGCCTATGGTCATTCGACTGGGAAATGCGTGAGGATTAATGATCACATCAGGCTGCAGTCCACTTTCGCTGAAAGGCATATCGACAGCTGGCCATTTTTGTGAACAGACACCCTTCTGTCCATGTCGCGATGAAAACTTATCACCGATAACTGGGGCCCGCGTGATCCGCAAGGTGATGTGGATTTTCTGAAGTTCGCTATCTCCGGCGTCACTACCTGTTGAAATGAAAATATGTAAATCAAAGGAAGACGAACCGAGTTAACTACCCACCTAATAATCTGACTTGGTCGATATATGCAAGCTCGTCACCCTTGTATTTCACAAACTTCGTGCGACCCGTGGTGTCATCGACATAGGCTGCAATAAAATCACCAGATACCACTCTAGCTCCAACAAGAGGAAGTCCATCGAAGTCCAGGAACTCAAGAGACTGATGCATCTTATCACCGAAGGTAATGATATCCTTGCCCAAGCCAAAGTGCAGAGTTGGCGCAGAAGTAGATTTGGAGGCTCCTCGCATGTCTTTGAGATCCACGATTTGCGACTTGTATACCGTACCATATGCAAAACCACGTTCGTGGGCTGATTTGTTTAGGATCATGGCATCTTCCATGTCATAACCCGTATAGGAGATAACAGCAACGACGGCATTTGTGCCGTTTGGAAAGGAGTCCATGGCATAGGTGTTATGCAAGGCTGGACGGACGACCGGACTTTGCCCTGTTTGCAGGCGGTACAACTTGTTATCGGTTCGATGCTGTAGGGCCGTGGAGGGTGTACCCATCGTTTGCTTTCCCATCTAAATAGGCATGACAGAATTAAACGCGTGATTGTATACCCTCCATAAAGCACGTACTTGACATTGGTAAATATTTCGAGGACTCTGTTTTAGGTATGAGTAGCATTCTACTTATTCTGAGAATTAAGACAATACCTGATTGAAATCGGAGAATGGTGTAAGATTTGCTAGAATTGACAAGAAGTTGGTGGGGTGATGTTCAACGTGCGTGGTAACCTTTGGGTCTATCTCCTCAGGCGTACATGCAATATCCATATACACCTGCTCAAACGGCCCAACCTGATCTTCTCGGCCATTGGGAAGATATTTCACAGGTCGCATCATCCTCGCTCTTGTGGAGAACAAGAATAATCCAGGGTATTGACCACCTTTAGATTCTGGCACTAAGCCTATTTCGAGATCTAAAGGAACTCCCATTTTTCCCTCTGTCTTCCATATTCGCAGATTCGTGGCAAGTTGCGCGGCCACTTCGGGGCGGGCCCATCCAATGACGCGTCCATCGAGTTGGACGCAGATATTTTTCCGACCATCAACCGATAGTGTAAACGCTTGAGTCATTCCATGGGCAGCGAGGAGGGCGGGTATGTGGGATACGGCAAGAGGGCTTGTAGTAATTCGGCAGGTTCGGGAGAGGTGATTGAGTAGGCCACACGGCGTACCATCAGGGGTATGTACAGGACATAGGAAACCTTGAGGACAAAAAAGTCAGCTAGGCAGTATCTGAAAGCGGGTTGGGTCTTACCCCATGCTTCTGGTAGTAACTTCCGAACAGTTGTAGTTTTCAATTCAGCGAAAAAAGCGCCACGATGTATACATCTGAAATGACTGATATAACGCTGCCAATTCAGCTTCTCAGCGATTATCGTGAAACCAGAGGCTTGTTGCAAGTCAAGACCCGTTGGCGAAACGAGGTTGCCAGTTGCGAGAAAATTCGAGAGTTTTGCACCGACGTCGAAGTTGACCTTTGACAGGACTTTGGTGAAATATCGCTCTGAATTATGTTGTAATTTTTGGGTGGGATAGATAGAGGAAACAACGAACTGTCATTGAAGTCCACAGCAGCACCGTTTCTAACGTCCAGTGAAATGGTGGTCCTGATATTGTTCAAAATCTCCTCCATGCGCTCCTTGATTATCATACCGTAAAGGCTGCCTGGAAGTAAGACTTCTTGGTGTTGGGGCGAATCGGGATTGTCAGCACAGCAGGCACCAGAAACGGTGGCGTAGAGTTTTCGAAGCATGAATCTGGGACCTTTGGTTTAACGAACCGTGATAGAAAGCAAATGGTGAGAAGGCCTTACAGTAGCATCCTGAACTTTTCGCGAGGTGATTCCACATGAACCAAAATCATTTTTTGAATCAACCAAGCTCCTTGAGCAGCATTTGACCAATCTTCCGGCAGGTTTAGTATAACACGGAACTTGTCGCCTAAATATTCCAAACATTGGTCGCCGGTATGCATTGTGAACGTCTTGAAGCTTCGAAGTAGGAGCTCCACGCGATCAGAAAGGAAAGTATTTTCGTAGTCGTGCATCATGACACCTTCGAAGATCTCCCTGTCGGAAGCACCCACGAGGGACTTTAAGACCAACATAATTGGTATCACATATTCTTGCTTTCGCCATGTAAATCTCAGCATGGCGCTGCCGTTTTGAAGGTAATGAAGGGTATTCGTTACACTTGTTTGATCAGGGCGAACGCATCGAATTTGCACGGCATATGGAGTGTATGAAGGTCCTCGGCCAACGAAAGAAGGGCGAATAAGGGATATGACATGGTTCCGGCGAGGCAGAATGAGATAGCGGATTAGACGTTCGTTCCCGTTGATTACAAAATAGCCTCCAAATTCTTCCGGTTCTTCGTGGTGTTTCACAAGGTCGGCAGAAGACATGGAACGCAGATTACATCGAACTGACTGAGCAAACGTCTCTCAGAGTTTGGCCTTGGCGTAAAAAAGATAAGTCCACATACCCTAACCATGATTGGTACTAGGCCACAGTCCTTCATCATGTCATGCACCTGACCCGAAGGATCTGTCCAACAAATTTTGATTGTCATTCGCCCTCGATATGATGTCAGTCGTTCTCGAGCCTGTATAAACATAACTTATTAGCCATATTCCGAAGGATAATTGCAGCCTTAGAACCTACCTCTGTGGGAAAGACCTTGCGCTCTTTAGCAGTCCTATCCCTCTCTGAAACCATAGGTCGTGCAACAGTTATTTGCTCAATCCATACTAAAAACATTTCAGCAACACAGATGAGTTTGATATTCTGAACGCACCTCTCATTCTATTGCCCCAACCTTGGGGTACGCCCTCTACGGCGGCCCTAGGATTTGCATCAAATACCACACGTTCTCCAATATCTTTTATTGCAAGACTGAGAATACCTCGTCCATCTCCATCCCCAGCAGATAGCCCAGAGTCGTCGAACAGGGAATTAAAGGACTCAATGTGGGGAGTAACGAATTCATTCAGGATACTGTATGTTGACCCATCTTTCGGAGGATTTCTAAAGGATTCTTCGCGGACAAGAGTGTTAAACGTGGGCTGGTGGGTTCTACCAGATCCGTCAGGCATTTTGAGTGAGCAGAACGCGAACTAATCGTGTTTCCCAATCGGGGAAACCAAAAAATTATGCACGTGGACGGAAGCAATAGTCAAAGCGTGAGAATGTACCAGTCAGCGGAATCCGAAATGACTTGTGAATTTCTGGTCTAGCTCAAAGGCTGGTCGTTGTTGCTGGACGTCGATAAGCACCATCTTGCGATCATACTCCCATCTCTAAAGCCAGGATGTTTACGTCTTCCTGGTCCAACCCACAGCAAAATCAACAGCAGCAACAGCAGCAGCAGACCGGCGCGTTTGGGCAACCTTCAACTTTTGGTTCTACCAACAATGGCAAGTGACTTGACTCTGACTCACGGACTGCTTTATCAACTCTTGCATAGCATTTGGATCTACGAGTGCTTTTGGTCAGCCCCAACAGCAACCCCAGCAGCAACAACCAGTGAACCCAATGTTTGGCAATCTGGGTACAACCCCAAGCACCAACACGAACACAGGATTTGGTGCGTGATTCTATGCACCCGTTCTAAACGGCTGATTTAATCTTTACATAGGTGCGTTCAGTAATGCCAATAGTGGTGCTACCACCGGAGCATTTGGGGCCAAGCCTGCCTCGGGCTTTGGCGCGTTTGGTGGAGGTACTGGCGCGTTCGGAGGTGGAGGAACAACAAGTGTGTTCGGTCAACCAGCCACCAATCCCGCTCCTGCGACCACGTCTGTCTTTGGTCAACCCGCAGCGGCGACAGGCACGACAAACAGTGCATTTGGTGGAACAAATTCCCTATTCGGCGGTAACAAATTTGGGACAAGTAGGTGTACCCTTTTTCCGTTTTGGATGAGCGATTCTGAAACAACTTCATTGCAAAGCTTCGTCGGGTTCAAGCTTCCCAGTAGTCACCACAGGGACAGCCAATCCGTCTTTCACCGCCACCAATGAGAAGGATGGCAACCTCTCCTTGCAATTCCAATCAATCTCAGCCATGCCTCAATACATTGGTTACTCATTTGAGGTGAGTTTAACAAATTATTTCATACTCTTTGGTCTAACATTTTATAAAAGGAACTTCGTGTCCAAGATTATGCTCAAGGAAGAAAAACGGCCTCAACAACTGGTACTTTTGGCCAACCAGCCTTTGGCCAATCCCAACCTGCTTCCACAGGTCTCTTTGGAGCTCAACCAACGCAGCAGCCGAGTACATCCCTTTTTGGTGCCGCACCGAACACGAACACTACAAACACAGGGTTTGGTGCATTTGGCCAAAATACCCCCCAACAACCTGTTAGCAATTCGCAAGGAATTTTTGGAAATACGAACTTATTTGGACAGACACAACAGCAACCACAACCGCAACCGCAAAACGCTTTTAGTTCCACTGGCGCATTTGGTCAACCAGCACAACAGACACAGCAACAGACGAGTATTTTTGGTGGTGGCGGTGCTTTCGGCGCGGCCAGCAAACCTGCTTTCACTCCTTTCGGTGGTGGTACGTCGGTTACTTTGGGAAAAAATCATTAACTTTTTTTGACCCACGTTATATTTAGGCGGTGGCACGGGGGCCTTTGGCGCCGCCAACACCCAGTCTGCATTTGGGAATCAACAGCAGCAGCCTCAACAAACTACCACCACAGGCTTGTTTGGTAACACCCAGCCGGCAGCAAACACTACACCAGCGTTTGGCGGATTCGGTACGTTTGGCATAATTTCACTCAGAATTCAAAATTCTCATTTCATTCACAGGGAACACAGTCAATAAACCCTCGATATTTGGTACTCCAGCAACCACTCAGCCCGCGACTTCGACTTTTGGCGGCGCATTTGGAAATACCAATCAGCAGCAACAACCAAATCAACAACAAACTCAACAACCTTCGCTATTTGGCAATTCCACAAACACCAATTTATTTGGACAGCCGCAACCCCAGAATCAGCAGCAACAAGCCCAACCCTCCTCACGTAAGTGTCTCTTTGTCTACAGGCTTTATTCCAAAATTTATCTGACACCATATCTAAGTATTCGGCAATGCGCAAACGACCACAACACCATCCCTTTTTAATAGCACAAACACTGGCACCAACCTTTTCGGCAACCCCCAACAAAATCAGCAACAGCAACAACAACAACAACAGCAGCAGCAGCAACAGCAGCAACAGGGTACCAATTTATTCGGAAACATCTTCAATAAACCTGCCCAACCTGCCGCTCCCTCCTTGTTCGGTGGCCTAGGGCAGTCACAAGCCAATACTAGTCAGACGCAAGCACCACCCCTCTTCGGCAACACCTTCGGGTCGACCACTCAAACCAATCCGTTATTCGGGAGCAAACCCGCCGCACCTCAAATGGGCAGCACCTTTTCCAACAGCCAGGGTATGGGCATGTCAACCTCGAATATTTTTGGTGGCTCTGTGAACACGCCTGCGGCCCAAGGGACGTTGACCGCGTCTATCGCTCAGCCCATCGGAGAGAATTTACCTATTTTCTCGATGCTTCCACCTGGTCCCCGCGTCCTCGACAACGATCAAAATGCTCAGAAGAAAAAGGCTGGTTACTTCCTTGATATGCCAACACGTTCGCCTATTCCGCGGGTACAGCTAGGGTTCACCCCTGCAAACTCGAAACTTCGTGGATTTGGATCTGTCTCCTCTCTTACTTCCTCGACCGCCAATGCCAACACACCTGTTTCATTCACTTCCGGCAGACCAGGTGCTCTTGCGTTGAACAGGTCAGAGGCGATGTCATCCTCAGTTGGTCCTGATTTCCTCGGCCGAAGCGGAAGTCCAGCGCTTGGCAGTGGAAATCGACACAGCGTGAAAAAGGTGATTCTGGAAAAGAAGGTGGAACCAACAGAGTTGTTCGTCAAGTCCGGTAGTCCAGGTGCACTGCGGGCCGGCAAAGTAACGTTCAGCCCGGCATTGAGCATTGCGTCTCGGGAAAAGGAGGCAGCACTTGCTGCTAGTGTGCTTCAAATACACGACTCGCCTACACCTGCATCGCGAACACAGTCTCGTTCATATCAGAAAGATATGCCTGCGACTGACAAAGAGGCGGAGAAGGAGCCACAGTCGACAGGTTTGGACGATGGGGATTATTGGGTGCAACCAGATCTGCCGACGTTGAAGAAGAAGGGATATGATGAGCTTTCTGCGTTTTCGGGTCTTGTGGTTGGGCGGAAAGGATACGGCGAGATTCATTTCTTGGAGCCCGTTGACCTTACCGGTTTGACGAAACTGGGCGCACTTCTTGGCGAGGTGGTCAAGTTTGACGACAAAGAGTGCAGTGTGTACCCTGATAGCGAGGATGTGGACAAACCTCCACCTGGTTCGGGGCTCAATGTGAAGGCCAAGATTATCTTGGAACGATGCTGGGCACTGGATAAGGCTACAAGGGAACCTATCATGGATCCTACGCATCCCACTGCGATGAAGCACCTGAAGCGGTTGAAGAACATGAAGGATACACATTTCGAGAGCTTTGATATGAAGACTGGGACATGGACGTTTACCGTGGACCATTTCTGATATCTTATTTCCTCTCCCCAGAATGCTATTTTTAATTCAGGGATCTGCAGACTTGTGTCTGTCGTGGATGGGTTTCTTCTCTTTTGCATTTTATTCCTTCCTTTACTTTTCCTCGAGATCTGCTCAGGTGTCTTCCTCGTTCGACTTTGTGTTCTCTCTGCATCCTGTAACCGACATTTTCCCGCTCGCCTCCCTTCCACTTTACCAGTACATAGCATTTATTTCGTACACAATATTCCTGTTGGCTGAACACATGTAGTAGATACAAACCTGTTGTTGAATACATAGTACCACATTCGAACAGAGAGGCGGACTAAATCGGAATCCCAGGCTTACATACGATCCCGTCCCCATCCGGCCTGTCTAGACACCTCTGACGACATTTAAAAACCTGACGGCTGGCCGACTCCTCCGCATCTCTTTTCCCATAAACAATGAAGGTATGTAATACACTATTCCACAGGTTGAAATATCTGTTGATGAATAGCACTAGTATTTGACTCCGGAACAATTCAAAGAGCATAGCGCTGCCACCAGGCGTGGAGTTATTGAAGGTACCCTGGCAAGTGGGGCTGTAGCACTGGCGGGCTCATATTGGGCACAACGGAGATTTCCCGCCTACCAGCGCCTACCACTCTCTTTGAAGGCCCTTGGTGTCATCGTTGTCGTTGTGCCTTGTTTATCGATTCAAGGGGAGCGCCGTGGTCTCGAATATGACCGATCTCAATGGTTTGTTTTTTGCCATTGGCTGATATTACTTGAAGGTTACGCTAACAGTTGTTCATTTTTCATCTGTAAAGGGAAGGTGCGAGTGTGCGTTTATTAGATGCGAAGGAGGTGCATGAGGCCAAGATGTGGGATCGCATGACTCTCAGCCAAAAGATCGGCGACTGGGGATTCCGTCACCAATACAGTATAATCATGGGAGGCTGGGCTGGAAGTTTGGCCATCGCTGGTGCTATCATCTCCCGTCAAAAGTAGGTTTTCTTAAGCCTACCACTTTCGATCGATTGACCCAACTTTCGTTCCAGGTATCAGACATATCCTCAAAAGGTGCATTGTTTACCTTGATGAGGGAACTTACTTGGATGGTCGTTTACTGTTCGCCTATCAGATCGTTCAAGCCCGTATGTGGGCTCAAGGCCTGACAATTGCTCTCCTGATCGCCGCCGGAGCACTAACACAAACCCGACGAGCTGCCATGGCTGCTGAGGTCTGTCGAATTTATCATATTTCTCATTTGATCCACAACTCAACTTAACCTCACCTCCACAGGGCCAGGTCGACCATTCTTGGCAGGATGTTGTATGTTCATATTTCAATTCTCCTAATTACGTTCATGCTGATAACCCCTTGTGTGTATTAGCTTGCCCAACATGAGCGCGAACGCCAGGAGGAAGCTGCGCTGGAGGCCGCTGTTGCTGCTCGAGCTTCACAACCTGTAGTTGCGGCCTAGATTTTGCCTCCCTAGCTCCAGCCTAAAATATATCACTATCGCGCCTGGTCTTGGTTCTCATCTCCCCATCAACCATGTAAGGACTTCTGTATAACATATCTCCCTTTCAATTACTGTACCCAAATCATCCATGTAATACACTCATTACCTCTCGTCAATATATACATTGAACAACAATTTAGATTTACAAAAAGGACAGAAATACATAATACAAGTTATGGTACAGCAAAACAGCAACGTAGCGGTGGGTAAGGGGTATCGCTCGTCAAGAGGCATGAAACAAAACACCAGTGGGTAAGTATCAAGTACAGGTGGTAGGGGGATCGTGAATGGGCTCGTCAAGAGTCATGACAACGGAAGGGCATAAATGGATCGTGGGGATGCAACAGAAGCGAAGCAACCAGCCTGGCTGGCATGTATAAGTAGGCAATAAATGTGTCAAGTAACAAAAGGAAAGTGCATGGCCATGCTAGCCTTGTATGTCCTGGTGTCTGCCTTCTTTCTCAACGAGCGCGGTTTGGGCTTGGTGAATGTGACAGGCGCAGGGCCCTCGCCGTGCAGCGTGGCGATGGTGACTGGGTGGGAGACAAGGGGGGTCTGAGAGACGTTATCGTCCTGGCTCGAACCGGCAGGTCGGAACACTGAAGATTCGAAAGGGAGGAGATCGACGGTGTACTAATTCAGAGATAAATTAAGTAAAGTTCCGACGACACACTCTAAATGGGGCCCGTCAAGCACTTACCGACACTTTAAATAGCGAAAAGCCGCACGAAGGCTGCAGCTCCTTCGCTAGATGAATCTCACCCTCCAAGTGCCTCACTTGCACGTCCAGAGACTCCGCCTCCGGGTTGAACCACCACACAGCCCTCTCCACCTCTATCTTGTCTTCGACCACGTTGAGCGAGGCGGAAGGCATGGATTGACCGGCGTCTTTGGGGTGCTGCACGCAACGGGTGAGATACACAGCGATGGCTTTGGGTTTTGCGAGGAGGTCGAGCGCTTGGAGGTCTTTGCTCTGGATGGCAATGTGGCAGGGAATCACGGTGCCGCGAGTGTATGATTGCTGTAAGGAAAGA
>Ga0307513_10006988_pt1 | contig 14678 bp, 13 predicted proteins | sample 15_EM_MG_FD_202174 | JGI IMG/M metagenome (GOLD analysis project Ga0307513, IMG submission 202174) | Populus trichocarpa ectomycorrhiza microbial communities from riparian zone in the Pacific Northwest, United States - 15_EM | ecosystem: Host-associated > Plants > Roots > Unclassified | place... | reverse complement strand
CGCCGCTGCTGCTCCTCCCGTTCGTCGGCACGGCGGCGGTGGTGGACCCGCGCCCGGGCATCGCCGGGATCGGTCTCGTCATCACGGTCGCGGTGGCCGCGTTCGTGCTCGGGGTCCTGGTCGCCGAGATCACGACCGCGCACGTCGGACCGGCGTACGGCGCCGCCGTCGTCGCCCAGTTCGCGGCAGCCGTCGCGCTCACCTGGCTGCAGCCCGGCGGACCAGGGGTCGTCGGGCTCGTCGCGGCCGTGGTCTACCTGGCCCGGCTGGTGCCGAGGCGGATGGCCATCCCGCTGATCGTGACGGGGTTCGTGGCCGTCGTCGTGCTGGCGTGGGTCACCGGCCGCGGCGACCTCAGCGCCGTCGCCGTGCTTGCGGCGGGGTTCGGGCTCCTGATCCTCGCGTTCCGGCTCAACGTCGCCAACCAGCGGGCCGAGCAGTTGCTCGCCGAGCTCGCCGCCTCCCAGGAGGAGCGGGAACGGGCGGCCGGGCTGGCCGAGCGGCAGCGGCTGGCCCGCGAGATGCACGACGTGCTGGCCCACGCGCTGTCCGGCCTGATGCTGCAGCTCGAGGGCGCCCGCATGCTCGCCGCGCAGGACCCCGCCGATCCGCGGCTCCCCGACGCGCTCGACCGGGCCCACCACCTGGGCCGATCCGGCCTCGCGGAGGCACGCAGGGCCATCGGCATGCTCCGCGACGACGAGCTGCCCGGGCCCGACCGGATCGCTGCGCTGGCCGCGCAGTTCGAGCGCGACCGCGCCGTCCCGTGCCGGTTCACGATCACCGGCGCCGAGCATCCGCTCGCCTCCGAGGCGCGGCTCGCCCTGTACCGCGTCGCGCAGGAGGCGCTCACCAACATCGGCAAGCACGCCCGCCCCGAGCGCGTCGAGCTGCACCTGGACTACGGGCCGGAGGAGGTCCGCCTGACGGTCACCGACGTCGGCGCGCCCGTCACTGCGGTCACCGATCCCGGCTACGGGCTGTCGGGCATGCGGGAGCGCGCCGAACTGCTCGGCGGCAGCCTCAGCGCCGGCGCCACCCACGACGGGTTCCGCGTCGATCTGGTGGTGCCGGCATGACGATCCGCGTGCTCGTGGCCGACGACCAGCGGGTCGTCCGTGAGGGCCTCACGATGGTGCTCGGTCTCCTGCCCGACGTCGAGGTGGTCGGCGCCGCGTCCGACGGTGGGGAAGCGGTCGCACTGGCCGCCGCGCTCGCCCCCGACGTCGTGTTGATGGACCTGCGCATGCCGCGCTGCGACGGCGTCGAGGCCACCCGGCGACTGCGCGCGGAGCAGCCGGACGTGCGGGTCGTCGTCCTCACCACCTACGCCGACGACCGCTCCGTGCTCGACGCCCTGCGCGCCGGAGCCCGCGGCTACCTCACCAAGGACGCCGGTGGCGCGGAGATCCACCAGGCGCTGCGCCACGTGCTCGACGACCGGGCGGCCATCGATCCCGCGGTCGCCCACCACCTCGTCGACGCCGTGGCCGAGACGCCGCGACGGGCCGTGCCGGCCGGACCCGACGGCCTGACCCCGCGGGAGATCGAGGTGCTCGGCCTGGTGGCGAAGGGCCTGACCAACGCCGAGATCGCCGGACAGCTCGTGATCGGCGAGGCCACCGTGAAGAGCCACATGACCCACCTGCTCGCCAAGATCGACGCGCGGGACCGCGCCCAGGCCGTCGCGTTCGCGTACCGGCAGGGCTATATGTCGTAGGCCACCGGATGCCGCGGCTCGTAGAGCCCCAGCCGGCCCCCTCCCGGGATCAGCAGGTGGGTCAGCCGCCCGAACCCGGCGTCCACGATGCCGCCGGTGAACTCCACGCCCTTGGCGGTCAGCTCGGCCACCGTGGCCTCCACGTCGTCGCACATCAGGTAGAGCTCGTGCGCCCCGGCCGCATCGGCGGCCGCCGGATGGACGCCCAGCTCGGCGGGCGGGGTGCGGAAGATCAGCCAGCCGTCGCCGGCATCGACGTGCGGCAGCTCGAGCACGTCGGCGAAGAACGCCCGCGCCCGCGGTGCATCGGAAGCGAACACCACGGCATGCGTACCGATGATCATCGTGACCTCCTCGGACCCCGACCTGCGGGAGTCTGACGCCGGGCTGGGAGGATAGCGGCCGAACAGCGAGAGGATCACCGATGGCGGTAGCAGCGTGACGGCGAGCGATGAGGCTCTGCAGATGGCGCGGGTGGCGGTGGCAGCGGCCGCCGACAAGCTCGCCCAGGACATCATCGCGCTCGACGTGTCCGACCAGCTCGTGATCACCGATTGCTTCGTGATCGCGTCGGCGCCCAACGAGCGCCAGGTGCAGGCCATCGTCGACGAGGTCGAGGAGAAGCTGCGGCTGCACGGTGCCAAGCCGACGCGCCGCGAAGGCACCCGCGAGGGGCGCTGGGTACTGCTGGACTTCATCGACGTCGTCGTGCACGTCCAGCACACCGAGGAACGCGGCTTCTACGGACTCGACCGGCTGTGGAAGGACTGCCCGCGGATCGACTTCCCCGAGGCCCGCACCTCCATGGCCGTGGAGGAACAGTCGTGACCATGCGCCGGCTCGTCCTGCTGCGGCACGGTCAGACCGACCACAACGTCGCCGGCCGCATGCAGGGCCACATCAACTCGGTGCTCACCGAGCTCGGTCGCGAGCAGGCGGCCCTGGTCGCGCCGATCGTCGCCGGGCTGCGCCCCGACCGGCTGATCAGCTCGGACCTGTCCCGCGCCGCCGACACCGCCGAGCTGATCTCCGGCGCGACCGGGCTGCCGCTCAAGCTGGACACGCGGCTGCGCGAGACCCACCTCGGCGAATGGCAGGGCCTCACCGTCGGCGAGGTCGAGGAGTCCTGGCCCGGAGCGATCGCGCACTGGCGGGCCGACCCGGAGTGGGCACCCCCGGGCGGCGAGTCTCGGCTCGAGGTGGTGCGCCGCTCCCGTCCCGTCGTCGAGGAGCTGGACGACGAGCTGGCCGGCGGCGCCGACACCACCGTGGTGCTCGTGGCGCACGGCGGGCTCATCGCCGGCCTGGTCTGCGGCCTGCTGGCACTGCCGACCACCGCGTGGCCGTCCATCGGCGGGATCGGCAACTGCAAGTGGGCGGCCCTCGCCCGGCGGCCCGACCACCCGCGCTGGCGGCTCTCCGGCTACAACGTCGGGGTCTGACAATGAGCAGCACTCCGGTGCTGCTCGTGCTCGCCGACTCGCTGGCCTTCCACGGGCCCGAGCGCGGTGAGCCGGCCGACCATCCGCAGATCTGGCCGAACGTGGCCGCCGCGGCCCTCGGCGGGCGCGCCGAGCTCGTCGCCGGCATCGGCTGGACGGCGCGGCACGCCTGGCACGCCGTCACCCAGGATCCGCGGGTCTGGGCGGCCGTGCCGCACGTCGACGCGCTCGTGCTCGGCGTGGGCGGCATGGACACCCTCCCGTCGCCGCTGCCGACCGCGGTGCGCGAGCTCATCCCGACGCTGCGCCCCGAACCGGTGCGGCGCGCCGTGCGCACCGGCTACCTGGCGGCGCAGCCGTGGCTGGCCAGGGGCCTGGCCCACCTGCCGGGCGGTGGACCGGTCGCGCTGCCGCCCCGGCTGACCGTCGCGTACCTGGAACGCTGTCGCCGGGCCGTGCTGGCGCTGCGGCCGCACATCCCCGTCGTCGCGCTGACGCCCTCTGTGCACCGAGCGGCCGCCTACGGCGGGGTGCATGCCGGCCGCGCCGCCGCCGAGGCGGCCACCCGCAGGTGGGCGACGGCACACGGCGTCGAGCTGCTGGACCTTCCCGAGCTGGTCGGCGAGCACGTGCGCAGCGGCGCGGGCAACCCCGACGGCATGCACTGGGGATGGGCCGGGCACGCCGCCGTCGGAAACGCGTTGGCCGAGCTGTTGCGTACGCCATTGGAGGACCGAACGGCCTACACCTAGGGTCCCTCTCGTGCCTGTTGCCGTAGTGACCGACTCGACCGCCTACCTTCCCCCCGGCATCGCCGACGCGCGGGGCATCCGCACCGTCGCCCTGGAGGTCCGCCTCGGCGAGCGCAGCGGTCGCGAGGGAATCGAGATCGGCACCGCCGAGCTGACCGCGGCCCTCGCGGACCGCAAGCTCGACGCGCAGACCTCCCGTCCGGCACCGGCCGTGTTCGCCGATTGCTACGAGCAGACCCTGCGTGCGGGTTTCGACTCGATCGTCTCGGTGCACCTCTCGTCGGAGCTGTCCGGCACGTGGGAGGCGGCCAGGATCGCCGCCGACCAGGTCGACCCGCGACGGATCCGGGTCGTCGACTCGCGTGCCGCGGCGATGGGTCTCGGGTTCGCCGTCCTCGCCGCCGCCGACGCGGCCTCGTCCGGGCAGAGCGGCGCCGCCGTCGAGTACGCGGCGACCGCCGTCGCCAAGCGGTGTCGGGTGTTCTTCAGCGTCGACTCGCTCGACCGGCTGCGCCGCGGCGGCCGGATCGGTGCGGCTGCCGCGTTCCTCGGCACTGCGCTGGCGGTCAAGCCGATCCTGCACGTCGAGGACGGGAAGATCGTGCCGCTGGAGAAGGTGCGCACCACCGCGCGGGCGGCGCAGCGGATGGTCGATCTCGCCGTCGCAGCGGCCGGGGACGGGCCGGCCGACGTCGCGGTGCACCACCTCGCCGCGGCCGAGCGGGCCGACCAGGTCGCGCGGGCGATCAGCGAGCGGATGACGACCTCGCGCCTCGTGGTGTCCGAGATCGGCGCGGTGATCGGAGCGCACGTCGGGCTGGGCGCACTCGGTGTCGTCGTGGTGCCGAAGCACGGATAGCCGTTCATCCGCGCGGCCCATACACGAACCACCGACAGTTCGGGTACGGAGCGGCCGAGTTGTCCCCAACTCGACGGTGCATCCACATGTCGATCATGGTGACTCCCGGCGGTCGGTTCCCGGCCCTACCGTCGACGTGTGGCAACAGAAACGCGCGAGGCGGCGACCCGTGATCCCCGGCAGCGGCTGACGGCAGTACTCGGATCGTCGCTCATGGGGCCGGCCGAGCCGTACCGAAGTCCGCACGACGAGGCCTCGGGTCGTCCGCCACCAGGCCCGGACGATCCCGGCTCGGCGTGGACGGCGTGGATCGAGGAGTCCGTCGCCGCGCGCCCCGAGGCTGCGCCCGCTCCTCCCTCGAGCGGATCGCGTGCCTGGCTTCCCGCGGTGGTGCGGGGCGCGCGGATCGAACCGGGCCGCCGCGGCGCTGCCGTCCTCGCGATCGTCGCGGTCGCGGCCGCGTTGATCGTCGGCCTGTTCGTCTGGGGCGCCCGGCCGCGCGCCGAACCCGTCGCGGCGCTGCCGGTGGTGTCGGTCACCGAGGCGCAGAGTGCTCGTCCCGCGCCCCCGTCCGGTGCCGTCGCTCCGAGCGCCACGGCGCCGCCGGCCATGGTCGTCGTGAGCGTGGTGGGCAAGGTCGCGCGGCCCGGTCTCGTGTCGCTGGCCGAGGGCGCACGGGTCGCCGATGTCCTCACCGCCGCCGGCGGGCCACACCCCGGCGTCGACGTCAGCCAGCTCAACCTCGCCCGCAAGGTGGGCGACGGCGAGCAGATCGCCGTCGGCATCCCGGCCGCCCCCGACGCCCTCCCCGTCGCCGCCGCTGCCCCGGCCGGTGGCAGCAGCGGGGGAGGCTCGGCACCGGCGGGCCCGATCGACCTCAACAGCGCCGGCCCCGAGCAGCTCGACACCCTCCCCGGTGTCGGTCCGGTCACCGCCCAGCGGATCGTCGAGTGGCGCACCCGCAACGGCCGGTTCGCCCGCGTCGAGCAGCTGCGCGAGATCGACGGGATCGGTGAGCGCCGGTACGAGCAGCTCCGCACGCTGGTGCGGGTGTGAGCGGGGTCGGCAGCCTGCTGCCGCGGTGCAGGGCGGGTCGCTCGCGGGCGCCAGGCCTCTTCGCAGCCGGCGCCATCGCATCTGCGGTGCTCCGGGCTCGCGCCATCGAGACGCGCTCGCCGAAGGTCGCCCTTCAAACGGCTTTGGAGTGGGCGGGTGGCTGGATCGGGCGCATCGGCGCCGCCTTCATGATCGACACGGGTGAGATGGACGTAATGGGGGTTCTGCGGCTCGAAAACCCCCGTCATGTCCATGTCACGCGTGTCGATCATGGAAGCACGGCAGGGAGGGGCGGCCTCGTGCGGCAACGGTCGAGGCCGAGGCGTGGGCATCGCGATGCAGAGCGCGAGCTGCGCGGCCTGTTGTCGGGGATTGCACGGGCGCAAGGGGAGCGGTGTGCGGTGAGCGGTGTACCAGTGGATGCACGCAGTCCTCGGAGGTGCGCGGAGAGGAGGCGTCAGCGGCCGGTTCGAGGTCGCTCGCGACCGCGTGCCGTGATCATGTGGGAAGAGCGGCAGTGATGGCGCGGGTCGCTCGCGGTCGACCGCAGCCGCGGCGTCGTACGGCATCGGTGTGCGGAGGCCCGCCGTGACCAGCGCGACGGCGCTCGCCAGGGCCGAGGGGCGGCAGCCGGCGGACCTGCGGTTGGTGCCAGCGGCAGTGGTGGCGTGGCTGGTCGTCGTCGCGGCGGTGGCGCCGGGGCCGGCGATCGGATCAGCCGTCGGGGTCGGGATCGCGGTGCTGGCGGTCCTCGCGATGGTCGGCTGCTGGTGGTTCGGCCGCCCGCTCCTGCTCGCCGTCGGCGGGTGCGCTGCGGCAGCAGCGGTGGTGGCCACGGCGCACGCGTGGTCGGTCGACCGGCATCCGCTGCGGGAGCCCGCCGAGCGGGCCGCAGCAGCGGAGCTGCGGGTCGTGCTCCGCGACGATCCCCGCACGATCCGCGGCGGCTTTCCGGGTGCGCCGCAGGTCGCGGTGCCGGCCGAGCTGGTGGCCGCCGCGGTCGACGGGCAGCGCTGGATGCTCGGTGGCCGCGTGCTGCTGCTCGCGCCGGCCGAGGAGTGGGAGGAGTTGCTGCCCGGTCAGGAGGTCGGGGCCGTGGGGCTGCTGGCGCCACCTTCCCGGTCCGACCTGACCGTCGCCGTGCTGCGGGTACGCGGTCCGCCCCACGCCGCGGCTGCGCCACCGTGGTGGCAGTCCGCCGCAGGCGAGCTGCGCACGGGCCTGCGCGACGCGGCCGCGGCGGCCCTCTCCCCGGCAGCGGCTGGGCTGCTGCCGGGCCTCACGGTCGGCGACCGCAGCCGGCTCTCCGCCGAGGTCGACGCCGACTTCCGGGCCTCCGGGCTGACGCACCTGCTCGCGGTCTCCGGGGCGAACCTGGCGATCATCACGGGTGCGCTGCTGTGGCTGCTGCGCCGGATGCGCGCCGATCCGCGGCTGATCGCGGCGGTGGCCGCGCTCGCGGTGCTCGGGTTCGTGGTGCTGGCCAGGCCGTCGCCGAGCGTGCTGCGGGCCGCGGTCATGGCCGGGGTGGTGCTGCTGGCGCTCGGCCTCGGGCGGGCCCGTTCGGCGATGCCATCGCTGGCCGTGGCGGTGCTCGTGCTGGTGCTGGCCGATCCGGCGCTGGCCGTCGATGCCGGGTTCGCGCTGTCCGTCACGGCGACCGCCGCCCTGGTGCTCGTCGCGCCCGGTTGGGCGGAGGCGCTGCGGCGCCGGCGCGTCCCTGCGCCGCTCGCCGAGGCGATCGCGGTCGCTGCGGCGGCGTGCGTGGCCACCGCGCCGCTGGTGGCCGGGCTGAGCGGCACGGTGAACCCGGCGTCCGTCGTGGCGAACCTGCTGGTCGCGCCGGCGGTGCCGATCGCGACCGTGCTGGGGGTGGTGGCTGCGCTGATCTCACCCGTCGCGCCGGTGGCAGCGCAGGTGTGCGCGTGGCTGGCCGGGCCGCCGATCGAATGGATGATCACGGTCGCCGACCACACGGCCGCCCTCGACGGTTTCGGCATCGGCTGGCCGGGTGGCATCGGTGGCGCGCTGCTGCTCGCCGTGGTGCTGCTCGCGGTCGTGTTGCTGGCGCGGTTGAAGCGGGTCCGGGTACTGCTGGTGGCGGTGGTGCTCGGGGCGGCGCTGGTGCTGGTGCCCACACGGTTCGTGCCGGTCGGGTGGCCGCCGTCCGGCTGGACGATGGTGGCCTGCGACGTGGGCCAGGGCGACGCACTGGTGCTCGCGACGGGCGAGCCGGGCTGGGCGGTGCTCGTCGACGCCGGCCCCGACGATGGCCTCGTCGACGCCTGCCTGTCGCGGCTGGGCGTGCAGGCGCTGGCGCTCGTGGTGCTCACCCACCTGCACGCCGATCACGTCGGCGGCCTGGTGGGGGCGCTGCGGGACCGCCCGGTCGGCGCGGTGGCGGTAGGGCCGGGGCGCGAACCGGCCTGGACGTTGCGCGCGGCCGCTCGCTCTGCGGCCGCGGCGGAGGCCCCGTTCGCCGAGCTGCGGCCCGGCCAGCGGCTGGCATGGCCTGCGCTGGTGCTCGACGTGCTCGGGCCACGCCATCCCGCTGCGTTCGTCGACGGGGAGGACGGCACCGCCGTCAACGACACGTCCGTCGTGATCCGGGCGAGCACTCCGGCCGGCACGGTGCTCCTCACCGGCGACGTGGAGCTGGCCGGGCAGGCCGACCTGCTCACGTCCGGCATCGACCTGCACACCGACGTGCTGAAGCTCCCCCACCACGGATCGCGGAGCACGGGCCCGGCGTTCCTCCAGGCCGTGCGTCCGCGAGCCGTGCTGGTCAGCGTGGGCGCCGGCAACAGCTACGGCCACCCGAACAAGGCATTGCTGGCCGGCCTGGAGCAGGCCGGCGCCACGGTGCGCCGCACCGATGTCTCCGGCGACACCGCGGTGGTCGCCGGAGACCCGGAGAGCGACGGATCGAGGCTCGCCATCGTCAGCCGCGGGTCACCCCTGCCGGCGAAGCGATGAACGAGATGATCAGCCGCGGTCGTGGCCCTCCAGCGCGGCCCGCACGGCTGCGCTGGTGGCCGGCACGGTCGCGGTGGGGCCGACCTCTCCGGCGACGGCGTCGAGGGTCTTCAGCCCGTCGCCGGTGATCAGCAGCACGGTCTCGGCCTCGGGATCGAGCTGCCCGGATTCCACCAGCTTCTTCGCGGTGGCCACCGTCACGCCGCCTGCGGTCTCGGCGAACACGCCCTCGGTGCGGGCGAGCAGCCGGATGCCGGCCACCACCTCTTCGTCGCTGACGTGCCCGACGGCGCCGCCGGTGCGGCGCACGGCGTCGAGGACGTAGGGGCCGTCGGCCGGGTTGCCGATCGCGAGCGAGCGGGCGATCGTGTCGGGCCGGACCGGGGTGATCACGTCGTGGCCTTCGGCGAACGCCTTCGCGACGGGCGAGCAGCCGGTGGCCTGGGCGCCGAAGATCTTGTACTGGGTCGGCTCGACCAGGCCGAGCTTGCCGAACTCGGTGAAGCCCTTGTCGACCTTCGTGAGCTGCGAGCCGGACGCCACCGGGATCACGATCTGCTCGGGCAGCCGCCAGCCGAGCTGCTCGGCCACCTCGTAGCCGAGGGTCTTGGAGCCCTCGGCGTAGTAGGGCCGGACGTTGACGTTCACGAACGCCCAGTCCTCGTGCTCGGCGGCGAGCTCGGTGGCGAGCCGGTTGACGTCGTCGTAGTTGCCGTCGACGGCGAGCAGCGTGCCGCCGTACACGGCGGTCATCTGCACCTTGGCCTGCTCGAGGGAGGAGGGCACGAGCACCACGGAGTCCCAGCCGGCGCGGGCGGCCGCGGCGGCCACGGCGTTGGCGAGGTTGCCCGTCGACGGGCAGCACAGCACGGTGAACCCGAGCTCGCGGGCGGCGGCGAGGGCCACGGCGACGACGCGGTCCTTGAACGAGTGGGTCGGGTTGCCGGTGTCGTCCTTGATCCACAGGTTGCGGATGCCGAGCTCGGCGCCGAGCTTGTCGGCCTTGATCAGCCGGGTGAGGCCGGGCTCGGTGTTGGGGTGCTCCTGCACGGTGGAGGGCACGGGCAGCAGCTGGCGGTAGCGCCAGATCGACTTGGGGCCGGCCTCGATGGACTCACGGGTGACATCGCCGAAGTCGTAGGCGATCTCGAGCGGGCCGAAGCACTGGGTGCAGGCGAACTCGGCGGCGAGCGGGGTCTGGTGGCCGCACTCGCGACAGGAGAGTGCCCGCGCAGGGCCGAGATCGAAGGTGGTGGACGTGCTGAAGTCAGCAGTCAGCGACATGAGAAGGACTCCTCATCTTCCCCGCCGAAGCGGGACGGAATTGGCACCGTGCTCGCTGCGACTACGCGCGCGACACCGGTTGCCGGGGTTTCAACGGGCCGTTCCCTCTACCCCTCTGGATGAGCCATATGCAGTTTTGCCAACCACCGTACGACACACCGCAAGCCGATCCCAAGTGGTGTTCACGATCTGGGAGCCGCGTCACCGCGTCCGAGGCGCATGCGCGAGCATGGGCACATGCCCGTCGCGCCCCTGCAGCTCGTCCTCGGTGAAGAGGAGCTGCTGGTCGAGCGCGCGGTGGAGGAGATCGTCGCGCAGGCCCGCGCCGAGGACCCGACGGCGGAGCTGCGCCGCTACCGCACCACCGAGCTGTCGCCGGCGGAGCTGGCGGAGAGCCTGTCGCCGTCCCTGTTCGCCGAGGCCAGGGTCATCGTGCTGATGGCGGCCCACGAGGCCGGCAAGGACCTGGCCGCGGCGATCCTGATGCAGGCCGGCGACCCGGCCGAGGGTGTGGTGCTGGTCGTGCAGCACGCGGGCGGCGCCCGCAACAAGGCGCTGGCGGACGCGCTGCGCAAGGGCAGGGCCGCGGTCACCACCTGCGACAAGGTGACCCGCTACGAGGAGCGGGCCGAATTCGTGCGCGGTGAGGTCCGCCGGGCCGGCGGCAAGATCGCGCCGGCGGCAGTGGGGGCGCTGATCGAGGCGGTCGGCAACGATCTGCGCGAGCTGGCTGCCGCGGCGGGCCAGCTGGTGGCCGACACCGGCGGCACGGTGGACGAGAAGGCGGTGCGGCGCTACCACCGCGGGCGGGCCGAGGCGTCCGGGTTCGCGGTGGCCGACAAGGTCGTCGCGGGCGATCGGGCTGGCGCGTTGGAGGCGCTGCGGTGGGCGCAGGTGCTGGGGGTGCCGTCCGTGCTGGTCGCTGACGCGCTGGCCGACGCGATGCGGACCCTGGCGAAGGTCGGCTCGGCCGGCCGTGGCGATCCCAACCGGCTCGCCGGCACGTTGGGCATGCCGCCGTGGAAGATCCGCAAGGCGCAGCAGCAGGTACGCAGCTGGCGGCCGGAAGCGCTGGCCGAGGCGTTCGCGGCGGCGGCGGAGGTCAACGCCGACGTGAAGGGCGTGGCCGCCGACGCCGACTACGCGCTGGAACGCGCAGTGCTGCGCATGTGCGCCGCGCGCGAACGCCGCGCCTGACCGGGCCCGAGCACGACAACGGCGCCGCCCCACCGAGTGGGGCGGCGCCGTCGTGGTGTCTCAGGAGGAGCTGGCCGCAGCCTGCTTGGCCATCGCCGACTTGCGGTTGGCCGCCTGGTTCTTGTGGATGACGCCCTTGCTGGCGGCCTTGTCGAGCGCGCGGGCGGCGGCCCGCTGCAGCTCGGTGGCCTTGTCGGTGTCGCCCGCGGTGACCGCCTCACGGAAACGGCGGACGGCGGTGCGGACGGCGGAGCGGACCGACTTGTTGCGCTGACGGCGCTTCTCGTTGGTCTTGACCCGCTTGATCTGGGACTTGATGTTGGCCACGCGTTTGCCTCGAGTCTCTTCCTGCCGCTGGTTGATCGCTGGCACCGGCGGCGGGGATGGTTCGTGCGAGCACGCCGGGCGCTCGGTCGTCAATGTTAACAGCGGGCTGCACCGCACTCGAAATCAGCCCGCCGTCTGGCACTTTGGCGATCGCCTGGGTGAAGATGACCACCCGGTTCTTCCGGGGCTTCACGACGAGGAGGGCCTGTGCCGCGAGCGAGCCAGAAGTCGGCCGAGAAGCAGCCTCCGGCCCGCACCAGCGCGCAAAAGGGTTCCCCGCGGCCGAAGGCCGCCAAGAAGAGCAAGACGGCCGACTCCGCGTTGTTCGAGGGCTACCTGAAGCCCGACCGTCCCCACGCGGCCGCCTACGACGAGATGTTCTCCGCCGACGGCGAGATCCGCTCGCCGTACCGGGCGCTGCACGACGCGATCGCGCCGACCGCGGCCGCGGACCTCGCGGCCCGTTCGGAGGCGCTGGACCGCGCCTACGTCGATCAGGGCATCACCTTCTCGCTCTCCGGCCAGGAGCGCCCGTTCCCGCTGGACATCGTGCCGCGGGTGATCTCGGCGAGCGACTGGGCGAAGCTGTCGAAGGGCATCGTGCAGCGGGTGCGCGCCCTGGAGGCGTTCCTCGCCGACATCTACGGCGACGGCGAGATCGTGCGGGACGGGGTCGTCCCGCGCCGGCTGATCACCACGTGCGAGCACTTCCAACGGGCGGCGGCCGGGCTGAACCCGCCGAACGGGGTGCGCATCCACGTCGCGGGCATCGACGTGGTGCGCGACGAGGAGGGCGTCTTCCGGGTGCTGGAGGACAACCTTCGCAACCCGTCCGGGGTGTCGTACGTGATGGAGAACCGGCGCACGATGGCGCGGGTCTTCCCCGACCTGTTCAACAAGCAGCGGGTCCGCGCGGTCGCGGACTACTCGACGCACCTGTTGCGGGCGCTGCGCTGCGCGGCCGCGCCCAACGCCGCCGATCCGACGGTGGTGGTGCTCACTCCGGGCGTCCACAACTCGGCGTACTTCGAGCATTCGCTGCTGGCCCGGCAGATGGGCGTGGAGCTGGTCGAGGGCCGCGACCTGTTCTGCCGCGACAACGTGGTCTACATGCGCACCACGCAGGGTGAGCAGCAGGTGGACGTGATCTACCGGCGGATCGACGACGAGTTCCTGGACCCGCTGCAGTTCAACCCGTCGTCGGTGCTGGGTGTGGCGGGAGTGCTCAACGCGGCGCGCGCCGGCAACGTGGTGATCGCGAACGCGGTCGGCAACGGCGTCGGAGACGACAAGCTCGTCTACACCTATGTGCCCGAGATGATCAGCTACTACCTGAACGAGAAGCCGCTCATCGCCAACGTCGACACGTTCCGGTGCTGGCTCGACGACGAGTGCCTGCACGTGCTGGACCGGCTCGACGAGCTGGTCCTGAAGCCGGTGGAAGGCTCGGGCGGCTACGGGATCATGTTCGGTCCCAACGCCTCGGCTGCGGAGCTCACCGCAGCGCGCAAGGCGATCCGCGACGATCCGCGCGGGTGGATCGCGCAGCCGGTGGTGCAGCTGTCGACGGTGCCGACGAAGGTGGAGGACCGCCTCGTCCCGCGGCACGTGGACCTGCGCCCGTTCGCGGTGAACGACGGGGAGGACGTCTTCGTGCTCCCGGGTGGGCTGACCAGGGTGGCGCTGCCGGAGGGCAGCCTGGTGGTGAACTCCAGCCAGGGCGGCGGCAGCAAGGACACGTGGGTGCTGGCGGGCCGCTCGGCGGAGTCGGAGCGGGAGCTGGGCGAGGCCGGGTTGGCAGCGGAGGCGCTGCCGAGCACGCACGCCGCCGAACACGGGCCGGAGCTCACGTTCGGCCAGATGCAGCAGCAACAGCAGCAACAGCAACAGCAGCGGCAGGGGGCGTGATGCTGGCTCGCAACGCGGAGTCGCTGTACTGGATCGGTCGCTACGTCGAGCGGGCCGACGACACCGCCCGGATCCTCGACGTCTCGGTGCACCAGCTGCTGGAGGACGCCACGATCGACTCCGACCGGGCGGCCCGCACGCTGCTCGCGGTGCTCGGGGTGGACGCACCGGAGGACGAGGCGCTGGACGCGTGGTCGTTGACGGAGATCGTCGGCTACTCGGGCGAGCAGTCGGGCTCGATCGTGCGGTCGATGTCGAGCGCCCGCGAGAACGCACGCGGCGCGCGCGAGGTGGTCAGCGCGGAGATGTGGGAGTGCCTCAACGCCACCTGGAACGCGCTGCCGGAGCGGCAGCGCTACGCCCGGTGGGCGGGCCCGCACGCGTTCTTCAGCTACGTCGAGGACCGCGCGGCGATGTTCAACGGGCTCGCGGCGTCGACGATGAGCCGTGACGACAGCTGGCGGTTCTACCTGCTCGGCCGCTCGATGGAGCGGGTCGACATGGTCGTGCGGCTGCTGATGTCGCGGGTGTCGGACCGTGCGTCCTCGCCGGGCTGGCTGACGGTGCTGCGCAGTGCCGGCGCGGCCGACACCTACCTGCGCACCTACCGGGGCGCGCTGGACGCGGGCCGGGTGGTGCAGTTCCTGCTGGTGGACCGGCTGTTCCCGCGCTCGGTGTTCCACGCGTTGCGGCAGGCCGAGACGTGCCTCGCGGAGCTGGACAGCCGCCCGTCGCAGCGGATCGGGGCGAAGGCGGAGGCGCCGCGGCTGCTCGGCCGGGCCCGCAGCGAGCTGGAGTTCCTGCGGCCCGAGGACCTGCTCGTCGACCTGCCGGCGCGGCTGATGGGCCTGCAGGAGTGCATCAAGGAGAGCGGCGAGGCCGTCTCGCAGCAGTACTTCCACACGTCGCCGTGGGTGGCGTGGACCGCACCGGAGGTGGTCTGACGTGCCGGGATGGCGGATCCGCATCGTCCACGAGACGGGCTACCAGTACGAGTCGCCGGTGGTCGAGTCGTACAACGAGGTGCGGCTGACGCCGCGCAGTGATGCCAGGCAGAACGTGATCGTGAGCCGGGTGGAGACGACCCCGGCCACCCGCGCGTACCGCTACACCGACTACTGGGGCACAACGGTCACCGCGTTCGATCTGCACGCCCC
>Ga0307513_10006987_pt1 | contig 14678 bp, 17 predicted proteins | sample 15_EM_MG_FD_202174 | JGI IMG/M metagenome (GOLD analysis project Ga0307513, IMG submission 202174) | Populus trichocarpa ectomycorrhiza microbial communities from riparian zone in the Pacific Northwest, United States - 15_EM | ecosystem: Host-associated > Plants > Roots > Unclassified | place... | reverse complement strand
AATTAATATTTGGCCATTTGCAAGGCGGGTTTCAGTTTCTTTGTAGTTCAATTCACTTTCTTTATAATTGGTAATAGCTTGGAGCTTGGGAAAATACTTCCATCTTTAAATTTAATAGTTTCGTTCATGGGAGAGGTGCTATGACCTTAGAGTACCATGATCCAGATTGCGCCATTAGGACCGAGCGGGATCTAGGTCAAAAGCGGTTTCGCCATAAATGACGTTATTCGGTATCTACATGGTCATGATTGACGTCCTCTTGTTCCAAAAGCATCTTGACTACTCCCTCTACCCGTTCTCAGCTGCCCAGGAGAGCGGCGTTGCCCCGTATTCTGTGTCTGCCCGATTGGGATTGACGCCTTCTCATTCCAAAAGCATCTTTACTACCCCTTCATGCCCATTACTGGCTGCCCAACAGGGTGGTGTTCGGCCATATTCAATGTCTACAAGGTCGGGATCGACGCCGCTCGTTCTAAAAGCATCCATACCACCCCCTCATGCCCATTCTCTGCCGCCCCTGAGAGTGGCGTCCGTCCATCATCGATAGTTATCGTACTAGGACTCACATCCTGTCGTTCCAAAAGTATCTTTACCAAGTTCTCATGCCCCTCCTTTGCCGCCCAGAAGAGTGGTCCCCAGTCAGAGTCCGGGAGCTTGTCGTTGGGGTTGACGTCCCCTCGTTCCAAAAGGACCTTTACCACACCCAGATGCCCATAGCGCGCCGCCCAGCCAAGTGCCGTGCTGTCCTCTAGGACCTCTACCAGTGCTCGCAACGGGGCAGTTCGTCCGTCCCGTCTTTTCGTGAACTTGCCCGACTGGTTAGAACAAAGGACCCAGGATGGACGACATTGTGTTATCCCCCACCGTCCCCTGTCGTGTTCTATCGTCCTCCGTCGTCCCCTATCGTCCCCCATCGTCCCCTGTCATCCCCGGCGGTTCTATGTAGTTACCTGCAGTGTTCCCAAGCGTCCAGTCCGTCCGTCTTTAGCCTAGGACGGGACGGACGCCAAGTCTGAGACCTTCGGACGGGACGGACGCCCAGTTGCAGTCCGTCCTGACCTATGCCCGGGACGGACGGCCGGGCCCTATAGGTGTCTTAGTTTATGTTTCATTTTGGAATTTCATGAGCATTAGGTAAGTATTATCAAGATGTAAAACATTTTTATTCTAATGAAGAGAAGATTAGGCTCTACTATTATGTATCAAATTTCGGTATCAATCAACCAATGCTTCCAGTGATATCCGATCCTGGTTCTGAGCACCCCATTCCACTTCCTTGACCTACAAGGGACGCGCGTCCTTACTCAGGACGGTAGGTACCTACCGGAAGTTACCATTTCCAAAAAAGACTGCAGGGCCCGCCAGTCAACCTACAGTCCTGCGGTGTTTTCAAAAGACGGACGCCGTGCCCGGCCGTCCTTACCCACCCTGCCCGGGACGGACGGGACTATAGGACGCCAGGGCCCTGGCGTCCGGACGGGACGGTTGGGAACACTGGTTACCTGCCGTCCCCGGGCAGAAGTTGTCTCAGGTCGTGGGGCTTGTCGTCCTTGCTAATGACGGCCGTCCTGGGAATTCAAGGACGAGGATGGACTGCACCCTGCCGTCCCGTCTCGTCCGGGGGGCCTTGGCAGTCGCCCCACCGGGCCCTACGGGGGCTCCAGACGGCTGAGAACACTGACCTCTACCACGTTAGGATCGATGCCCTCCCTCCCCCAAAGCCTGTTTACTACCCCCTCATGCCCGGATGAGGCTGCCTCTATGAGTGGCGTCCGATGATGCCCGTTTGCCTTGTTGGGCTCGATATCCTCACGCTCCAATAGCATCTCCACGACCACCTCATGCCCTCTGTCTGCAGCCCATGAGAGAGCAGTTCGTCCCAAGAGATCTCCGGCATTAACATCCCATTCATTCATTTCTAATCCTTCAGCAATTATCTTCTCGATCCCGAAGAACGCTACTGCGTGGAGTCCTGTGCATCCCGTTTGTCCATCCACATCTAATAACCTATCATACCACTCATCACGTTCATCGCAGCCCAACAACAGGAGTATAGCAGCTATGTGGTCACCGAATCTATCGAGAAGCCTCCATGCAAGTAACCTGACGTTTTCTGTCATCCCCATCCTTGCGTGCTCCCCCCCAATAACAAGAAGCATAGTCCACAAGGGGGACGGGGATGGCCGTGAAGCCAACATCATCTAGCCCAAGATCCGTAATACATTCAAAATTGAGGTATGTTAGGCAAACTTCGGCAATCTTTGGGTCAGGAGCATGGAACAGGGTAAGATCATCCTAGAGGTGTTTTAAACAACTAATAGGCGGTAGGGCGCAGTGGATCTAATCCTTAGTTTCCTGAACGGTGCGAACACTTTTATTGATACGAATAAAGGTGACAGACAAACGATATAAGAGAAGAACCAAAGAATAAAGAGATCGTATACAATAACGAATGACTTTGAGAAGACAAGAGATAACCGTAGGACTGTGAGCGAAAATGCGATGATCGACTGATAACGAACAAACAAAGGGCAGAACAGGCTATCTTATATCCTCCTCAAGTGAAAACCTTCCTCCCAGCACACTTCCAGAGCATGCCAGATTTCTCTCCCACTTTCCGTCCCTAGGTCGCCCCTCTTTTGGGTTGCGCCGATTCATATCCGAGGTAGAAGTATCGTGGCCGAGGGTAGTGTTATGCCACCTGCCGAGGGTAGTGTCGGTCACCGAGGGTGAGGATGGATGTTCGGCTCTTGCTCGTGTTTGTGTTTCATCGTCGGTGGATCGGTGTTTGGTGATGTTGCACCAGGTATGCAGGGTCGGGGTGTTAGGTGGTAAGAAGCTAATAGTGGTGGAACACTCGTGAAGCCATCGTTCGTCTTAGGCTTATAGCTAATCGTAGTCGCGTTTCCCATCCAGTGGGAATGGAAAATATATGGTGAGCAGCCCAAAGGGGTTAATCTCCAACAAGGTGCTCCTGTAGAGTAAAGCGCACCAGTCGAACAGTGGACGAAGATGACTCCGCGACAAGACCCAGACAACATGAGAGGAGTGTCTTTAATGAAGGCATATTATTCCGATCCAGATCTGCTAATCCTATCTCAACTCCTTGGGCCCGGCAGAGGTCGTCGGGGAGTAATGGCCTGCGGTAATACAATACCGACATCAAGACTTTCAATCCGAGTGCTGATTTATTTCCCTTTGTGCTTTCATCCGGGCCACGATTGCCTTGTATGCATCGCCTAGTCCATTACCTCGCACCATCGCTTCAGGTTTCTTTCTTCTCCGAGAAATCGTCACCTCCGCGAGTATAGCGTCGATGTTTAGGGGAAACAAGGAGGAATATGTATGCGCGGTCGCAGGTGGGTACGAATCGTTGGTAGCGGGGAAATTCTAACCGCTCCTACGCACATATTAGACATCTTTTCCAAAATAATTTTCACAATATCCGCCCATAAATCTTCGTCCACGGCCTCTGGCCTGTCGTCCGCGCCCAACCTCCTCTCCAGATAATTGGTGATATCATCGTGGCTAGGGCTGATAGGTATCACAACCGCCCAGAAATATCTTCGGATGGCTTCACTGACAGGGGGCCTCCCAGTGAAGAATATTCTCGTGATTGAGGACTCCCGAATCACATCGCGCAGCGGATGGGAAGGCCCTTCGGCAGGTATTCATCTGGCGCATCTATACAGATGAAAACTTGTGGCAGTGAATTAATCGCGATCCTCAACATCCACCCTTACCCTCTCTCCACTTCCTCCACGCTCTTATTTCGAGTAGCCAATCGCCGACACCTTCATGTCGGTTAATCCACACGGTGTTATGTCGGTCATCGGGCTCTAGCGGGGAGAGGCAACGCATAATCTGTGCATGCTGGTCGGAGTTATTGACGATGGTATTGAAACTATTGTTTATGTTGCCGCAGTTGTCATTTCGATCGCCGAATGTGACTGTGTGTGTACAGTACGGGGACAAAACCTTTCGTCCGATGCCGTTCTTACACCAAAAATGGACATTTTTAAACAAACAATTCTCAACACTGGTTATATAAAAACACTTAAAATCTTGCTATCAGCTAGGGAATGGCTGTCTGTTCAAACCCTATAAGTAGAAGTGTAAGTAATCAAAGCCGCCTTCATGGTTCGTGATCGCATCAACTTGTGTGAAAGTGACTTAGATTTTTGTATGCGGCTCCATACAAAAAGGTACATGGCAACCGATACCAGATGCTTAAATGACCTTTTCTCCACCACTGGGTGATATTTACAGATTCTGTAAATTTCTTCTTGTTATCTACGGGTTTGCTAATGCAAGGACAAATTTTCGCTGATTCTCATAGACATTGCGCAATGAGAGAGGGTGGTGAAAATGGGCACTTTTGGTGTAAAAAGGGCATCGGACGAAAAGTTTTGTCCTAGTATCATACTTTATTTGTAATCCGGGCGATGGTGCTCGGTCAAACCTGTCTACTGCGTGTAGAAATGGTAGAGAAATATGGAAGGTTGATTGGGAGTCCACAAAACTTTCGCCTGGACAGAGCTGAAGAAAAGTGGGGTTATCTCGTTTCTTTTGTGGCAACTAAACGCCCAATTATTTTCACGCCAAGGAAGTACGCTCACATTGGAGGAGGCCTTGGTGAATTACCGCACTAATTACAACCTCAGCGAACACGGTGATATGCTCTGCGGCGCTTTACTGTGCGAATATCCTACAGGGCGCAGCTGTGTGTCGTCCAGTATTGTTGCCGATAAATTTTGTCTCTGCTTAGTTAGAATATTTTTGGCAAGTGGGAATGACGGTTGATGATACAGTCTTCACGGCAGTCGCGACGAAACTGGGGTGGTGACTAATAGGGATCAATGACAAGTAATTTTCTGCAGCCCTAACCTTCACTATTTCTCTTTTTGTCCACCAAATACCCCTGTTCGTCACCACCCCTGTTCCGTCGCGACTACGGTGGTGACTGTACTCGAGTACTCGTAATTTTCTGACGTTTGTGAACACAACTGCTATTGCATACGGGCAAAAATTCGACCAGAGCCTCAGGATTTTGGTGATATGCAATAGCAGTCGTGTTCACAAACGTCAGAAAATTACGAGTAGCTCTTTGCTCGAGGGAGAAAACGAGGGGTGCTTGTCGAGATGGATGGGTCATGTTCATTACAAGGGGTAGTCAGCCACTAAGGCTTGGCAGACAGGGGGGTGGGCAAATCTACTTCCTATGTAAGCAAAGATGTTGCACTCTCTTAACCACCGCTCACCACCACAAGGGTTAGCAGAGAAAGGTTTGGATCGTCACCGGACGAACAAAATTGAGATGCGGATAACAAGACGAGGACCACCTGTAAATAGATAGTCGGACAACCAGGATAGGTTGGTCTTTCTCTTCGGTTAGATTCTTTTTCTTTTTCTTACGCTTCTTAGGATTTGTGAATGCGCTTTTCATCTGTGATTGTTGGTGATTTGTAGTTTTATTCCTCCCCTGGAGTAGATATCCTGATACCCGGCCATTTTGTTTTTCGATACCCTACGCTACAGCCGCTCACCGGATATCTCAAACCTACCCTCCGTACCAAGAGTTCATACTCAAGGCGTGAGAATAAGATTAAAACAAGGAACAGAACACAATCAATCCCACCATAATATACGAAGCTGAAGTCGGCAGGCAACTTGAAGACATTTCAAGGTCAGAGTCCCACCCATTTCTCTTGCCCAGTGCCACAATGGACAGGGTATTTATATATATATATTTGCTTTCCGCTGCCCTTGTTGTGACTCCGTAGTTGTGAGTGGCCGTGTGCGGAAACCCTCGCTGCACCGCCGGCTTGTAGAAGGCCCGCTTGGTTTACTTGCACACAAAGCACTCCTAAGTACAAAACCTTCGTCTACGGTACCGTAGATGAAGTGAAGGAAAAGCAGTGTGCTGTGGCTTTCTTGTGGCAACCACCGTCCAATCATCTCTAGGCCGGGAATATATTCCTCAATGAAGTTGAGGCTCTGATGAATTCTTGTCACGTGTCGGGGAAAAAAAGAAAGAAAGAAAATGTAACTAAAGGAACCGAGGTAAAAACTGTTAAAACTTTTATCATGCTAGCACCAGTGCCTATTGCAAGTGGCTTATCTAATTCTAAAAGTTACCCGGGGGATTTCAGTTATTTTTGATATGTAACAATACAAGAGCACCACATCGAAAAACAAAAGCCATGAACTAACTTAGTGTATCTACGTTTTGAAGTGGGGGAAACTACAAGTCACCAACTATCACACATGATAAGCCCCTCACGGTATGTTGGAAATTCTGAAATAGTCTATACCGAAGGCTTAAGGGAACGGAAAACCATAAAGAACTATCGGAGGGCCCGGAGGGCCGGCTATTTATGCTGCACAACAGGAATACATATCCACAGTAGAAAAGAAATCAAAAGTAATAAAGTGAAGACAAAAGAAATCTGATGCGCATAGAGTTACATCTATGATTAACAGATTGAGCAGTGAAATAAATGAAATATCCAAAGTGAATGACTTGAGCTTAGACTCTGACGACATGGAACTTGAAGTGAAACTAGTATGCACTAGGAAGCGTTGTCGTACTCAGAGTAGCTTAAGCGATGGTTCGCTTGGCGGAAGAGAAGGAAGTGAGGTACGGTAAGGGGCGCAACGTTATTCGAAACAGAAGAAACCTCCTCAAGCTTCCGAGCTATTATAACCGAGCCCGGAACAGGCCATTTCTCCGCCGTTCCAGGTGCTATCCACGGTGCCTCCACTTTAATGCAGGGCAAGGTGCTTGCCTCTGAGTCGTCCGTGGGCGATCGAGTTGAAGCGGGACATTCCGGTGGGTCGATGTTTTTGACGTAATTCATCTCTCTGGCAATCCTATTCCTGGCCCTCGGTATCCCCGAGGCCAAAGCGATCACCACGTCTCGGATGAATGCGCGGATGCTAGGATGTGGTCGTCAGCCGGTCGAATCAGGAAGGAAACGGGTGATACCGACAGTTCTCCATTATCAACCACATTCCATTTCTTCGAGCTATTGACAGACCAATACACCTCTGCCGGGCCAGTGTCCAGAAGTTTTTGCAACCATTCCTCCCATGCTTCTCTATGGCGGTGGGGCTTTTGTAGCGCTACGTAATTTCTCGGTTCCAAGAGGGCACTTTGAACTCTTCCGTGAGAAGGGGTCCAATCCTCCATAGCGAAACCGCAGTTCCCCCGGAATACTTTGTACGAGTGAGCTGGTCGGAGAGTCGGCGTTCAATTGCGTGGAGGGAAATATTCTAGTGGTGTGATTGGTCGATGAGCTTGGGGTGAACATGTTTGCTGAATTCGTGGGGTTGGGCGGGGGGGAGGAAGTATGGAAGGCAGAAGATGCAGGGGGTTGAGTGCGAAGGCGCTGGTGCTCTCCGGGGATGCGCTCTCCACAAGCGACAGCCGAGATTGCGTCGAGGGCTATCGAGGGAGCGGTAACGGTGGATTTTCAGAGCGGAAGGGCCATGCTGGTAGCGTAAAGTACCCCACAAGAGAAGGATACTGCTCGGGGCGAGGCTATGGAGAAGTGGTGGTCTGATGAGAGTTGGTGGAGCAGCCTGTCGCGATGGTTGTCATTCTTACTCCGCAGCACAAGAGACCATTCAAGTCCCATGGAGAAATTTTTGGCATGCCAAGCGTTACCCGGCGAGGACAGAAAGGTGTTTGGTGGATCATAACCAAACCGCCCTGACTGAGGAAACTACATGAAATTGGCCCCTTATCCTGTCCGCTCGGGGAGCATTGGCGGATAGCAGTGGGGAGGGTTTTAAAAAAATTGAACTCTCATACAAATTTATCCCAAAGCGTGACACCTTGGAGGTGCCGGCGTTGGCGAACTTTGGGAGATTTGCTAAGGTAGTTTCCCGCGGTTGCAGGGTGTTTCTCGCCGAGTGTTAATCGCAGGCTGATAGACAGCATGACGCGCAGAGCCCCTGCACAAAAGGCGTCACCCATGTTTCCATACTCGCGCCGAGAATAAGTCCTGAGACAACGGGCTCAACCACAAACTCCCCCAAATTCAAGCGTGACGATAACTATTACAATGGCAACCACAACTATAATGTCTATAATACCAAATACCTCTATATTAGAGTCCCTACCTCTCTCGAGGAGCCAAATATTCGGTAGGATCTTTCATTTTGACTGTTGTATCGGCTTAAGCGATTGTGGTATTGCAATGGTTGGGGGTTGTAGGGAATTGTAGTGGCATCCGTTGTCTCATGACTTATTCTCGCCGCGAGTAAAGTTAGTTAGTCTAAAGTTAGGCAAGAACGACCACACCACCTTTTTAATTTACTCTTGCTTCTCTACCAAGATTTGCATTCCCCATTTGCCGTAGTTTGGTTTACTATTTTTTTTCTTTTTCGGCCCAAGGAGCACAGAAAGCTTCTGTCTAGCTGTGTTCTTCCTCCCTTTTCCCGGGGCTGGAATTTCGGGATACCAGGATTTAGCATACAGGATAATTTTATGAGTTGCCATAAGCGGCGGGGAGTAGAAAAGGCGAAATGCTTTAGCGGTAAAGACAAGGATCACAAGTAGTCACTCTTGATGACTCGTTAGCCAAGATTTGCCTTCCCCATTTTGTTCGTATGATATAGTAAGGTATGATACACCAAGTCTTTTCGGCTGAAGAGGTATGGTGTGTGCGTAGTGCACAGCTAGTGTACTCGAATACATGCTGGTATCCGGAGGTTCAAGATAGATATTCCGAGAGGGTTCAATCTATGGTGAACATACTCGAGTAGTTCACCATACTTCAGGAATCCGCAATAATAGATAGTTAGACCCGGACTAGCTATGCACTCCCCGTTCAGCACCTTTGGTCGTCAACAAGCGAAACGGGAAACAAGATATCAACACGGCCATTTCTCAATTATCTTTAATTCGACTGTGACGCACATGATATATCGGTACAACTGCCCAACATAGCTGGGGAAATCGAAACGTGGCCAAGTTGATAAGGTCTCTAGTGATAAGTTAGGCAATAAAGGCTTTCTCCATCGGAACTCGGCTTACCGAGGTGGGAAGTTGAAGTCACTGATTACCTTGGCGTGGAAATTATTAGCCCGCAGTTCCCATCTGATAGAACTCGGTAACACTACTATAAAAAAGCTGTAACCCAGCGAGGTGTGCGGCGGTGACTAGTGTTCGTGTAGGAGGGAGCCCACTGTGCGAGTGGCTACCACAAACGATATTTTGTCTAAGCTACGTTCATTTCTCTATACATACATCCAGCATCAACACTCAACTCCTTTAGGAGGTCGCTTGTCATATACATCGAATATCGAATACATCTCAGTTTTCCTACCACTCCTCGTTCAGGGCGTTTCTCGCGACGACCAGTGTTCCCAACGGGCCAGGCAGGCCAGGCTTCGGTAAAGCCGGGCCCGGCCTGTCCAAATTCTCTCGGATCTAGCCTGGCCCGAGCCTGTAGGCCTGGTTAAGCCTAAGCCTAGCATGGCCGGGCCCGCCTATAGGCTATATAGGCTTTTTCTCGGCTGACTGATAGGCCAGCTTATCCGGCTTCTGCCGACCCACTCATAGCGAGTGGCTGCTCTGTGTCAACAGCAAAGTTCACGGTAAATGTTTCCCAATTACGGAATATGATTAAAAATAAAGTAATGGTTTTGCTTATTAGCAAAAAAACACAAAGGAATACTAGAGGTAGTGAATTAATTGGTTGAATTAATTGTGGGGAGAGAGATGCTGTTGGTAGATCAACTGTATGCAGTAGGGCTGTGACTATTTCGAAGGTATCAATGAGAGAGGTTGACTGTCAATAGTTGATAAAATAATATTGAAACTACGACAGTTTCACTTTAGTTGCATGGGGATATATAGTAGTTCCTGCAAGGTACGGGGAATGATGGTATAATAGTGTTGCACTCGTGGCCCAGGAGGTAAATTTCGAAAGCATTATTGTGTGGGCTGAGTATCGGTCATTTTGCGATTAATTAAGATGTATGGTTCTGGACGTCTTAACTGTGCACCGCATAATTTTGAATGGGGGCCATCTTGGCGCTTGGTCACATATTTGAAGAGTGTAAATGAGTCCGATTCCAGGACCTCGCTAGGTTATTTTTAATTCATTCAGGCCGCAAATTTTTAACTATGATATTATGATATGATATCATAGAATGTAAAGTAAAATTGATAAGAAGTATGATAGGATGAGAAGGAATTTCTTGGATGTATATACACACTTTCATTCAATATGTCCTGGCATTATTGGCATTTGAATAGCCTGCCTCAAACTTCTATGGCTTTGCAATTGGGGAAAAATTATAACAGAGATGAGAATTGAATATAAGGACATATTTGTCATTGCCAAGTCGTCCCCTGTTCGAAATTATAGGCTGAATGGTTAAGAGGTCAGGAACCTTATCATAGTAGCAGAAGGTAAAGGGGGAAAAACATCAAGGGCAATAAACTTGAATTAGAGGAGGAGGTATGGGGGGTTGACCTTCAAGTTAGGGCAATCTGTTCCCAACCCTAATCTCTAGGCCTATAGATGCCTATCAGGCCTGATAGGCTTTCGTAAGCCCCTTGAATTTGGCCTGTATGTGTAACAATCCTATTGTTGAGCGGATATGCAACAGGCACCGACAGTTGTTTTCTAAGTAAGCGAGTCTCACTTTTCTGCACTAAGGGTTAAGGAAATACAATCTCTGCAGAAAGTACCGGACTGGCCTGCTTGTCTGAGGGGATCCGTTTACAGAATACTATCTCTTCAGATACATCAGCAAAAATTAATCCTACGTCTGAGGCGCGGGCAGCGCGTCCGGACGCATCCGACGTCGTTTTTCTGTCCTCTGCATCCTCAGTGTCTGGACGCCATTCCCAATGCCGATTGCGTCCTGACATGACATCGGACCTTACCCACATCCCGCCGCCACCCCACATCTCCTGCTCTTCTCCCCCCCCTTATCTCACGTCCTGACGTCTCTTTTGCTGCCTCGCATCTCCGCAGCATCCGGACGGCTCCCCAACGTACCCCCTTTTCCTTCTGCTTCCGAGTGTGCTCATAACAACTTGCCGCCGATATCACCCTAGTCATTCCTGCCGGTGTGCCTCCTACTACTACTATCGTGCATGATTTGTTTGTTTCTAGATGTTTCTATTCCTCTATGTCTATATCTCTACTATATACTTGTCTATTATACACGTTTATCGTCTAGTCGTTATCGTGACGCTAAATCTCCGTCGGTGAGCGATGTAGCCCTCATTTAGGCTATGTCGCTCCCCGAGTTTATTTTATTATACAAGCCCCCTCTGTGATCCTAATACATCTCGTTCAACGTGCGTAAATCGATCCGACTGTTGACAAGCCAGCACCGCTTGGTCTCCAGAATCAGATGCGCCAGGCCTATTATCGTCCCGATATCCACAATTGTGAGCTCTTGGGTAACGTCTCTGAGCTGAACGGTTCACAGACGGTGTACGTCCGATGGTCGTCCGGAGTCTACCAGGCTCATGAATTGAACCCCGGTGAGGCGATAGACCGTATCCTGCTGCATATAGCACGACCGCATTTTGAACAGAGCTATGAGCCTTGCCGGGAGACGACCCCTGAGCGCACCATACATATTCTCCCCACCAGCCTGTATCCAAACGCAATCGTTCCGACTGGTCTGGTTACGGAAGAGTTGAGCACCCGTGCATCGGGCCCTGTGTATGTCGTAAACACCTGACTCCTCGAAGGCCAGAACCGAGATCTCGAGGTGCGTCAGTAGTTCTACCTGCAAAGCTCGAGGTATCACCAGATTTTCCGGCACTCGGCGCTCGGAAGGCAGGCTCAGTCTGCTATATCATATCAATTCCCGACAAATCGTCTCCGGGGATATATCGCATGCTCTGCCAAAATCAACGACGTCGTCGATATTATCACGACGTCCCTTCAGAATCCACCTATGGGCTGCTGGGGTTGGCGCCGGCCTGGTCTTCTCTAAATGTTCTACTACCTCAGTTGGTAAATCAGCTCCTGCACGTTGAATGAATTCCAAGACCAAAATTCTATTGCGGATCGCATGTTGTCGACCGTAGCTGCTTGGTATCTGTCGTGCTGCGTCGATTTTATTTGAGCGTAGCCATCCGTTATTGATTTGCTCCTTATGTGCGAGCTCTCCATACTTGGTAGAATACATGGGAATATTGCCAAACATGTAGATGTGATCGCGACAGTGAGTTATTAGATGCATCTTAACAAAGTTGAAATTAGATTCGGAAGGTATCAATTCCATACGTTGGTCGGTCTCTTCTTCACAATGGTCGTCACGGATCCGGCGCAGTTGGGATGGGGGCACTCGCTCCCTTATCTGGGCTCTCTGACGACGCAACTCCTTGCTCAACTCATCAGCCTTCTCTTGCGTCCGTTTTGATATGCGAAACTCGAAGAAGATGTCCTTCGTCTCGTGGAACTGCCTCGCATATTTTTCCATATAAGATATAGTCTCGGGTGTGTGACTTCGGTATTGAGCCATCATGGTGAAGTCAAGCAGTGAAGGTGAGCACACGTCTGAAGGGTTGCACCTGCGTACTATCAGGCTGTCTCAACGCCACAGCGAGAACTCCCAACAACCAACGCCCGGGATTCCTCATCTCTTTTCCTTGCCACTGCGTAACCTCCCTGTAGGCCTTTTTGGGAACAAAGAATCCCGGGTAAGGGGGCAAAGCTTTCCAGTCGTCGTCGAATGCCTGCTGTCACGCATCTTTTTTGAGAAATCCCTGAATCCAGTCCATCATATGCTTGAAGAGTCCTAGATATATTGTATGGAGCATATCCGGCTTGTGCTGATCAGGCGTCGAAACTCTCACGAGTCCTTGAAAAACGTTTTGCCCCCTCTGGATACCATGAGTTTCATTCGTGTAGCGAGCGTGAGCAGCGTCGTGTGTCTCGGAATCTAGGAACGGGTTTTCGCGTTCGTAGCGTTCGTATCTTGTGTAATCTCTAGCGCGATGGTGGCCGGCTAGGCTTCCTAATTCTTCTGGAGGCACCTCACATTTAGGACAGGCGTTCGATTTGATCCCGTGTAGGGTAACGTTTTCCATATGGTCCGCAATCCACCCTGACATTATCGGGAAGCATCTCTAGATCTTGTTGTCAGCACCATCAATAGGGGCGCCCTCCTGCGCCGCACTGTTCAATGGCGCCAAAATGAGTTCCAATACGCCACGGAGTGGGTCGGAATTTATCAGTCTCTGGAGTTTGTCGGCCCTAGAGGACTTTGCGAGCTTGTGCGGAATGGGCAATAGCCCAAGAACCAGAATCGCCATTGATCCAGGTCTGTTACGTATTGTCGACAGAAGATTTCCGATAGTCATATAAACCGGCTATGTTTTCTTGTCTCCGGAGAAGTTGGTGAGATTCCTCTGATCTGACATCCGAATGATTGGAACCCCAGTCGCCCCTTCCGGGAGTGTTTCCTGTGATCTATTAGTATGCTTTCACATAAAAGAGACTACGCGGCAGTACATGGACGTCCCACCACCAGTCAGCCGTATGCATTTCTGCATAAATTCTCTGTCCGCTCTGGGCGTATTCACGGCGTGGCACATAGACCAAGTTATCACGATAGGCTAACTGGCGAAGAAGATATCTCACGCAGTCGAGGATGGTGCGATAGAAGAATGGTAATATTCTGTGACCGTCCTCCACATGTCCCTCCAACCATGGCAGATACGGGCTATACGGATCCAAGTGTCGGAGAAGATTCTCCAACGTATACATAGAGCTATAGCCGACGGATGTCGAGTTTCCGATACTATTCGAAAAGTAATCGTTAATCCGCATCTGTGAGACTTTGCTCTCAATGAACCAAGATGCAAGTTTGAAACATTGTGCAGAAGCAAGCGGAGCGCATCGGTTCTCGCACAAATCCCTGCATTCTTCCTTAAACTCTTTAACCTCTCCAATGGCTTCCCCGGCGCCCGGATAATCCTCCTGTTCCGCAGCGACGGGGTACCTGTTGTTCATGAGTACTTCTTTTTCGGGTTCCCGCCTCAGCATATCATCTGGTGCGTCGCGCTCACTACCGGCTGTATCTCCGGCAGGATCTGATTGGTAGTCTGAATTGGACTGTTCGATGGGTTCGTTGGCGTCAGATAGGTCGGTCCTCCGGTTGGTAAGGACGTCTGCAGGTGGATTCCGTATGGTGCATGCGAGTACAATATTGAGATTTGCATGCGCACTTGGCAAGTGTGTCTCGTATGCGCCTGCACGCTTGTATCTTTTGCGACAAAATGAACATTTGACCGGCATGATGGAATTGGGCGCCTCCGATTTTGTGAGTCCAGTGAGGGTGATACTAGTGTGATGTTGTTGTCGTCTCGATGTTAACGCGCGCGGATGACTGGAGATGCTGGGCCTAGCGCTGTGCACACTGAGCTATCACCAGTCGTCGAACAGGTTTAGCGTTGTGTGTCCCCACGTCACGTGGTATCAGCTGGTTATCATCTTGGGTTCACAAGAAACGACTGGAACAATAATGGATGCCCGAGGTGTCAGTTCTTGATGGATCTTCATTTTTGAAAACAATTCAAACAATTCATGATTCTTTCAAACCATCTTGAATGTCTGAGAGTTGTATATATAATGTGGGTTGATCACGACAGCAGCAAGTTCATACCAAGGATAATCCGACATCCACAACAT
>Ga0307513_10006986_pt1 | contig 14678 bp, 8 predicted proteins | sample 15_EM_MG_FD_202174 | JGI IMG/M metagenome (GOLD analysis project Ga0307513, IMG submission 202174) | Populus trichocarpa ectomycorrhiza microbial communities from riparian zone in the Pacific Northwest, United States - 15_EM | ecosystem: Host-associated > Plants > Roots > Unclassified | place... | reverse complement strand
CCTTGTTGCCATACGGCGTGTACCAGTTGCTTGATCTCGAGGCATAATTGGAGTTGTAAGTTGTACGTTATTCTGATGTGATCATGGCCAAGACACTAGTGTCTGGTTACTAAACGACCGCTATTGCTTGGAGAGGACGAGTGATATCCTATGATGCTGGCGTCAGCCCTTACCAATCGCCGATCCCTTTTTAGAAAATTCATCGATAACCGTTAAACGGGTATTTTGTAGTCCTCACTCCCACCGACTTGGAGCGAGAGACGGTGAGATAAAAAGTCTCCTTTTGGAGCTCAACCCTCTCCCGCGAAAACCTCTCTGATACTCCCACTGTTGTCCAGGTTGTTACAACCCTCCTGCACCTTACCATGCTTCCGCGCAGCGGTCCCCACCAAGCATATATCTCCCCATTTTCATGCTCCGTTTCTGCTAGCAATATCTCCAATGTCTCATATTTCTAGTAGCATACGGGAATCGTGCATTCGGGAATTAGAAGACAGGTCAGGTCATGTGTACCATTCAGAGACGCAAGGCACAAGATCGTCCAGGAAAGAAGTCGGTTGTTCTCTGGGTTGCTAGGAGTGGGGGAAGGGTTAACTTACCGAACAAACTTCTGAAGTAATCCCTGAAAACGCCAGAAGAAAACCCGAAAGCAAAGTTAATAACATCCCAGACCACCCATGACAAAACCCATATTAATCCAACTCTGCTGATACTGACAAACGGCAATTTCTGTGAGACAAGATCACAGACTCTGAGGGGGCAAACGGGGACCCAATTACCGGATACTTCGGGAATTTTGAGCATGTAGCAGCTGTACAATTCGATAGCGCCGGTTTGCGGCGGCAAGCGTGGGCGGTGTTCCGTTGGATTTGCCTGAACTATTGGGGCTGACAGCTTCTCACGCTAACAGTGGCTCCACCGCTCTGGCAGCCCGCAGGAGTGGCATTTTATCAAGCACTGTGTCTAGAGTGTCCGGGTTGACATCTTCCCGCCAGAGCAATAGCTTCATTAAATTACTCCCTGATCGCCACTCCCGGCAGCCAGCGGGAGCGGCACTCAGGAGGATTAATCCGAACTATCGGGATTGACACCTTCCTACTCCAACAACAGCTTCACCACCCCTCCATCCCATTTTCGGTAGCCCACGGGAGCGGTATTTGGCCATGCACTGCGTCTTGGGTGTCGGGGCCGGTGCTGTACTCACGCGGCCGGATTGAAATCAGAAGGGCCTATTTTGGACTAGTGCATGTTTAGTGATAGTTAACCATATATGGTATAAACTCGCCAAACTCGGTGGAAAATCCCACCATTCTTGTGGCACTGCACTCATGGCAAGCCTTGGCTGCATAGTGAGTTTGGAAAACTTATACCATATGTGGCTAGCTGTCACCTGACAAGCACTAGTCCAAAACTGGGCCTTCTGATTTCAATCCGGCCGCGTGAGTACAGTCGCCACTCAACTAGACATATATAAGCCGTGATGAAAGCTTAGTCAGCAAAGGCAAAGCAAGAATGTACGACCCCCCCCACAGAGAAAAACTACGTACTGTATGATACAGAGTATTAAATGTGTTCTTGATTCTACTAGAGTAATATTTCATTTTTTTCATTCTTCTCTTTTCTACCATTGCGATACTATTATCCACCATCTGCTGGATACTCATTGGGTGCACAGACGTTTCGATACTCCGCAATCACCAAGACTTCTCTCTCTAGTCACTATATCTTCCTCCCCAACGGCACAGTACATTTGTTGAAGTTAAAATCTTCAGCTTGTAATTCTACCCCAAGTGCATGGCGCTACTTCTCTGATTGTGGGGGCAGCTCAGAACAAGAAGTCCGCATGGGCGCTTGCATTCCAAGGTGATTTGCTTCCACCGTAGTATCCTATTCGATTCAATATCTTGTCGCAGACTTTCTATAAACCAAGGGCCTTGGTCACCCTATAAAGCGCCTGCCTCTTGTAGTAAATGGTCGCTTCTGCCGGGACTGCGTCCATATCGAGAGAAACAGGGTGGAGTCTAGTGATCGCCGTTAGCTCTACTTCTGGGAGCCAACACCATGAAAACGCATAGTTCCACGAGGTCACCTCCGGGATAATTCTTAGGATACCGGCTTCCAATTCCCCGTCCGTTGCACGAAGTCCTGGGTTTCTGTTCAGCTCATCCTGAGGTATAATCTAATGTCATGCTTCTGAGCACTTATTAGCAAAATCTCAAGAATTCCGGAAACGTGTTTTGGTACTTTGGAGGGTATGTGAAGCCTCTCAGTAAGGAAGAGTGAAGTGATTGGGCACCTCCGCACAATCTTCTGCAAATATTCCTAAAGCTCTAGCCGGAGTTTCGCAGGAAGTACACCCAGGGCATCCATGCTGATAGGTGTCCTTCTGGGGCGTGGCGGGTGCTTGGCGAGCTCCTGGGGATATCAGGAGACGGGAATCTGGGACCACCAACCCTCCCCCCCTTTGAATTCTCAAACGCTCCCGGTACTTCATCTGGGATCAGTTTCGATGCGCTGACAACACGCCTTCACAGTGCCCTAAGTAACCCCATCGCGGATTGTCGATGCTGAGTATGAAAGCCGGAGTACTGGTACGCGCACGCCATAGCTATATTGCCCGCATCTATCCGATCGCATAGTCTATCTACCACGAGGGAGCTGTCAGTGGTACTATTTAGCCTCGTCCACACCCTCTAAGGGTAGCCACACTCCATACCTAATATACACGTAGCGCGTAAGTCCCCCATCACCAGGGTTCCCACAACAAAACACGATAGGCTTGGTGTTTGGTCACCACTCTCATCCCAACGTGTAAACTCGTTCGTAAGAAGAAGCCAGTCGCCCGCCCCGCCACCCTGCCGATGCCTATAGCCTGATGTCTTTCGCGAGGTTCGAGGAAACAACCATTTCCGAGAGACGGGTTTCCCATCGGTTACCGATCTGTTATTCCACACGTTTTTATGACCGTTGTGACATTACCACAGTCGCTATTTATCAAAATGGCGGATTTTTTGGCGTGCTATCGGATTCATCTCGTGTAGCTATCGGTTCTGTTGAAATTGGTTCTCCAGAAGGACATGTGGGGTGTTGAGGTATGGTGGTCAACAGACTCGTGGGGGGTGGGAGATGGGGCGACCCATCCCCTGCCACATTGGTTTCGGACGGTAACCCTACCATATCAAATTATTTCTCGCCTTGGGGAATCATGCGCCCTTGTTCAAAGTTGCAATGAAGGGGGGGTTCGATCAAAAAATGATCGAAGGCGAGGAACGCGCTTTTTCGAACTGAGGGGATAAGATACTTGTAGAACCCCTTCTAACAAATCGGCAAACTAGCCCTCCGGGTTCGGTTATCAGATCAGAGGCCTTCTTTGCAACACTGCACATCTACGGTAGTGAGGCTCGGCAAATATTTGCGGCCGGTTCGTACCGAAATTTGGTGCCAATAAAAAAATGCCAAGCATCGTTCAGGGTGCTCATCGTTCAGGTGCTGCCCAGGGAAGTGCTCACGGTCTAAAATTGAAATCAAACCTGCTGTCATCCACCAGGAGTGCCCTCAGCCTCAACCAGTTGGGGAACAAGGAAAAATCACTATGATACAACAAAAACTAATTCCTACCATATCGGTATGATACAGGAAATATCTCTTGCTTAGAGCACAGAAATTCCCTTTCATTTAAAGGTCTTGGTATACGGTACCAGTGTCATCTTGGTATTGTGTTTGTTTGCTCTGGTGATAGCCAGAATGGAGGTTCACAGGACGTCCAGATACACGGCGCAAGTCCCATTCCATCAGAGAAGTTTGCTTCCCCAGAAGCTCCTTAGTCTAATGGGCCACCCAATACCAGAGGTCAGAATAAGTATCTGAGTGACCAAGCAAAGGTTATTACTAAATATTAGCCTATTTGCGCCCAAGATCTTCAAAGCTCTTGTATGATAGCCAAATGCCATTTCTCGTCCTACAGTAGTCTAAACAAAACAATCGCTTAGAGAAGCAACACAATGCGCGCAGGCATGAAATAATCATTTTGGAGGTGCAAAGTCTTCGTGAAAGGATATTTCCCTCCGCTTGCGAAATGCCCCCCTCTAGCCACCATCATCTCCGTCAAAGACCCAGTTCACAAGGACCTGCCGAGTGGCTTTCTGAACTGAGGTGGAAGTCCCTGGTCATGTATTGGTGGTATGATACCGTATTTCTGAATAAATACCTAAAAACCTAAAGAGAAGCAACAGTGGAAGCAGGTAAACTGATGCAAAAATTCCCGTAGTGTTTGATGGCACGGGCGGAATCACGGCTTCTAGTACAGAAAGTGATACGGTAATTCGACTCAAGGTGCGAAATAGGGTGCCTGCATCGTACTGGTTTGCCCTACTCGCTGGGAAGTGGTAATTCTTGATGCCACACGGCATAATATGAGACTTTCATGTCGTCCATTCCGCCGTCAGCCGCTTGGGGTTTGCGCATATGGTAGCCGACAATTACAAGTACTGTACCGGTAGGCTGGTTTCACAGACAATCTGGCCGAGTACTGTACCAGTGCCTTTCTCTCCTAGATATTACATCAACCCATTCTACCGTACCATTTAAATTGCTCGAGAACCCGTCCCCCACAAACTTTAAAACAGGGAAAAAGTACAAAATGTCACAACATCACATCAACGACAGTGTCAACCGCTTTAATAACGATTCTTTTAAAAAGAGATGGGATTCCCCTGTGGCGGCCGATGAGAGGTGGGAGATTTTGGCTTGGCTATCGCCACTTGAACCCCTGATACGGCACCGGGACATTCAAGCCCACAGGGTCGATGATGTGGGAAACTGGCTCTTTCAAACTGAGGAATACAGGAACTGGTTTGGTGGTATTCGTGGGAGTGAATCTGATGGTGCAGCCTTGTTTTGCTACGGGGGTCCAGGAGTCGGCAAGACTTACATTAGGTGAGAAAGAAGCTACTCGAGGGAAGAAAGATGTTGCTAATAAGCTGCAATGTTAGCTCTCTGGTGATTGATGGGTTATCCGATTGGGGGAGAGGACGAGATGCTACCGTTGCGTGCTTCTACTTCGACTTCGCCGCTCCGGAGGAGCAATCCCTAGCTGCTGTTCTGGGTTCGGTGCTGAAACAGGTTGTTGCTGGGCTTGAAAAGGTACCGGAAAGGATAGTCAGAGCTTTCCGGGACCAAGGGAAGGTCATTGGTGGTCAGAGGTTACCGCTCTCGGAAATTGTGGAGCTCTTGCGGGATATCTTGTCCCCGCGATGCACATTTATATGCATTGACGCCCTGGACGAGTGTCCGTCAGGGAATCGGGCGAAGCTCCTCGATTTACTCAACCAGATTCTCCAGGAGTCCCCCGGCACTCGGCTATTCATGACTGGGAGACACCATATCCTGGGTGAGGTTGAAAAGCATCTTGGGGGAAGGGTTGCGACTGGATCCATAACACCCACCACGAATGATATCATCACATTCCTCCGAGCGAAGTTAAAAGAGGACACGATTCCGGACGAGATGGATGAGAGTTTAGAGGAGGAAATTATTCGGAACATGACCAAAACAGTGGCCGAAACGTAAGTAGGAAGGGGGCACTTCTAAAAATACTTAACTATGTGCTGAATAATCTCGTATTTAGATTGCTGCTTGTCCCCCTAAGCATCGAGACGATTCTACAAGAGACCACCATATATTCAAGGAGGCAAAAGCTTAGAGAAATGGAGAATGGCTTAGATTTGGGGGGCGCGTACGGGGCAATGCTGGGGAGGATAAAGGCTCAGGGTGGGGAGAAAGCAAGACTCGGGATGACCGTTCTGATGTGGATCTCCCATTCGAGGCGGCCTTGCGGGTGGATGAGATATGTCACGCCGTAGCAATCCGGATAGGGTCAAATGATCTCGATTACGATAATATCCCGGAGATATCGGCCTTGCTAGAGTGTTGCTAAGGACTTGTCACTATTGATAAGGATACCTCGACAATTAGGTTGATCCATTTTACACTCCGGGAATATCTCAGCACACATCCAGACCTCTTTCACAGAGCTCACTCGACAATGGCCGAAACCTGCTTGACATATCTCAACTTCCAGCACGTCATTGATCTTTCAGTTGGCCCGTTCCCTGGCCCACGAGACACACCCTTCCTTGAATATTCTTCTCTATATTGGGGAACCCATATGCGAATAGAGATCTCAGATCGGGCGGAAGAGTTTGCGCTCCAGCTTCTTGAGCAGTTCCATAGTCACATATCTGCCAAACTCCTTTGGAAGTCGATCAATGGGGGGTTGCCCCTTGACTGCGACCCTGGCGGTAAGCTATTTTCCGCACTGCACTGTGTCTCATACTTTGGTATCGCCGAAGTCGCAAATACCTTAATAGAGATGAATGGATGGGATGTGAATGAAATAGATAGTGCGGGTGCGACGCCTCTCATATGGGCTGCAAGGTACGGGCATGAAGAGGTAGTGAGGTTGCTCTTGCGAAACGAAGATATTCAGCCTGACCAGCAGGACGCGAATTGTGCCCGAACGGCATTGTCGTCGGCTGCCGAGAATGGCCATGAGGGAGTAGTGATACTACTGTTGTACCGAAAAGATGTCAACCCCGATCACCCAAGCAAATCTAAACAGACACCACTCTGGTTAGCCGCCGAGAATGGCCATGAGGGAATAGTGAAGCTACTGTTGGACCGAAAAGAAGTCAGCCCCGACAGCTCAAGCGTATCTGGACAGGCACCGCTCTCGCTGGCCGCCGAGAATGGCCATGAGGGAATAGTGAAGCTACTGTTGGACCGGGAAGAAGTCAACCCCGATCACCCAAGCAAATCTGGACAGACACCACTCTCGTTGGCCGCCGAGAATGGCCATGAGGGAATAGTGAAGCTACTGCTGGACCGGAAAGATGTCAACCCCGATCACCCAAGCGAATCTGGGCGGACACCACTCTCGTGGGCCACCAAGAATGGCCATGAGGGAATAGTGAAGCTACTGCTGAACCGGAAAGATGTCAACCCCGATCACCCAAGCAAATCTGGACTGACACCGCTCTCGTGGGCCGCCGAGAATGGCCATGAGGGAGTAGTGAAGCTACTGTTGGAGCGTTACGATGTCAACCCCGACCACCCAAGCGAATCTGGACGGACACCGCTCTCGTGGGCCGCAGAGAATGGCCATGAGGGAATAGTGAAGCTACTAGTGGACCGGGAACTAGTGAAGCTACTTTTGTACCGGGAAGAAGTCAACCCCGATCGCCCAAGCAAATCTGGACGGACACCGCTCTCATGGGCCGCCGAGAATGGCCATGAGGGAGTAGTGAAGCTACTGTTGGAGCGTTACGATGTCAACCCCGATCGCCCAAGCGAATCTGGACGGACACCGCTCTCATGGGCCGCCGAGAATGGCCATGAGGGAGTAGTGAAGCTACTTTTGGGGCGTTACAATGTCAACCCCGATCACCCAAGCGAATCTGGACGAACACCGCTCTCGTGGGCCGCAGAGAATGGCCATAAGGGAGTAGTAAAACTACTGTTGGGCCGGAAAGATGTTAACCCCGATCACTCATGCGTATCTGGACTGACACCACTCTCGTGGGCCGCCAAGAATGGCCATGAGGGAATAGTGAAGCTACTGTTGGGCCGGAAAGATGTCAACCCCGATCGCCCAAGCGAATCTGGACGGACACCCCTATCATATGCTGCCGCAGAGGGACATGAAGGTGTAGTGAAGCTCTTCCTCCAACGCGGGGATGTCAATCCCGATTCTCCGGATAGCAGTGGTCGGACGCCTTTATCATATGCCGCCATTTCGGGTTCTGGGGGTGTAGTGAAGCTCTTCCTCGACCATGGGGATGTCAATCCCGATTCTTTGGATAGCCGTGGCCAGACACCATTATCATATGCTGTCATTTCGGAGGATGGCGGTGTAGTAAAACTCTTTCTCGAACGCGAGGGTATTAGTCCTGATTTACCGGATAAAGAAGGCCGAACACCCCTATCACATGCTGTATCAAGAGGATCTGAAAGCGTCGTGGAGCTGCTTTTGGGACGCCGAGATGTCAATCCCAATTCACTAGATGGTTTTGGCCGATCCTTGCTGTCATACGCTGCCACGGGGGGGCATGGACGTGTGGTGGAGCTACTTGTGAAAAGCCCGAATATCGATCCCAACTCAACAGATAGCGATGGCCTAACACCTCTATCGTATGCTGCCCAGTGGGGGCGGGAGGATCTGATGCAGTTATATTTAGGGCGCCGGGGCGTCAATCCCGATTTACCAGATAATAATGGCCAAACACCTCTGTCCTTTGCTGCCTCAGGGGGACATGAAGGTGTAGTGAAGCTGCTTCTACGACGGGGGGATGTCAATCCCAATTTATCGGATGGCAATGATCTGACACCGCTGTCGTATGCTGCCATTTTCGGGGCTCCAGGTGTCGTGAAGCTACTTCTAGAAATCAACGGTGTCGATCCCAATTTACCTGATAGCAGCGGCCGAACACCCCTCTCATTTGCTGCCTCGAGAGGACATGAAGGTGTGGTGAAGGTGCTTCTGAGGCGTGGGGATACCAATCCCAATTCACCTGACGGTAATGGTCTGACACCTCTATCATACGCCGCCATTACCGGTGCTCCTGGCGTAGTGAAGCTGCTTCTAGAATCCAATGGTGTCAATCCCAATTCACCGGATGCCCGCGGCCGAACACCTCTATCATTTGCTGCCTTCAGAGGGCATGGAGGTGTAGTGAAGGTGCTTCTGGGGCGCGAGGATGTCAATCCAAATATACAGGATTTAAATGATCAGACACCCTTGTCATATGCTACTATGATGTGGCGAGAGGGTGTGGTGAAGTTATTATCGGAGGCTAGAAACTCTAATTCTAAATCGTTGGAACCTCCAAATCAATTGTGCTTGTACGTAGCTCTGCTGGTTATTATCTCCGCTTTTGGGGCTAGTTTAGAGTTTCCTTTTTTCCTTTTGGCTTTATTCTTGTTTCTTTTTTCTGTTTTTCTATTTTCCTATTTTTCGCCTCTATAACTTAGTACTACTTGAGCATAGGCATGGGGATTCTCGTGAATAAATCTCACGCTATCCACAGCCCCTTGCCACAATTGGTATTTCAGTTTTGGTTAGGCTCACGGTGTTTTATCATCTTTTCTGTATTACCCTTATGTCTCTTCTTCCCCTTCCACCTCGATTGAGACCCCCTTGTGCAGCGTTCCTAGGGTATGTATGATATTAGTAGAAGTACTCATTCATAATCATACATACCTTGTTACCATCCATAATCCCTGCGTGCCCAAACTGCGCTAGAGGGACAAGAGCACCCTCGACATCCATTAGCCTTCCCTCGCTCTCGCCCTCTATCTATCTTCCTAGCAGCTTTTGACTCCGAATCCGGGGGTTACAGCGCTGCCAGAGATGGTGGATTTCAAGAGATTTACGGGTCTGGAAACAAAAACCCAAGGGCTGATAGGTTTACTCTGTGGGGCGCAGAAACCGCCAACTGCGCATTAGGCAAACCCCCCTGGATGAAAGAAAATCCCACAAGCCACAATCAATTAACTTCAATGCAAGCTAAATACTGGCTTTCCAGCCCAGCCCAATGCCCTAAGGAAAAGGCAGGAAAGAGCTCGAAACTTAAGGAAAGGTCCAACCAATCCTGGTTATTGGACTATCTAGGCTCTGATAGCCCCCAGTAATCCTCCAAAAACTAATCATGTAGCTTCCCTAGTCCTCCATCACAGATTCACCAGTAGTGAACTAAATTTACAAGGTTTTTTCAAGGCAAAAAGAGAAAAGTCGTCTCCCTATATAACAATCTGTAACAACCGAGCACACAACCACTCCTATATCAAACATGGTACATTCTCCAAGCTTCCTTAAACAGGCCTAGAAAGTACTTCCCGGGTCTGAATGATAGAAAATATCTCAAGCACCCTAGTGATTTAAACCTAGACCTATCGCAGTTCAGCAAGATTGAATGCCAATGAGCCCCCTGTTGTTGTTCCCTGTTGCCTCCCTGGAGGTGTCCCACTTGGTGCTGTATCTCGATAGCATGCAATATACGGCTATTATACTTATGATACTTAACCCATATGTCTCTCGGTTAAAATAAGCTCTAACACCGTTGGGTTTAGGTTAACTATTTGTACAGGATTCGGCTTGGTATGTACAAATATGTTTCCTACTTATCTATGATACCACCCTCACTCGTACTGCTAGAAAGCAGCGAACAACACTTCCTACCCCACATTCAATGTAATTTCTTTTGTTTCTGTTTTGCTTCAAGTTTTTATTTGCCATGGACTCTTTCCCAATTGCCGTGGCTGCACCCTAGGAGGTGCCTGTCACGCCCCTATAATCATACCACGGATTTAATAAAATAAAATAAAAAAGTAAAGTTGATATAGGAACTTTCAGGCAACGAGTGATATCCCATGACGTTCGATTCCGCCCCTTCTATGGTAATCTGCCCGTGCCTTTTTAGAAAATCTATGGCAGGCCCTCGAACGGGTATTTTGTATTCCTCACTCCCATTGAGATAAAAGACTGTTCTTTCGAGCTCAACACTTTCCAGTGAAAGCAACCCTCCTGCTCCCAACCATACTTCGGCGTTGTAGCCCCCGCCAAGTATACATTTTCTTGTTTTCATCCCCCGTTTCTTCTAGCCATATCTCCAATGTCCCCTATTTGTGGTAGCATACGAGAATCGTACTATACATTCGGGAATTAGAAGATAAGTCATGTGTATAATTTAGAAACGCAAGACATAAGCTCGTTCGGTAAAGAAGTTGTCCGTTCTCTGGAATTGGGCCGTTCTATTTCAAGCGGCCCTTCACTATCTCACTATCTGACGCGGCCACCCCCATCTGTGCCTCTAATCCACAAAGTATCAATCCCTTCCATTCACCCCCAAGTGCGCTGATAATGTATCTAAGTATCCTACGTATTCCTTTATGTTCCAACAAGAGGAAGGAAGGAAGAGAGTTATCGTATGGGACAAAAACACGCTCTGCCCAAAAATAAATCTTAAGATATATCCTCTGCCAAAACCTAAATCAGTTCCATCATTGAGCAAAAGAATGACATTGCTTGGGAGTGGGAGAAAGGTTAGCTTGCCCAACAAACATCTGACTTAATCCCTAAAAACTCTAGAAAAAGGACCGAAAGCAAAAACTAATAAACATCGCAGTCCACCAGGGACAAACCCATATTCATCCAACACTAACAACAGCAATCTCTGTGGGACAGGATCACAGACTCTGGGAAGCAAGCGGGGACCCAATTACAGGATATGTCGGGAATGTCGGGAATGTCGGACATGTAACAACTGTACGATTCCAAAGAGCCGGTTTGCGGCAGCATTTGATGGGCGGTGTTAGACTTCTTGGGGTTGACATCTTCTCACCCCTGCATGCTTAGCTCTCTTATGACCGCTCCAGGAAGCCCGCACGAGTTGTATTTGGTCAAGTACTGTATCTAGAATGTCGGGGTTGGCATCTTCCCGCTCCAGAAATAGCTTCACTGCTGCTTGATCGCCACTCCGGCAGCCCGCGAGGGGGTCACTCAGCGAGATAAATCCGAACTATCGGGGTTGAGATTCTCCTACCTCGACAGCAGCTTCGCCACTCCTCCACCCCATCCTCGGTAGCCCACGGAGGCAGTATTTTGGCCATACACTGAGTCTGGGGTGTCCGGGCTGGTACAGTCAGTAGGCATAAGTTGTGAAAGCTTAGTTAGCAAGGGCTAAGCGAGAATAGTACGACCTCCCAGAGAGAAAAACCAGGTACCGGTACGATACAGAATACAAAATGTGTTCTTGCTTCCCTACTGCTATAGTAATATTTCATGTTTACTTCATCTCTTTTTTCTATAATTGCAATACTATTATCCACCTTTTGCCAAATACCCATTCGGTGCACTGACGTGTCTCAGTATTCCGCAATCATCAAGATATCTCACCCTCCAATAGTACAGTACATTTGTTGAAGTTGAGATCTTCAGCCTCTAATTCTACCCCAAGTGCATGGCGTAACTCCTCTGATTGCAAGGGTGTCTAGAGTAAGAAATGCGCAGAGCATTGGTATTCCAAGCTTATATATTCTCACGCCCTTCATTCTATCCGATTGAATATCCTGTCGTACCCTTCTATAAAACAAGGGCATTGGTCATCCTATCAAGTGCCTGCCTCCTCTAGTGAATGGTCGTCTCTGCGAGGACTGCGTTCATATTGGGAGCAGCAGGGGGGAGTCTAGTGGCCACCATTAGCTTTACTTCTAGAAGTCAATACATCGTGAAAATGCATACCCCCCGGATAATTCCCAGAATATTAGCTTCCAATTCCCGTCCATTGCATCGAGCTCCGGGTTCCTGTTCAACTAATACTAAAATATAACCCAATGCCATGCTTCCTAGGACTTAATGGCAGATTCTGGGGAATTCCGGAAGCGTGGCTCTGTGCTTTGCCGCATATGCGAAGCCTCCTTATGAGGAATAGCCGAGCGTTTGGGCACCTCCGCACAACCTGCGGCAAAGATTCCCAGGGCTCTAGCCGGAGTTTCGCAGGAAGCTCATTCAGGGCACCTATGCAAATAAATACCCTCCGTAGATATGAAGACTTGGCGGGCTCCTGGGGATATGATGAAGCAGGAGTCTACGGCCACCAACCCCCCCCCGCCGAATTCTCAAATGCCCGTGGTACTTCATCTTGGATTGGTTCCGATGGGCTGACAGCCTGTTTTAATAGTGCTCTAAGTAACCCCGTCGCCGATTGTTCATGCTGAGTATGAAAGCCGTAAGTACTGGTACATTGCCCTCACCTATCAGATCGCACAGTCTATTCACGACAAGGGAACTGTCAGTGCTGCTATTTAGCCTCGCTTACCTCTCTAAGGGTAGCCGCAATCTACACCCAATATACACGCAGCGGGCAAGCCCCCCCATCGCCAGGGTTCCCACAATAGAACAAGACAGCTTTGGAGTTCTATCACCACTTTCACCCCAACGTGTAAACTCGTTCGTAAGAAGAAGCCAGTCGCCCGTCCCGCCACCCTGCCGATGCCTATAGCCTGATGTCTTTCGCGAGGTTCGAGGAAACAACCATTTCCGAGAGACGCGTTTCCCATCGGCTACCGATCTGTTATTCCACACGTTTTTATAACCGTTGTGACATTGCCACAGTCGCTATTTATCGGAATGGCGGATCTTTGGCGTGCCATCGGATTCATCTCGTGTAGCTATCGGTTGTGTTGAAATTCGTTCTTCCAGAAGGAGATGTGGGGTGTTGAGGTATGGTCAACAGACTCGTGGGGGGTGGGAGATGAGACAACCCATCCCATGCCATTGGTTTCGGACGGTAACCCTACCATATCAAATTATTTTCCCGCCTTGGGGAATCATGCGCACTTGTTCAACATGACTTTCGACTTGACCAGTATCGAGGGTTTTCACCGGCTGTACGCACTCCGAAGGTGAGAATTGCAACCCAAGTGCATGATGGGAAAAAGTGAGGGTTTGCAGGTGTCGCATAATGCACTTGGATTTCTTGGCAAGCATGATTATTCCCCCCACCATAGCAACCGACAAAAATCTGCAGAGACTGTGGCAACTACACCCCACAAACTCCACACCTAAAATGGCCTCTGATAACACCTGCCTCTGTGTTCTCCAAGCCTGGTGATGACAGAAAATTCTCTCAGTCTTTGGTGATGAATTTCTATTATTAGATCAGAGTCCTTTGTATTAATTGAATTGGCTCAGTAATATCAGGTCCAATTATTATAGGAGATGGTCTGAGATTCACTGTGGTCTACATGTGGAGTTTTGGTTATGACATTGCAATTCTCCAATCATAGTCTTTGTTTATCCTCCAAACACAAAGTGAAGTGTGTGCAGAGTGCTGCACTGAAGGCGTGCGTGTGAGCCCCGGCACTTACGGATACGGTCTACACTCCAGTAACCCTGATCCACAGTCTTACCGTGGCAACTGGAGTGCATTCAGCGGTGCAAAACATCGATAGTGAGCGCCCCGCGAAGCAGCACATCTAGTGAGGATTGGCAAATATTTGCGGCTGATTCCTACCGAAATTTGGTGCAAATAAAAAAATGCCAAGCATCGCTTTGGGTGCTGCCCTGGCAAGTGCTCATCCAGTCTAAATTCAAATCGAACCTGCTCTCGTCTACTCGAGTACGAGGAATGCCCTCAGCCTCGACCAGTTCGGGCACAAGGACAAATCACTATGATAATAATATGATACGACAAAAAATAATTCCTACCATACCGGTACAGGAAATATCTCTTGCTTAGAGCACACAAATTCCCTTTCATTTAAAAGTCTTGGTATACCAGTGTTATTTAGGTATTGTGTTTGTTTGCTCTAGTACTAGCTAGAATGGAGGTTCACAGGACGTCTAGATACAGGGCGCAAGTCCTCAATCAGAGTCTAATGGGCCACCCAATAGCTGGGGTGAGAGTATGTGAGTGACCAAGCAAAGGTTATTACCAAATATTAGCCTACTTGCGCCCAAGATCTTCGAAACTCTTGCATGACAGCGGAATGCCCCCCAATAGAGGTCGCTTAGTAACCCGACACCTGTCTTGGCAGCTCCCCACCCCCTCACGGCTACCACTATTAAGAAAACACCAACTCCATTCCTAAAGTCCCACAATACTCCAAAAAACACATTAAGA
>Ga0307513_10006985_pt1 | contig 14679 bp, 14 predicted proteins | sample 15_EM_MG_FD_202174 | JGI IMG/M metagenome (GOLD analysis project Ga0307513, IMG submission 202174) | Populus trichocarpa ectomycorrhiza microbial communities from riparian zone in the Pacific Northwest, United States - 15_EM | ecosystem: Host-associated > Plants > Roots > Unclassified | place... | reverse complement strand
GTGAGTGTTCACCAAGCATGCTAGAATCAAATGGCCCACTGATAGATCCTCGTACGATACAGCTGCAACCCGTCGACATTATATTGAGCCCTGTCGTCGAAAGTAGTGGGTGGTCTCAATCGAGTTACGCCCTTATAGGAATTATTCCGTGCGATCGACTCCGAAGCTCGATCACTACATTCTCAATATCAGCCTACCGTCACTGCACAGTAATTTTGAAAAGGGCTCTGGTCACATAGCCACTGTTGCCGCACCTTTATCGCAATCAAAAAGGAGAAGAGGATGAGTACTCATGGGTCTGAGTCTCTCGACTCTTTGTAGTCACGTGTGGACGTCCAACAGAATCGGCTGTTCATATTATGTACTACCAATGACCATTGATGATGGTACCATCTTCCACTCCCATCCACGAAGTTGTTGCCCATGACTCTTCGTTTAGGTGGAATTGCTCGACTTAGACGTGTGTGCTTCTCTCAAACCTAAAATATCCGAGACACCCGGGCCCTTCACAGCGTTCACAACGGCCATTCAACAATGCGACTGGATTGGCTGGAGTGTGACAAACAGCCACTTGTGCGTTTTCAAAGCAATCACCCAACGTGTTGGCCACAAGTACAGTGCGTGTTATTTAAAAATAATAACAGATAGACTTACCAACCCTCCCTTTCATACCACAGCACGATTTATTTCCTCTCTCTCGAAGTGACCCAACATGATAACCAGACCTCCTTACAAAGGCCTCTCTCGTAAATTGGTGCTGGCATTCGATATAGGGACCACCTTCAGTGGTGTCTCCTACAGGTGTGTGGATCTTGAACGTTTTCGAAACCCGATTTCATACACTTGCTCCCGGCAGCATTCTCGAACCAGGCCAGACCCCTGAAATACGCGGCGTCATGAGGTCGAATCCACCCTCCCTCAATTCTCCTTTCTGTAGCTTATCCATTTCCCGATAGATTTCCAGGGAAAGAGGACTCGAAGATACCAACTGTCTTGTACTACGATCAGAAAGGCAACGTTCGAGCAGCTGGAGCCGAAGCCGTCAGCGAAGGCATTGAAGAAAAGGCCGAAGACGAAAATTGGACAAAGGCGGAATGGTAAGTCTTGCATTCCCATTTCTCCAAAAGACCTCTAATAATTGAATTCAAAAGGTTCAAGCTCCATTTACGTCCTAAAACCAACTCGGCGGGATATGTGACCGATAAAATTGTTCCCTTGCCAAAAAGGAAGTCCGCTATCGATGTCTTCGCCGACTTTCTGCAATACCTCTATAAATGTACTCGGACGTACATCGAAGAGGCATATCCAAATGGTGCTACCATGTGGACTACCCTCCAATGGACTGCAGACTTCGTGCTCACGCATCCCAACGGGTGGGAAGGGGCGCAGCAGAACTTGATACGCAAGGCAGCCATAACAGCGGGCCTCATTCCTGACACACCTGCAGGCCATTCTCGATTAGTTCTCGTCAGCGAAGGAGAAGCAAGCTTGCATTTCTGCATTCAGAAAGGACTGACCAATGAAGCCATTAAGGTGAGCAAGAGCTTCAATTGCGATCCATCAATACCTTATTTCTTTATTTATTTCCAGAGTGGCAAAGGTATCATCATCGTCGATGCCGGCGGTGGAACGATTGATATCAGTACCTACAAGCAGAAAGATGCAAGCAGTAAAAACTTTCAAGAAATAGCTGCTTCTCAATGTACGTATTCGCATGCGAAATCTCTTCCGTTTATGAACACCCAAAGGCAGGCTTCTTCAAGGGCTCTGTTTTTGTGACAACCGAGGCGGAGAATTTTCTGGAGGGTGAGTTGATATCGTTATATTTTCTCCTCGGCTTTCTTATATTATTTACCAGATTTTCTAAGCGAATCCAAATTTTTGGATGACGTACCCCACATCGCTCGATGCTTTGACAAGACCACCAAATTGGGTTTCCGGAATCCTGACGGCCTGCAATTCATCAGGTTCGGAGGCTTGAGGGACAATGACCTAAAACTTGGTATCCGTTCTGGCCAAATCAAAATTCTTGGGTACGCAACCTTTCTTCTAAGCCAACAATTTCTCAAAGGAATTTGTGTATATCAGGTCCAATGTTGCATCTTTCTTCGCCCCTTCCATTGAATGTATCAAAGAATCCGTCAACGCGCAATGCACGCAATCGAAAACTCAGATTTCTGTGCGTGAAATTCTTGATTCGGCACACCAAATCTTGTTTTAATTTGGTGTAGACTGTATTCCTTGTCGGTGGATTTGCAGCGAGCGACTACCTTTATGCCCAGCTCAAAGACGCTTTAAGTCCATGCGGTTTGGTGGTCAGCCGTCCAGAGAGTCACGCGTATGTTAACTCTTCTATTCCTTTTATCTCATTCTAATCTACTATCAATCGCTAGAAACAAGGCTGTCGCTGACGGAGCAGTGTCTTTCTGCATCGACCACTTCGTCACTGAAAGAATCTCCAAATTCTCAGTTGGAATTGCATGTAACCTGATATACGACCCAAATAACCCAGAACATGCAGCCCGAAGCGCCGACAAGTACGTCAATGCTGCAGGGGAAGTCAGGCTCAGTGGGTTTTTTGACGTCATCCTTCCGAAGGTAGACTTATCTGTCGTGATGACCGAATTTACCCTTAACAATTCACCATCTCAGAACATTACGGTGCTTGAAACCAAGGAGTTTAGACACTCTTTCACGCGCTGCACATTTGATAGAGAAGAGTTCAAATCTATCCGAGAGTCGATCATCTGTTACCGCGGTCTCCAAGCATACAAGGAAAATTCTTACCCAATTATGGACAGGGAACCGAGTAAGCAAGCACACGTCTATTTCGTCTTGCTTGCGGCGCTGAGCTATTCGTCCTCTCGCAGAGAAATACACGACTCTCTGTACCGTCCAGGGAGATACATCCCATGCCAAGATACCCTCTGGCACTAATCGTAACTCGCAGACTTATTATCGGTTTGGCTTCGATGTTGTCCTCTCGTTTGGCCTCACCGAGTTGAAAGCCTGCATCGTCTGGAAGGAGGATGTAAGTTTCATTTATTTATTTTTTCTTACTTTTCGCTTACAAATATTATTTTTGGAAATTTTCAGGGCATCGAGAAAAGGTGAAACCATCTTTATGTCTTACTTTTCGGTCTTACTCAACACCCTTTTTTAAGGAGCCCAGCGGCATTAATATACGACCCAGATACTATTATCCACGACGACTAAGTCCCTTCGATCAGATGCAGGGCCTTTCATGGTTTCGAGCTCTAGTTTAACTTCATCCCTACTTCTTGAAGGAAACTACGCGTATTCGTTTGCTGCCCTGTTTGCCTTGTGTTTGGTAATAATACTAATATTTCGTCTTGATGGCGGCTTAGTTTGGCGGGATTTGAGGACAGTTATAATACAACTTCTTGGTGCTGTCAGCATTCATTGGAACCCATCGCTTGTCGTCATCCAAGGAGAGGTGCATACTCTTTTTCGTCCACCAAAAATATGTGGAGGGCCTGAGAATGGTAAAGCTTTGAAAGGCATCGCTGTGCTCGAAGATTATCATATCTTATATCTTATACGGACAGTAGACAAACACTCAAGTCCAAGCATAAACGTTGAGTACTAGGAGTCGCCAGGTGCTTCGAAGTCTGGAAGAACCAAGTTGCAACTTGAAACGTTTAGTTGCACCCTGGTTTGCCGTCTTTGTGGGCTGTCGCATCTGCAAGTGGGAAACAAAGAAGGCCAAGGCAGAGTGGGCGGTATATCCCGCCACATATCGATACAGGACCATATAAGTATGTACGTGCGTGGTTTCGGAGGAAAAGTAGTTGGATTCGGGTGTTCAATAAATAGTTTCCACCGAGCTATGTAGAATAGTGGTGTTCGTGGCAACAACAGAGGTAGCTACACGGACGAGGAAATAAGAATCAGTAAGAAAAAGTAACATTGGAGAAAAAAATTACTAGTACGCACCAACATACAAAATATAAATATGATGGAGGAATGATGGAGGGGTAATCGAAGACAATGACAACATCAGTTCGGTTTCTACCTATGAACTATTAATGAATAAATTGCTTTTGTGGGGTGGATGGACATCAGTAGTTTGGGCGTAAATTGGAAAAGAAGCAAAAAAAAAAAGATATCGCAGGAAAGAAAAAGAAGGAAAGCGATATAGAGAAAATATATCATGAAGCAAGATAAGACAAAATTAATTTTAGCCTTCGAAGAAGACAGCAAACTCGCCCACATCACCGTAGCACCAGCCCTTATTTGTCCATATCGAACAGGTCGTCGTCGTCGCGCGTAACCACAGGCCCACTCAGCGGGCTCAACGGCCCACCTTGCTGTTGGGTGTACCGACCACCACTCACGTTCCTGCTCAGACCCGGCGGAGTAGCACTTGTATTGGTGGGTCCACTACGAGTCGCGGCTGAATACGACAGTCGAGAGAACATTGTTTCCAACCCAGCTGTCCCTGCCGCACCCATGGCATTCTGATTAGGACCTGGCCAATCGCCATACTGGCCCTCGTTGGACAAATTATTCATCGCCGCATTCGCTCCCGGCGAAGTACCTGGAACGAACGATCCAGATGTCGGAGGTGACGCGATACTCGTGAGTGGAGGAAGAGCGTGTATCCTTGAGTAACCTGCCGCGAGTCCCTGTGGTAGACTCTGTCCTGGTGCATGTGCCTGCAGCGCACGTGAACTAGGCGATAATAGGTGAGGAGCGAGCAGCGGATCATCGACAATAGTTTTCTGGTTCGCAAGATTGGAAGGGATAGGTCGTGCGGCCTGCGGGTTTTGGTGCAGCGCCTGGGTCAAATCAAAGGGAGAAGGAGTAGTCCGATACGTAGTCTGCGTGTTTCCGTGGGTATGCGTGTGGAAGGCGGAGGACGAGGAAGCAGAGGAAGGAAGGCCCATGCTTCCGAGCGGCTGCAAGTAATTGTTCGCCAATGAGTTGTTGGGTGCGCCTGCTGGAGCAGTCGGACCTGGGTATAATGGGCTACTTGCGCCTCTCATCTGGCGTCCAATGCCGCCAAGTCCGAGCTGAGCTTGTTGAGCCTGTGCCTGTTTCGCCTTCGCATTCAAGTAGTGATGATGCAAACCCGGCAAGAAAGCAGCGCTGGCATTGCTCGGGCTCATCATGCCGATTGATGATGCCGTTCCAGCACTACCCATGCTCATACTTAGCCCGACCTCGTCTCCGAGAACGTTAGAGGCATAGGGGTCGAAACGGGTTCCATATCCGACGGAAGGCGTGCCACGATGGGTTGGTGGTGAAGATGGGAGCGGAGGAGCGGATGTATCAGCCCATATGGATTTGATATCTCCCAACAACGTCGGCGCAGGGACTGAACGCGAATAACGATGGCCCAATCCGTTGGAGTTGTTGTTTCCGGTCGTCGGCCCGTTACCCGAATCAGTATTCGCGGTCGCCAAAGAATTTGTGAGCTGGCTAACACCAGAGGGCTGGCCAGAGTTACTCCTCGACATTCGACGGTTCCTCTCCTCTGGGGTCAAAAGGTCATTCAGGGAGCTGGGCAGGAAATCTTCCAAGTCCTCGTCCTCAACAGCAATTTCGGCACCTCTCCTCACCCCCTTAGAATCCCCAACTCCACCGAATTCATCGTACTCGATGCTGATGTCGTATTCATTACGAGAACCGAATCCATTTGCACCAGTGGATCGTTGCTGAGACACAGAAGATGATAACTGTGCGCTGAGCAAGCCACTGAATGAATTGGCCCCACCGACGCTGGCGCTTGCGTCGGCGCTATCCCCCCATCCTTTCCGACCACCCATCATGGCCATCCCACTTCCAAGACTGGCCGCAATGCCACCCCCAGCCGAATACGAAGAGGAAAGGAAGACGCTCTGTGTTCCTGGGACAGAAAACGGAGAGGTTGAAAGCATGCCACCATTGTTCTGCGTAGAGGGCGAACCGCTGATGTTGACCCCATTGATGTGAGTATGGGGACGTGGAGAAGTACCTGGGGAGAAAGCACCGCCATTGACGCGAGATGGAGAAGTTGGTTGGCCTGATCGAAAATTGGGTGGCGAGCCAATGGGACCAAAATCATTGGAGGCGGCGTTGGCTGGCGGACGGGGTGCAGAAACGGGAACAGAAGGGTTTGGTATGTCGGGTGCAACGTCAGAAACCCCCTCTTCGGCATCGCGGCCTTCTGTTTGCGATGAAATTTCCGTGGAAGGATGGACGTCCTCCATTGCCTCCAAGGTGGCGAAGGAAGTGAAGTCGGTATCTTTTAGGGGAGGTGCTGGTGCAGATGGAGAAATGGTAGCTTTGAGCGGCATAGTCATGGGTGGACGGCCAGAAGATGATGGTCCAGAACCCCCCATAATCCTTGTAGGAGCAGTCGCCCCACCGGCTAATAATGGAAGTCTGTTGCCGCCAGGTGCACTGGACGTGGCCTCTCGTCTGGTGCCACCTCGAATACCACCTCCTAGCTTGCCACCTTTCTCCCCTGACGCACCAGATGCGGCAGTCTGTGCAGCTTTCTTGTTCTTCCTGTCCATCGCCATGCTCTGTCCAGGTAATACGTGTGCGAGAGCACATTTGTGGCCAAATTTGCAGTTTCCCTTGATGAACCATGTGCAGGTTTCCTTCTGAGCTCCAGGTTCGACGCTACTGTGCGAGAAAGGACAAGAAGATCCGGCAGTACAACCCCCAACCTTGTAGAATTTGCAGGGCACATGAGAGAGGTCCTTCGCTGAAGGAAAAGGTCAGAAATGTTGTAGTTTTATCGGTCGCCGAAGAACGTACATTTGGAAGAAGAGGCTTTCTGCTTGGACCCTCCTCGGTCGCCTCTTTCCCCATCTCTATCCCTGTCCCTATCGCGATCTGATTCGTGGTGGCTCCCTGAGTCGGTGGGCATGATGACAATACAGAATCGCAGTGAAAAATCCTGAAAAACGAGAGAAAATAAGGAAGAGAACGAATAGGTTGAGCAACGAAAGAGAAAGGGATGGTCAAAACGAGAAAAACTGACACAAACGGGGGAGATATCGAACCAGTGGAAACAGGAACTCGGCCAAGAAAAGACCAGACTGCAAAACTGCCAGAGGAACACGTGCAATCATGTAAGCACTGCTAACGGTGATCTTCTCAAACTTATACTGAAGACACATTACAAGATCAGCATTTGACCGATTTTTCCAGATTGTTTTACTTTCTGAATTCACAATAAAACTTCCCATCAAATTCTGCTTCAAGTGTGCTCAAAGGAACCCTGAAAGTGGAACAACAAAAATTAAACTTTCCATCGTATTTCATTGTAAGTATATCCGAGGAGTCTGAGGATTATTATTGATCCTGAGATATCGTAGGGCAGGTGGATGTTACCCAGTCTTCGCCTTCGAAGCTTCAAGGTCACTATCATTCTCCGCGAGCGGAATACTTACAGCGGAAAAATTTCAAGTTTGAAAGCCAACCGTGACGAATCTCGCAAAGCGGGATAAAGCTCTCCGAAGGGCAACCGAAGGGACTCAAGAAGAGGATGTGATTTTATGTAATGAACCTAAAAGCTTTCTCTTCTCTTCCGCAAGATTGTCCGCTAATCGGGATCTCCTGACCCAGGTATTATTGAAGATACCTATTAATGTAAGGTTGACTAAACTCCAATACTTACTAAGTAGGAGACAGAACACGCCTTGGGCTTGGGAATTGTTCTCCAAGTTTGGATATTCTTGGAGATTTTTCGGGCTCCAGAACTTCGCATATGTCTGCCTTCATCCCTCTTCCCACTCTTTGGAACTAGCGATATGTTTCCGCGATATATTCCTTATCAACAAATCTCTCACGTTAAACGATGACCCAGATCCAAGGGCGGTCCACCTGAACCCCCTTCCCTTTTTTTTTTCTCTCTGCGTTGGCCAGAAGTCGTGACATCGAGCTCCGAACAATATACTATCTTTCATTTCCCCTGTTCCCTGAAAGTACGTCCCACCTCCACTCGCTCAATAGTCAGCACAGTGAGTTTTCAATCTCCTAATCTTCATTTGGCTAATATCTCTCACAGATCGACCTTGTTCTCGGTCAATGAGGTAAGTACTTGACACCTCTGATTATCAGATTGTGCTGTATCTGATTAATTTGGTCCCTATCAGATAACGGATAACTGTATTCCAGTTCACATGGCACAATCTACAAGCTGGCTCGAAACTAGCCTCGATCTTCTCCTTTCTGGGGTAGAAAGCTGTCGGAAATTCTTTCGGCTCCATGTTTTGAACATTCCGAAAAAAACATGAAATCCCTCGTTTAATTTCTCATGTCCAGCCGAAAGATTCAAAAGGGCCCCAAATACAATTCCACCACCCCACCCTCCAGACTTTCAACCAAACGATGGTACCTTCCTTCAACTCTATTGCAATAACCCTCTCCTCGTCCTCGCTTGGGAACGTGGATGCCGTAGTTAACCCCGACAAAAACATCCGCAACGCTAGGATATTGGAGTACCCCAAGCAAGCCCTTTACTTCATCGCCAGCTTTATTGCCCTTGTCTCCCTCTGCCATTTCCTGTCTCTGGGGTATCGTTACACAACTCGCAGCCGACCTTCTGAGGTCCAACGTAGGGCCAACGTCTCGGTATCCCGGCTTCCAACAGCTTTAGTGGACACATTCAGGGCTCTTTTTTTCAGATGGACAATCCCTCTCGGCTCGTCGTTCACTTTGAACTTGGCCGAGTTGGGTTTAACTCTGGGCTACATCGGCGTTCTATTCTCATGGACATTTGTGAACAGTAGGCTTCATGCATTTGAGTCCGAAATTTTTTGGTTAATCCTGATGTTACTGTTTATTTAGGTACATCAACCACGGGCGTACGAGTAGACCCCCAATACTATGCCGACAGGGCGGGTAGAATAGCGGCCTCTCAACTCCCCATCGTAATTGCTCTTGGGATGCGGAATAATATCATTTCTTGTTCGTCCAGGCAATTCAGAGCTGGACTATACACACCTAACTTTTATCCCTTAGGGCTCACGGGCGTTAGTTTTGACAAGGTAATTCTTCTATTGTAAAAGAAAAAAGAATCTGAACGCCTATCTTTCAGTTAAACAACCTTCATCGCATGTCGGTCCGAATACTCTACATCCTGATTTGGATACATGGAGGAGGTCGGGTAAGCCCTTCATACATATATATATATATATATCGCAACTTCTGGTTAAACCTTTTCAACTAGCTCACTATCGGGTCAGCACCCTTATATTTTTTCCTCCACCGCGATCCTACCCTTACCACGAGTGACTTCGCAGACTAGGTCCAGATGGTCTTACTCAATGGTTACATTGTGGTCCCGTAGCCGCATCCGCCCTTTCGTTGTTGATTGTCCTTGCCATCCGCCCAATACGCCAGCGGAATTACGAGTGCTTCCTTCTGGTTCACTTTGTTCTTGTATTGTACGTTACACTTGCACCGGGCTGCTGAGCGCCCAAACCTCAAATCGCTAACGCTTCTGTTTAGCATATCAATCCTCGCTGTCTATTTCCATGTTGTCGGTCGCAAGTGAGTTCTCATTCATAGGTATTCGCCGACCTCGTTTGTTGATGCATAATTGTCGCAGCGTGCCGTACTACGGCTGGCCCTCAATGGTCATGTGGGGCCTCGAGCGCTTTCTCCGCCTCGTCCGCCTTGTGGTTTATAACTTTTCATACTTCAACCCTTTCGGCCCAAAGTCCACCGAAACTCAAGATGCTACCGTCGACGTCCTCACCGAATCTGTCCTCCGTGTGACCATTCATCGACCGTCGTACTTCCACTGGCGTCCCGGCCAAAGCGTATTTCTATCTTTCCCATCCGTAAACGCATACCCTTTACAAGCCCATCCTTTCACTATTGCAACGATTGATGAAGCCGGTGCTACGTCTTCGGGAGAGAAGAAACTCATTTTCATCTTCCGTGTTCGTAATGGGTTTACTAAAAAACTTATGCATGTTGCTTCTCCGGACGCGACCTACAAGGTCTTCATCAACGGGCCGTATAGTTCTCCACCTGTGCTGGTTGGCTACGACACTGTTATTCTCATCGCAGGTTAGTTTGCCTCCGTCCTTCATAAATAAAGGGTTGACTGATCAAGTTGCACAGGTGGGTCAGGAATTACATTTACGCTCCCTCTTTTCCTGGATCTCGTAAGGTGTGAAATCCCTATTGACAGTTGGCTTACAATAGACTGACCATTGGATGCATGACAGTCGAGCGAAACGAAACGAGGGCCTGTGCAAAAAAGTTGTTTTCATGTGGGCCATTCGTAATGCAGGTTCGCGAACAAACCGATGCCTTCTTGTGTACGGCCTGACCATTATTCTCCTAGAATATATCCGTTGGATTGAAGACATCCTCGTACCCGCTATCGTCGGAATTCCCACGTCTATCGAGGTAGCTGTCAAAATATATGTCACGAAGTCTGAAAAGGATCCCGAAAATTTGGAAAATTACGAGTCCAAAACGAACGAAAGCTTTGTTGAGGAGCTAGGTCCAACCGACAGTCCTTCCACTCAACCAATTTCAAGGGCTGTGGACTCGCCGTACGTCAGTTTCGAGAGTGGTCAACCCGACTTGCAAGGTATAATTCAACATGAAATCGAGAAGGCGTCGGGAAGAATGTCCATCAATGGTAAGCCCAAGCTGAAATTTGTCGGATGGAATTTTTCATCCCCTCGTTTTTCCCCAGCCTGCGGCCCTCATGGACTAAGAGATACAGTGCGCAAAGCTGTCCGTACCCCACGCCTGATGGATATTCTTCGAGGGGGGCCAACCGTGACTCTCCATATTGAAATTTTTGGATCGGTGAGTATCTACATCTGGAATCGAAATTCAATAAATATAAATTTACTTTTTCCAACTTACAGTGAGTATCGGGGATAGATAGAACCGTTTTTCTTTCTTTTGTATGAGATAAGATAGTAGATGAGCCTAAAATGGAAGACGAGTCCGATAGGTTAGGGTTGACAACGTTTGACTCGGAGATAATCTTGACACAAACCCTCCGTCCATATCCCATCCTCCATCTCTCCACCATGCGATACTACGAACAAAAGTACCCAGAAGTCGATGAGCTTGTCATGGTGCAAGTGCGCCAAATCGCAGAAATGGGAGCATACGTGAAACTGGTACGCAACAAGGCAAGAATGCATATTTTTTGTCTAACCCCGACGAAAACAAAATGCAGCTCGAGTACGATAACACTGAAGGAATGATCCTGCTATCTGAACTCTCTCGTCGTCGTATCAGATCAGTGCAGAAGCTGATCCGAGTGGGCAGAAACGAAGTCGTCGTCGTGCTGCGAGTTGACAAAGAAAAAGGTTCGTTCCCTGTTATCAAATTGCTTCATATTTCTTATAATTCTTTAAAAAGGTTACATCGATCTCTCAAAACGTCGTGTATCCCCAGAAGATATCGTCAAGTGCGAGGAACGATACCTGAAATCCAAAACCGTAGCTTCGATCCTGCGGCACGTCGCATCAAAAATTCCATCTGTTGGTGCCGATGGTGTGGACAAAGAGCCTGCACCAGCAGCCGGACCAGCGGAGAAGGAGAATAAAAGAGCTGCCCGTAAGGCACGGCAAGCGGCTCAAGAAGAGGACGGCATCGTCGAGCACGAGATCCCGGGGGGTGCGAACGAAGACGAAAAGCTCGAGCAACTCTACGAACAGATTGCATGGCCGTTGGGAAAGAAGTATGGGCACCCGTACGATGCCTTCAAACTTGCCTTGACGTGAGTTCTTTTTCGAAACTGTCGCCGTCTACTATGTTAGACAACTTTTTTAGCGAACCCGAAACGGTTTTCTCATCACTCCCAACCCCAATCACCCCGTCGACACTCACAATTCTAACGAGCACAATTGCTAGGCGTCTGACGCCCCAGCCTATCAAGCTCCGTGCTGATATCGAACTAACGTGCTACACGCCTGCTGGTATCGACGCGATCAAGAGAGCCCTGCGAACCGGCGAAAAACAGAGCACAGAAGCAGTTCCAATCAAGGCCAAGCTGGTCGCACCTCCGTTGTACGTGCTCAGTACCAACGCAACGGATAAGGTTCGTCAGCGATATTCTTGGAATACAATAAATTTCCTGATAAGTTGATTCCGCTAGTATGCTGCCGTCGAGCGGTTGGAACGCGCTATTGAGGCCATCCAAAGATCGATTGAGGATCAAGGCGGAAGCTTGATTGTCAAGATGAAAGTGGGTAACCGACAACCATTTTACGGCCTCTTACTAACGTCATCGATTTAGCCCAAGGCTGTGTCGGAGACCGAAGAACAAGATCTCGCCCAACTCATGGCGAAGGCTGGTCAAGAAAATGCGGAAGTCTCTGGCGACGAAGACGACGAAGAGGCGGTATAGATTTAACGATGTTTCGTACGATTCTGTTCCGGAGGGAGTATCATGTAGGCATCGCCCCAACATTTTATTCATTAATTTCCACGCACGCACATTGTTTCCCCACATTAAGAGAGAGTCGAGATTTCCCAGGAATCGCCTTCTTATCGACGGTTTATGAGCTGCTGAGTCCTTGTCGTCACTGTCTTGTTGTCATTATCCAGAAGGCATTGCTTCGACGATCCCGACGTACAACCCAACGACGCTGATGAAGGGGATCAGACTCAGAGGACATTGTTTCCATCAGGTAAGTTTACACACAAGGCGATACGTTACATAAAATGGAAGGTATTTATTGACAATGTATGATTCGCAGGGTCGGGACACATGCAACTCACGGAGATTGTGAGGGCCTGCTCCTGTTTCCAACCTGTTTCATTGGAAAAGGCGCGCCGACTGATCCCCGATGCCCCGATGCTGTGCCCATGGCCACAATAATCCATGCTTTTGCCGCCTGGGGAAAGCTTCAAGGCCTTCGAAACATTTAATATGCTCCGAGAAGTCCAACAGGTGTTGGACAGTCCTTGAGTCATTCGTGGAGAATAGACAATTAGAGACAATGGAACATTAAAAATAGCGTGCCGAATTAGCGTTCTCGGCCATCATCGATGGCGGGTTTCCATCAGATCACAGGATTCTGTACATATATAAAGCTTGTACCCACGGCGAGGCCGGCTTTCCTCAGCTGGTCTCCTCCCCCCATTTTTGCCCATACACGACTTGTGTTGATCACAACAACTTACCCATCCCCACATAAAAATGGTTAAATTCGCTACCTCTCTTTTCGTTGCTGCTCTCGTCGCTGCCCCTGCTTTCGCCTCTATTAACTGGGATCAAATCGATGCGTATGTCGTGCATCAGTCCAAGTCCATGGAGCCTTTCTGACATTTTCCCAGCCGTGATCTCGCTGACTACGATGAACTTTTCGGCCGTGAACTCTCAGAGGCCGAAGCCACCGTATTCGGCCGTGACTACGACGAACTCTTCACCCGGCACCCTGACGACCTTGGGCTTGACTCCCGAGAATACGAAGACATCGCCAGGCGCACGAGCGTTGCCGCCAAGATTCGCAATGGCTTCAAGAAGGCGTTTGGTTTTGTCAAGAAGATCTTCCTGAAACGTGAGGAAGACCAAGACGAGGTCTTCGCCCGGGAATATGATGAGATCGACGCCCGCGACCTCGAGGCCATTTACCAGCGCTACACAGACGAGCTCGAGGCCCGCGCCCCGGGTATTTTCCAGAACATTCTCCAGGATGGAATGTATGTTGCGGCTATACGCTCCCGCTATACCGAACTAACCTACTTTGAACTCTTCAGGAACGTTGTCAAGGCAGTCGCCCACCAGGGAGAGAACAAGCCGGCGGCCAAGGCGGAAGCCCCAGCCCCAGCCCCACCCGCAGAGACTGCTCCTGAAGCGGCAGCCCGTGATTTTGAAGACCTGTCGGAACGCGACTTTTTCGATGAAGATCTTGTCGAGCGCGACCTTGACCTCGACCTCGACCTTGTCGAACGTGACTTTGACGAAGACCTCTACGAGCGCGAATACGTCGAGGACCTTTATGAACGTGATTTCGACTTGGATCTCGTTGAGCGCGACCTTTTTGACGTTGAGGAGCGCTCATTCGACGACCTGGACTGAGTGTGACGGAGAGGTATCTGGATTGGGTAGACGTGTACTTACGAGCGTTGTATGCAAAATTTTGCTGCAATTATTAATCAATCCTTAACAAAGGCACTGAAAGTTGTCGAGGATTCTTGTGTGTGCATGCTCAAACTACTTCAACATTATATGTTTGAACTTCGGGGGTCCAACTTATCGTTAGAAAACCAAGTTGGCGGCAAGAGTCCAACTGAGACCCCTGATCAAGTACTGGCACGCACAGACACAAACTTCTGGGCGCTTGGTGCTCTCCTCCCAGTTGTCGTGTTGGTCCTTGGAAGAAAGGGTGTGCTCTGGTGTGCTGGTGGTGAGGGCAAATAATCACGTGACAGTATCAGCTCGAACATGAACAGACTGTTTTTGATACACCAACGTCCCTTTATAACATCGAATCTCCGGAGACACAAAACAAACCAAGGATCTCCGTGCTTTGGAACAGAGGCGAAAGAATTGCGCCTTTATGCGGACATGGCCCATGGCTCGTGAATGATGGGCCAGCCAGGCCGTCAATGGGAATTTGTACTTAAAGGTCGCCATTGCTCAGAGACGGAGTTACCACTTCCATGGACATCACTCCAATGCGCTTTCTACCTTCTCCGAGACTGCCACCTGAGGTTATGTCTTTCATA
>Ga0307513_10006984_pt1 | contig 14681 bp, 16 predicted proteins | sample 15_EM_MG_FD_202174 | JGI IMG/M metagenome (GOLD analysis project Ga0307513, IMG submission 202174) | Populus trichocarpa ectomycorrhiza microbial communities from riparian zone in the Pacific Northwest, United States - 15_EM | ecosystem: Host-associated > Plants > Roots > Unclassified | place... | reverse complement strand
GATGCATCTTAATTCTTGAAAACAATTCAAACAATTCATGATTCTTTCAAACCATCTTGAATGTCTGAGAGTTGTATATATAATGTGGGTTGATCACGACAGCAGCAAGTTCATACCAAGGATAATCTGACATCTACAACATCCACAACATCCACAACATCCTCTATATTCACAAGACTAGAATCTCCAAATCAACTATCAATATAAACAAACCCTCAACGGATATGAGGCAAAATAGCAACATGCAGTACGGATTCATGCAAAATGCCGGTGTCCTTGCGCCGCTACCGACAGATAAACTCCCGCCTAGTTCACTTCAAGGGGCAATCAGCATGCATCGCACCAACCCAGGCGGTCGAGCGATTAGTGATCATTAGCTAAACATGGGCTTCACCCAAGTCCAGGCTCAAAAGAAAATGTACATAGAGGGGTGGAACTGTGCCAAGGATCAGAAGATAGCAAGGGGCTTTGCGCCAGCAGGGCGAAAGGCCAAAAACTTCCCTGACGCTGACTTCCTGCCAATATGCACAGGCATGAGTACCTTGCGTCCTGCCTGCGATCTCATCGTCTCCGCAGTGGCAGCCAATGATATGCATCGTCTAGAGGATATCGAGGAGGCAGTCGTGGAACTGGTCAAGGACAGTTGCCAGAAGTGGAATGACACAAATAACAAAGGCAAAATGGTAGTGCCAAATCCGGCAATCCCCCCTGGGCAGGTCGTCATGCACGGATCTTTACTACCACCAGGGGCCGCAAATCAGTGGGGGGCTGCGATGACTATAGGGAACCCAGGTCAACTTCCTCCAAATCCTGCCCCAGCCCACGTCCCCGCAGGCGGACAACTCGGACAGGCTCCTCCAGGTGCGGCCTGTCCAAACGTACCTGTTGCACAAGTCAAGGTCCCTGCTACCAGACAACTCGCACAAGTTCCTCCGGGTGCGGCTGGTCCAAACGTCGCTGCTGCCGGACAACTCGGACATGCTCTCCCAGGTCCGGCTGGTCCAAACGTACCGGCTGCACAAGTCAACGTCCCGGCTCCCGGCCAACTCGGACAGGCTCCTTCGGGAGCGGCTGGTCCAAACGTCGCTGCTGCCGGACAACTCGGACAGGCTCCTCCGGCTGCACAGGTCAACATCGCTGCTGCCGGACAACTGGGACAGGCTCCTCTGGGTGTGGCTTGTCCAAACATACCGGCTGCACAGGTCAACGTCGCTGCTGCCTGGACAACTCGGACAGGCTCCCCCTGGTAATGTTCCTGCGGCGGGTCCGCATGTCCATGTTCAACCTGGTAATGGTCCTGCACACCCACAAATGGTACGTGATTCAAGTTCACCCGATAATGACCCTCCTCTGGCGTAAATGTTACCTGATCCACCGCATCATGGCCCCGCGGCGGTCCAAAACCAACCTGTTGCCCGGGGTTTTCGCCCGGCACCCAACCGTAGGCCCACAGGTTAGTCACTTCCTCAATCATCAGCCTGTTTCAGGTTTTTACTTACTGACTTATGAGATACAGATTGGAGCGCTCTACTTGGGCGTCCGCGCACCGTGTTTATCGTTAATGTCCTGCCGTCGCGACGTGGTCTGGCACTATCCCAGTTTGAAAGGAATAAGCTAAACGTCGCCCCACACTATAACTTACTCCATTGACGTCCCCCTCATGTCAATGGGGTAGTATTCGCCGAGTTGGATACCTGTGACATCCGTGGAATGTCAGCTATGAAATACAGACCCGTACCTCACCACCGAATCCGCTACATACTTGACGCTACAGGCGAAGGGCATAGAAGGTTATGTAGGTCTCCTATGCGAGAGTTAGAATGCATGGATTATGTCTTCATCGACAGCGATGAAAGTGTAAGAACTTGGCTCCTTTCAAATCCCGTACTCGACGACGCGCTGCATCTCATGGTGTACTGTTACCGTGATCGGGGTTCAGAGCGGCAAGACACCCCGCCGCTGAGGAGAGTCCACTATCTCCATCAAAATGACGTCCGAAACTGGGCCGATGATGCGGCACAAGGTATAGGCCAGATGCATTCCGGAGAATTATTCGACGACTGACCTGCTAATCCGGAGGGTAGTGATAGGGACGACGCGCGTGAGGATGCTTCCTCTCATTTATCTGAGTCGTCCTCGTGCCTCTCAGACTCTGAGCATGGAAGTGAGATCCTCTTTACCATATTGTCACGTCCGCCTGTAGGCCACGCTAAATGGCCGGCGAATCGTATCCCCCTTCTTGCCAAATCGTTCAGCGAGCAGAATCGACAGCTACCATTAAACGTCCTCCATCGCCTGGCTCAAGGCGAAGGTGACCCCATGCACAGCATACAGTTCGATGAGGATTATCGCATGGAGGATACGCCCGAAAAACGCCGCTTGAATTACCTGATCAAGGAGTATCCGAGCTCCGAGGTGACACACAAACGTCGTGCTGGTTTCGACGCCGAGAGCACAGAGGACACTAAGTCCAAGAGAGTTCGTAAGGGTGCTGATCAGCAGAACTTGACAGGAGAACTAATGGATTCGATGGCGCCCGACTGTCCGCGATGTCTACCTAGATGAGCCTTAGATTAGTTGTCTGGACTGTCATTTCCAAGGGTCATTGATTGTTTCCTTTCCTTTTTTTCGTTTGATCATTGTATGTGTAGCCCAAAGCGATGTTTAGTCTCGTTCTTTCTGGATCGTGTTCCCGTTCCGTATACGTGCAGAATGTGATGTTCCGGTAAACAGTCGACGTTTGTGCGCCAAGACTTCTGCCATTGACGATGCGGCTCTTATCGCGGCTCAAACCCTTCTGGGATCATCAGGGGGGGGGATCATGCCGATTGACCACACTCCACATCGTACCCCATAGGGCTATCTCAGAACGAACCTCACACACACAAACGCCCGGCGAAATTCCGACAGTCCGACAAGCCCACAGCGCCGCACATGTTGTTGTCTACGCGGAGTATAACAAGGCCACCTACCGCCCATCCTTCCCCTCTACACCATCCGCCTAGAGTTCACTTCCACACATCTTCTCCCCTCGTCCGTATATCAAATGGCTCCATTGAGAAAAATGCATGCCTCGGGGGAAAGGTCAAAGTAAGGACTATCTCTTCATCAATTTAAGAGCGCATTACCTTAACGTTTCTGTTATTCCCAGACGCCAAACAATCCAGCCCCCGGGGGTCAACGCCACCAGCGCAAAACGCCGAAAAGGCCATCCTCGTGCAGCTGCCATTGCCGGTGAGGCGTCAAGGACGTAAAGAAATCTTCTCTGTTTAGCGTGATCACACATTCCAGAAGGTCCAGATATGATCTAACTTTTTAACTTCAATAGTCGTTCATTGACGTCCTGTGTAAGACCACCCTTTGAGCCAGCCATGGTGGATTCGAGGTGAGGGTCAAACATACTATGCTTATGTCAGAAATTTGCAACAGAACCACAGCTGCAATCAGGGGGCGCTATGGGGAGATATCCAACGCTAGAAGCCGGTGTAGGTTCTTGAATGCTCGCGAGCCTACAGCTGCGTACAAGGGATAGCGCGAACAAGTCAAAGCATACATCACGGTGCTCGGATGGAACCCTACAAGTCTGACTGGCACTCAAATGGACTCGGTACTCAGTTTTGCACGCTCCCTCACGCCTGTCAAAGGCCGAATTAGATTAATCAAAACAAACCACCGCCTTGAAGATGTCGATGAAGTCGAACGTCAAATAAGAGTGTTGGTTAGGGACACAGCCAAGAAGCTTTAGCCGACGAACGATCATCTTCATGCGGAACGGGCAGAGGATCCAATAGATGCAGAAGTCTGTCATGTTCAGAGTAAGTGTTCACCCCCATTTACATTATGCGATTCTACGACTAGTGCTCACAGTTTTTCCAGTGGCCCAATACGATTGGGCCTCTCCGTACTGCCAAAGGCCGATCAGGATCCACATTATTCACCGAACAGGCGCAACTAAACCCGCGCACGCCTTCTTGCACTACCCCTGGTCTGACGAAGACTCGGGCGGTGGGATTGCGTGGGGAGTCTTAGCATCGCCCAACTTGCAATCCCTACTCGGCGTGCTCAAGCGACAACATGTAGAGGACCCCATCCAATATTCCGGATATCTCATCGGGGCAACTGGGCAAGGAGCCACCGCGTTACGCCGGTGACCGTCGGACCCCCTCCCCCTCTCGGAGCTCATATTTTTATATACAGACGATGACATCCGGGTGTGGCTGCTCGCTAACCCTGGCAAAGATCCTCTTGATCTCCTGGTGCTGGAGTCACCCTAGGAGCAGGGAGAGGGCCGAGACAAAACCCCGGCGCCAGCCTCCGGTGGACATCCATTTTTCAATCGTAAGCCCTGGGACCGGTGGGGGCAGTGGGATGACATCGGAGCCGGGGACGATGACGACCACGACCACGAGAGTCTCAACGACAGCAGTGGCAGCCAAGACGAAGACAATGTCGATGCCAGTCACCCCGACGATAATCGGGTTCCGCCGGGACAGGTTCACACTCCTGATCGCCGTGATAGAGACATTATTCAAGGGGACGCAGTAAGTATTCACTGATTTTCATTCAACATCTTATCTAATCATATATCTAGGACGACGACGGGGACAGCGGTGAATCGGAGCGTGGGAACACCACAGGGAGCCATTATTCTCCCGTCGGAGATCCACCAGGCAGACATACCGGGGATTCACGACACCGGGATTCAGACACTGGGCCATCTGGGAAGGAGCGGGCTAGAGTCCTGAGGGCTATTGTTCAAAAGGATCCCTGGCTTGCAAAACTCTTGAAGACTCCCAAACAAGAGGCTGTGGCGCCCTGACCAGGGTCGGGAGCTGTAGCGCGCAGGACTAGAGAGCATCGTGGCCCAGGGCGTGGCACAACGGCACTGTAGACACACCTGCTGCCGAATCAGAACCACCAGAAGATCGCGATATTCATCAGGCCAAATCCCCCACCCCTGCGCCTGAGACGTTTACTCGAGCAGAGTCTACCCCGCCTCCTCCGACCCCTTCTCACTCAGCCACCACTTCTCCTGCACCTACGCCGAGCGTTCCTCATGATACCACAAACCCCCACCCACCCCAGCAAATTGCACCAGAGGGATCTTGGGATACCCGCCCCCCAAATGCGACGAATACGGCCCACGCGACCTGCCCCGTACCACACAACAAACCTGAACCCCCGACGCACACTGCCCCCCGACGTGGGAGAGGGCGTCGAGGGTGTCACACAACATGAACTTGAACGTTCTTGCCACTTCCCGATTATTTTTTTCACGACACCTCAAAAATTCCAGACTACATCTACACGCTTCCAAGACGTCCCTATTCTCTTACCTTTTCGTGTCTGCTATACACTTCCTAGACGTCTCATATTCTTTACATTTTCGTGTTCCTATCCTGTGTATAATAGTCATCAATTCGTTGTACCCCCTTACTTTGGCGTCTGGTATTCCCTACTTTTAGAATCTTGTTGCCAGTTACTGTATTTGTGCATATCGCGTTAGTAGACATGATCCGCCTGCGTCAGATTATTCACAAGGTTGCATTCCTTGCATACAGATTTCAGGGTGCTGAGTGGTGCTGATTCGCTGTTCGGAGATGAGAGTAGATACTCCTAATCCTCTTTGGGCGTGGTGCGTGTTTTCCGTGCAACCTTGTTGTCAATCAATGCTGATTGCAGCTAGCTTTCACCCAGGTGGCGACATTTGGGCCACTATCATTTCGCTTATTTTTTCCGACGCCTGACACCTGCATGTGGGGTCCTATGGATTTCAGCTCCAAAGCCCAACTTGAACCTTCACGATCCCAAAGCCCCATTTCGTAGAGAAAATCTCCACCTTCGGACTCTGCGTTCCTTGTAGTTCTCCCGACGAGAGTATGATGTGTCCTATAAATGTTACAATTGTCCGTGTAGCGGGCACCGCCACGATGGCAATCATTCCAATACAGACCGTAGGCAATTCTTTCACTCTCATACCGAGTGATAATGTTTGCATAGTTATGTCCGGTCCGGCGTGAACCCCAAGGTTGTATTCCTCTCAATAAGTTTTCAAGGAGCTAAGTGGAGCAGATTCGCCGTTCGGAGAGGTGAGTAGATACTCCTGATCATCCTCTTTTGGCGTAGTGTGTTTCTCGGGCAACCTTGTTGTCAGCCCATGCTGCTTGTAGCTAGCTTTCGCCCAGCGACATTGACGCCACCGTGGTCTCGCCTTTTTTTCTGACGCCCAATCCCCGTATGTGGGGTCCTATGGAGGTCTTGAATTTCAGCTCCAAAGCCCAACTTGAGGCTTCACTATCTCAAACCCCTGTTTTGTAGGGAAATCTCCTGCATCGGACGTCCCGTCTAACTCTCCTGACGACAGTATGATGTGCCCTACCAATGTTGCGATTGTCTGCATTGCAGGCGCGGCCACGATGGCAATAATTCCAATTCCGATCGTGGGCAATTCTTTCACTGTCATACCGAGTGATAGTCTGTGCATAGTTATATCCGGTCTGGCGTCAACCGCCTGCGTCAGATTATTCACAAGGCAGTACTTTATTCCTTGAATACAGTTTGGGTTGGTGGTGATGATTCGACGCAGGGAGATGAAAGTAGATCCTCATCCTCTTTTGGCGTGGTGAGTGTCTCGCAAACAGCCCTCGTCGCTAACCGATACTACTTGCAGCTAGATTTTGGATGTCCGGCGACGTTAGCGACACCTTTATTTCGTCTAGTATTTCTCACGATAGACCTGTGAGTCCTAATTCCTGAACCGCGGATATGGTATTGAAAGTTTAAACCCCTTTGTGTAGGCACATCCCTCCCTTGCATACTGACTGATAGTAAGTAAGCCTACCACACCCCTAAATCCTAGCATACAGCTATAAGACCTAACGCGGCCTCTTCGACGAAAGGAAAATACTCACTCCTTGCTTCCACCAAACTCGACACATCCAATTATCAGATTGACTCGAATCTTTACCAACATTTGCTACCCGTCTTATATCCCACATGCATCCGAATTTCAGCAGTCAGCCAGCCCACCGGGTAGGGAATCTTAATGGGCGCAGGCGCAACATCATACCCGACTCCATGGGGTCGAGTCAGCCAACTCCACGAGTGGGCAATCTGCACCAGCGAAGGCGCGAGTCATACCCGACTCCACGGGATCAAATCAGCCAACTTCACAAGCGCGCAATATGAACAGGCGTAGACGCGGCATCGTACCAGCGGATAGGCTGTCCAGATTGGTAACACAACAGACCGAATCCGGCAGCTCCCATAGTGCTAAATCGTCGGGTCGTAATTCTTCCCCACTACCAATTGGGAGACGGCATCTAGCACGACCGGCCAAGTGCCTCAGGATTAGCACAATGCAGACCGCATCATATACTGAACCTGAGATGGACGCTGACGGACAAGGGCATATGGAACCCATCCGCCTCAGCGACGATAGCAGCGCTGAGGATCAGATGTCATATCCGGGTGACGAAACTGAACCGGACACCGAACCTGAAGGAGCGAACCTCGGTGGTGCGGATGAGACAACACCTAGACGTCGTTGTGGGCCAAGATTGGTGGAGACACACGGAAACAATCGCCCAAGGACTGTGCGAATTTCGACCAACTCTGGTTCACAGGAGGCAGCAATTGTCCCACAGAGGCCCGCGGCCTGTGTGACCATAACTCCCGGTAGGCCCTTGTCCCCGGCGACATTTCCATCATTACGTGTAGCACCGTATTCATCCCCACTTGGCGTCCCTAGCACAACAACGCCTGGTATCAGGAGCTCGAGTCCAACAGGCGAACTGAGTACAAGAGGAACTGTGTCTGTCCGGCATGTAATTAATTCGCGGCAAAGCACGGTGACAGGGGTGGAGGGGGAAATACTAGGCGTAGCAAAGGATCTGATGATTCAGTACACCCTTTATGTTAACCCACTACTGAACCCGGTTGCTTTGACCTCTGAGGTGCATAGTGTTTGGAGTCGCGCGCAAGATTAGATTGCGGATGCCGGAAATATTGAACCATCGTCGAAGAGTATTGACATTGTAAGTCAGAGATCACAACCATAAAGGGTGCTGGACTAACTTCGAAAGATACGTCAAAAACACTCTGGCGTGCAGGCACAGTTCGTCCATTATATCAAAAATCATTTAGGGGAATTATACAGACTACCGGGCGAGCCCACTGCCATCGCTTGTAGACTCGGAGTCAAATACCTTCTCAAGGATGACAGGTTCATGTGCTCCTCAAATGGGTATGAGGTGTGTATCCGCCCGTCGCCCGTCGCCCAACCCGGACTTCCAATCACGACTGACTATGACCTGGATGCAGAGTATATCATTCCGGTTCCTCGCGCCTTAGATTGCCAACGCCATCTATGGTAAGTATTTCAATGGCAAGAGAAAGCTTGTGATGCTAGACCCGGAATTCATCAATCGTGTCAATGGTATGATGGTGTGTCTCACTTGTGCAATCCTGTGCCATCAACTACGCGCATATCGACTTGGGGTGCATCAGCATCCTCCGGACTTCAAGCCTGACGCAGTTGGAGGTAGGAGACACTCAATATCCCCCCCGTCCTCGGTTGTTGTTCTGATGACTAACCAATCTTGCAAGACCTTTTCTTACGGCGGAAGAACACCTGGCGGGCAGTACCACAGCCAACGCAGCAACTCATGCTGAGGAATCTGCGTGAGACGATCACAGACAGGATCCTGCAAAATCATCGTATGCTGCAGGAAAGTTGTGAAGGCTTTGCTGACAATCATAACGCAGTTCATGCCGAACTGGAGCGTCAGCTATCGAGGCGTCAGCTATCCAGCCGGAATCCAAGACGAGCTGCTGTGCGGGAACAGACACCGCTCATGAATCACGCCGGGGGTTTAGAGCACTACCGGCAGAGTCAAGATGCATCCCCGGGGAGCGAACTGTCGTTGGACTACAACCAGGCGTCGTCCGCCCAGGCACTTCAGATGCTAGATTCGGATTCGGTGAGCCTAGGTGACTCACAGGAGCTGACGCTGGGACTAGCGCAAGAGGGGCCAGTGACCCCGGGTTTCGCCAGTCGGCTATTGTTGAGCCTGGACGACTTGCAGGAAAGTGACGCAGGCGTGGGAGAGAATGGTTTTTTGTAGACTTGGCGATGTGTGAACCGTTGAGTTTATGGAATGTGACTTGCAGGAAATGTAAACTATTAGATTTCGGTTGGCCAATCTGTGGAGCCGTGAGGACAATTTGGGTTGTATTTCTGAGCGAGATCTGAGCGCGAGCTCAGAAACGTAGAATCGCCGTAGCCAGGGTGTCCTGGACGCCCTGGTCACGGCCGTAGACTAGTAATAATAGAATATCAAGATGAGGATGAGGTTCAAAGTCACGATACCAGGGGCACCAGTGCCTCGAAGCTTGTGTGAAAGGCACTCAGTAATACAAATAAATAGTGGAGCGATCGAGACGGCGTCTGGAATATGTGTGCTATCATGACGCCGTCGAGAGTATGCATGTGAGCTATCACGATGCCGTCGCGACGAACATGTGAGCTATTTGGAAAGCATTGTGAGCCAATAGCCAGACATGGGAATTGATGCAGAGGGAGTTCAAATATCGCTGTGTAGCATCCGGAAGACAAAGTATCCGGATAGTCTTCCGGATGCTAGAGTGCAGTTGGATTCCGCCATGAGGAGGGAGGCACAGGAAGGAGATCGTCGGGATGCGGGAGAGCCTAGTGTCTGAGGGCATCTGGACGCATGCGCTTGGTGGTGGACGTCGTCGGGACGTCGAGGACGCAGGGGTAGATAGGGAATAGCGTCCGGACGTGACGTCCGGCCGACGTCGCGTCCACAGTAACAGTTAACGTTCTGAGCGTTCTGAGCGTCTGATGCACGCGACGCTCAGGACACATTTAATAATCCTTGCTGATGCAGGCTCTATCTCTGCGACACCAGGAGGGGGATAGGGGGCAAACAAGACTCGATGGCCAGGATGCCAATTGGAGTTGACGAGAAACCGTTGGTGGCGCACCTTCGCACCTTGTGCCAGAAGGTGTTGAGCCTCGTGAGGGAGCCCACGTTGGGCGTAAAGAGGTCTGCCCATACAGGAGGATGGCCGTGACAAACGACATTGCCAACCTATGGCAGAGGTTGGGGGTGAGCCCTGCCCCGGGAGGGCTGAGGCGTGTTACGACCGGGATGGCCCCTTGGGCCAGCACCAGGCAGCGCGAGAAGTAGGTCGATGTGGACAGGGTGGGGGTGAATCAGTACCCTAACCACAGGAGGGAATCGCAGGGGTCAAAAATCTCCCCATCTAACTGAATCAGTGAGAGACACAACTGCGAGTGCCACTAGCTGGGGGTCCTCTTGTGTATGAGTTCTGTTTTGAGGACAGAGAAGGATATTCCAAGACGTACTGCCGTGGCCTGGATCGTCCTGAACAGTTCTTGTAGTCGGTGGATGGTCCCTCGATAGGAAAGGTAGGCGGCAGTTGGCGTGAAATTATCCACATAGGAGAGCATCAGTCCCTGTGGGATCCTGAAGTGGAGGGGCGCGACATAATTAAGGAAACGCAAGGGAGAGATGGGGGAGACCTGAGGGGCCCCAAAATTGACAGGGGTCGGGGTTCCTGGTGCGCCCTGGCAAACCAGCATGCAGCTGCCCTCAGCCTGCAAGGAAGTGACCCAGGAAACCAGGTAATCGGGGATCCCGCCGTTCCTGAGGATGCGGGCCAGAGTCAGGTTATTGATGTTATCAAAGCCAGCCTTGAGGTCCAGAAAGAGGGAGGACACCTTAAGGCGCTGCCTCTCCATGGGTTTCATGTTCTTCATGAGGGTGAGGAAGGGATTGTATGTGCTCAGCCCAGGAGGAGAGCCGCATTGGTTAGGCTGAATAAGGCCCCTTGAGCGCTCCGCGAGAAGGAGTCGTGCCGCGATTATCCTTTCCAGGATTTGCGAGACCGTTCAGAGTAGGACTATAATCCTCAAGGAGGAGGGTGACTCGTACGAGGGCGTTCCCGGTTTATCGAGAACTACTCCAGTTGCCACCTTCAGTGAGGCCTGGTTATACCCTAGGGAAACCAGTGGGGAGAGGACTTGAGGAGGATTGACGGGTTGATCGCCTTCATCCATTTCCAGGTTAGGTATGGGCTGCCATCGGGGCCAGGGGCCGACGAGGAGGAGCACTGGGAGAGCGCATGGGTGATCTATTCCTTAGTGAGAGGGGGTGTTGAGCTGGGCGGCCTCAGTCTAGGTGGGGGGGAGAAGGCTGCTTTAAGAGGGAAGAAGTGGCCCAGTAGGGCCTGGTTCATCGGCTTCGGGGTTTCAGCCCCGGGGTGGGAGGGAAACCGGGGGGGAGCCCAGCCTGAGGTCAACCTTTTTGCTGTCTACAGGTTCTGGGGGGTGGTTGAGTGTAGGAAGGAGGACCAGTGTTTGGTCTTCGCGGCCTTCATGGACTTGACATAGCCCGTTCTTGAGATGTTCACCGTTTCTCTCACCGCCAAGATACCTTGTTTGGGGGCCAGTAGTGCCAGATTAGGGTACTCGCGGTGGAGGATGGTGAGGTGGGGGGAGCACCAAGGTTTGGAGTGGTAGGAAGGGCGTGAGGTGGGGGTATGGTCTCTGAGGAGGCCTGTGAGGCGGTCGAGCGTCCCAGTCATCCAGCAGTCTAGGATATTCGGGGAGGGACACAGCGGAGGGGGGGGGACTATGAAGTTTTCGCGGATGGGGGAGAGCAGCTCGCAGTCGGTGTGGTCCCACCTGAGATATGGGGGAGCCGGGTCCAGGCACGGGGATGTGAGCAGAATGGTGATGGGGACGTAGTCCGAGCCGGTGAAGGGGAGGGAAGTTTCCCACCTTTTCACAAAAGGTAGGAGTAGGGGGTTGTCAAAACCAAGGTCGATAACGGAGGGGCGTGCCTTTCCCGAGAGAGGGAACTTAATGTACACACCTGGGGAGTTTAGTAGGGCGAAACCGCCCAGCGCCGCCAACTTGAAGTCCGGGGTCAAGGAAGAGACTTCCTGGGACAAAAATGAGCGCAGTGGGTCAGCCAGGGCGTTGTGGATGTTAAGGTCTCCCACCACTAAGAGCGGGATCCCCATGTCTGGAAAGAGGAATTCGGGGGGGATGGAGTGGACCCTGATCGGATCAAGCAATTTCACATAGCAACTCTAATAACACTCAATTTTACTCTTAATTTAGAGAATTAGTGGAGTTATAGAGTAAAATCTCTAAATTCGTCAGCCGAAACTGACTAAAACTCATGTCGTAGCTTTCCCTATATAACTAGAGTATATCAAACAGGTTTTAGCCTTAGCCTAGATCTGTAACCTACATGGTCAAGACTGGAAGGTAGTATTTCTTCAGAAATTACTTTAAAATCACTGGGGAATAGAATTAGGAAGACTGAACCAACCACCTTGAAGATTTATATTGTATCTTGGATTATCTGATTGAACTATATTGCAAAGTATTGGAACGTTACATAAACCCCATAAGTAGATATCATCTCATCCACCTTATAGCATATATATTTAACTATACTCTTTTTTAAAGCCACAATACCTCCTATAATAGCCCCAAATAAATACCAAAGCAGTTAATATATCAAATAGAACATCTATAAGCTCTTATTATCTGCTTCAACTGTTATTTCGATGGTTGATTTCAATCTTCTTGACTGCAATTGTAAGCAATCTGCTAAATGAACCAGTTTGGAATAAAGCGAGCATACAAGAGGCATTATTTTTTATTATTAATTAAAAACTTCATATTCTGATTCTCCATATTTAAAAGTACTTGCTAACAAATTTTCCATGTGGTAATATTACTATTTGTGTAGATATTAATATATACATTTGGTTTTCCAGTGGTTGCCAAGGGGAGCCGCATCCCGGTAGCGAGCCGTTACTCGGTAAATGACGTTATCCCCTGAAAGTTACAGGAGGTTCAGACAACTGCTGCTCTGTCAGTAACATGTTTCGTGACATATGAAGCAGCCCTGTAAACATCTAATAGCCCCACGAGAGTGGGATTACTTTCCCCTAAGTCCGCAGATGATTGTGTTGGTGAAGGTAGGGTAACTGGGGTACATCAGAAGGGCAACCGAGTCTCCAAGGTAGGCTAATCATGTTTCCAAGGCAGGGTAACTTTCCCTTTCATGCCTTTATTTCCTGCGGGGGTCTCGCGACCACATATAATGTTGCTCCGGAGACCCATGCAATCTTCACTATGTGTCTTTAACTTTACGCGATTATACCCTCGGAAGGTTACTCTGCCTAGTAGGGTAACTTTGGCCTCCCTAGGTTACACTGTCTAACCCTATGTTAGCTAGTCACTTTGTAGACACTTGTACCAACTTATAACTACCGGTAGTATACTAAGTATACTAGTCTATTCTCAATCTGGTTACTGCTTGGTATACCATACGGGCTTGAGTCTAGTCCACTGTAGCTACCTATTTATAGGGTCGTTACACCCGCACCCTCTTCACCTGCTACGCCATTTCCTCTACAGTCGCAACTCGCAGTGTGGCTATGTCCTGTCATGGTATAACACTACCTTCTTGGCCTGAACTACAGTCTGCAGCATGTCTTCTTGGTTTCCAGTCCGTATCTCGTCTTGCCCCTAAGCCGTTAGGTTCTGGGAATTCCCTTAGACATCTGGCAACAGTACTTCACCCTTTCCTCTCTCTCGGCTGTGTGCTGTGACATTCTGTTGATCTGTTTTTAGGGGCCTGCTGAATGGTTAGTATCTTGCCATGGGTTCGTTTCTATTATGTTTTTCCTGACATGTCTGAAGGAAGGTATTGCTTGGTCTTGCTTTCATCTTAGCTGCTACTAGGGGGGGGAATGTTCTCTGGTTATGAGGGGTTTTATTTTTCCCATAAGGGGTTGAACCGGGTCATTGGATTGATTACAGATTTTGTTTTTGCTAAAGCTAGAGCTCTATGTGATTGCTTGTACCTTAAACCAACGAATATATGATAAAAAAACAATAAAAATAAATAAAATAAAATAAAAAGTGCCCTATTTCCTTCGTTCTTTACCCTACCTTGTATTTCTTTCACAACTCTTGTACTTCAGAATACAAGTTCTTCACTTCTGATATCCAAGATCCACACCAAGAACCCATGAACCCTGAGCCTGATCTGCCAGTACACCATCTGCCTCAACCTAAGATTGTTATCTCCGAATCTTCGCGCTAAACAACGCCTATCGTTTAGGACCTGCCTATTGTTTTATGCCTTGGACTAACATCCCGTGCCAACATGCCGTTACAGATCTCTCCTTCTATAGCCAATGGAGAAAGCAATACTTGGATCCAGTCCTTGTGGTCTTGCTTGCTGTTCCACAGAATTTCCATAACCCTTCTTACCATGTCCAAATGGTCCTTGCTTGCAAGATCTCAATTGCTGGCTTTCCGGGATACCAGAGTGACCTTCTTATCCCTTTGAACTAAAATTATGTCCGCTTCCCTATGCAGTACCCATTTTGTCAAACTCAGGTCGACCGCAGTAGCCTGCACCTCGCTGCACATAGAGAGACGCAGGCTGAGGGAGATATGAATCTGGTGGTGCTAAGCAGTTTCCCACACTGCATCAGCAAAAACGGACCCTGCGTCTGATCCGTCGGCGTTGCGTCCTGACGCAAGCGACGCATCTCCTGCGTCCCATGCGTCCTGTGCGTCCTGACTTGCGTTGCAACGC
>Ga0307513_10006982_pt1 | contig 14684 bp, 21 predicted proteins | sample 15_EM_MG_FD_202174 | JGI IMG/M metagenome (GOLD analysis project Ga0307513, IMG submission 202174) | Populus trichocarpa ectomycorrhiza microbial communities from riparian zone in the Pacific Northwest, United States - 15_EM | ecosystem: Host-associated > Plants > Roots > Unclassified | place... | reverse complement strand
CGGATAATTATCTTATACCCTTTTTAGACTAAGGAAGACGCAAACCAACTGCTTCGACTAGTCGGCGAGGTGGATCCCAGTCCTATTTGTCCACTTCCGATTAGACTGATATACCATAATCCACTAGGATCATGGGCTCTTAAGAATGCAAGACGTATTGGTATACGATGGTATCACGACGTCTGCTGTCGATGCGCTGGATCGTCAGAAGCTCTCTTTTCAGGCCTGCTATATACACGTACTCATGGTGTGTAGTCACCAATGCCTCTTTTCAATCTTGCACTACTAACACTCTTTTTGAGCAGTTTATGACGTCGGAACTACTATTGACAAGTTCATTGGAACAATACATCAAGTTAGTTTGTCCAATTGCCCCATTTCCAGTCTGCAAGTTGACTTCATGTGCTTAGTGCGTTATTTGGCATCATTCACCAGCAATATGACCATGTCGCGCAAATTCTCGAGAGTTGCCTACGGGAAATTATGGATTCTCATTGGGTTCCCTCTGCTCCTCGGAATCTCATTCGTGTTGTCAAGATTCACGAAATTTTTGGGGCCGTCATTTCCTTATTAAACGAGTGAGATTCATAATGTTGCGGTGGTCATGACACTAAGCCCAATATATAGGTATCTTACGCGATATAAAACGTCCATTCGTGATAACTCCACTATTCCCAAGTTCGTTAACAATGTCAGTAACTGGTTCGAAGACTGGTCCACATCCATCCACTCCTTCGATGACGGCTGGAAGCCCGAAACGGAAGAAATGCGAGAACACACTATCTCAGTTCTGCGCAAGGACTTGCAGCGACTACGTGCAATCATTTTACGCGAGACCGCTATTATCCACCGATGGCAGCGTCCTTCAACTCCGCTGCATAGCATGCAAGGAACCCGAGCCGGTCTTCAGTTGATGCTCTTAGCAAACTATGTACCCCCTGGGCACCTCTGTCCCAACGCCCCCCGGCATAACAATGACCACGCCGACATTCGAGACATTACCATTGAACCTTCGGAGGAAGAACTCATTTCCACGATTCCCCCCTACCTCCCTGCCAACATTCCGGAGGCCCCCCACCATCTTCGCACTGACAGTATGGAAAGACTGCTGGATATTCAATTCCGCCTTCTCCGTGAAGAATTTCTGTGAGTTCCTACAAACCCTTCCGGACTTTGATTGGATAATGAGACAATGTTTCAGTACACCTCTTAAGTGTGCAGTGAACCACGTCAGGAAAGATATCATGATGACGAAGAAACCAACACCCCTCATGGAGATTCTGAGGAATAAAGGGGGTCGATATCGCGGTCTGCTGGATGATGATAACACAATCATCTTCAGCGTATACACCAACGTTTGTTTCGGTACTATATCCCCAGATCGTCGTGGTTTAACAAGTAGCCTCATTTTCGACACCCCGCCAGGGGCTGCGCGGAACCCTGCAGCGACCCAACGCGAATCATTCTGGCAAAGAATGCTCGGAAAACGCCTTATGCCTGGTGCACTAGTCGCGCTCATCTGGAAAACCTTCGACTCCGTATCAATCTATCTCGGCATCATCGCCAATTCCGTTCCGGAATTTCTCAGCGCTGTGAAGGGATCAGCAACGGAGCTTGCTATCCGTGTTGCCTTCTTTGACCGTACCGTTGAGTCTCGCATCCTTCAGTGGTACCATACCGGAGACACCAGCCCTGGTGAGACCCGCGTACTCATACAGGCACCCGTCCTATACGAGGCCGTACGCCCATTCTTAGAGGCACTCCAAGCCGAGTCCACGAGTATCCCATTCTCCGAGTATTTGGTGTCTCGTAACGACGTTCCGAGCATCGCTCCACCTCGTTATTCAATTGCCCCCAACTTTCGTTGGAACCTCTCTCCTTTGCTGAAGGATGGACAAGATTTCCACCTCGATACAAAAGATCCTACGTCTATTTCAGACGCTCGTCTGATCCTCCGCGAAAAGAGCACTTTAGACCCCAGTCAAGCCGACGCTCTAGTCGACAGTCTCACACGAGAACTGACATTGATTCAAGGACCCCCAGGCACAGGAAAGGTATGTACTGTCCACTTGGATCTCTTTGCCTGGCACTCAACGGTTGCTAGAGTTATATCGCGACCCAGCTTTTACACCTTCTTATCAAGAACGGTATTGGCCGGATTCTCATGATTGCATTCACCAACCATGCATTGGACCATCTTTTGGGCAATATTCTCGATGCTGGTATCACCGAAAGGATCGCTAGACTCGGTTCCCGTCATTCAGCCCACGAGCGCATAGTCCCTTTTTCACTAGAACTTCTGGAGAAACAGCCTGGGAGGACCTTGCATCGTTGGGATATATCCGAGACCCGTCGAGCGTTGAAACAGGTTACAGAAGAGTTTTCCAAAGTCACAGCGGCATTAAATGGGACAGCCGTCGATCCGACCGCGTTAACTGCCTGGTTGTTGCTGCATCACCCTGGACATAGCTATCAACTCCACAATCCGCCCCAATGGGTGAAAGTACATTGCGCCGAGTTGGAAGGGTGGGAGACAGTAGGTGACAAGACACGGGATGAGTCTGTCCGCACGCACTACGGATTTTGGGTGAAAGGGATTGATCTAGACTTGCTCGACCCTCTTCTCCTTCCCCAACAGCTCCCAGACCCACCTCCCGCCAGCATCCAACGAAACAGTTTCGCTGTCTTGGGTGTCACTGAGGAGGAGTCTCCAACCTCTTCTCGACCACACATGTACCATAATGACCTGGTTAAATGGTTTGTCAAGTACGGATTCAAAGAAATGCCGCCGGTCCCTCAAGGAGATCGTTCCTTGGTTGCATTATTGTGCGACGACAATGTGTGGAATATGTCAAGAAGCGAGAGGTCAACTCTTTGCAAGTACTGGGAATCGGAGACTCGTGCCTACAACCACGAATCAAATGTAGCCATTTTTGACGATCTGAGGCAAAAGCACGCCAAATTACAAGCGGATTTGGATGCATACAATACTGAGGTGATGTTTTTACTCTGGAGTTGCTTTTTCATTCATGGCTCACTTCCTTGACAGGTTCGGTTAAGTTTATTGCAGGAGTTAGATATCATTGGTTGTACCACGACTGGTGCCGCAAAATTGACAGAACTGTTGAAGGTATGGAAAATCTCTCGAAGACTCAAATCCCTGGTCTTAAGGTATTTTAGAATTTGCGCCCTACTGTGATTCTTGTAGAGGAAGCGGGTCAGGTATTGGAAGCACACATCCTTGGATCGTTAGTCCCGTCCATCGAACATCTTATCATGATAGGAGATCCATTACAACTACGTCCGACTATCAACAACTTTTGTGAGTATCCCCAGTGAGAAAAACTTCTTGCTCACCTGCCCCTGTAGCATTTTCGATGGATCATCCTACGGGAAAGCAAATCTATCGGTTCGATCAATCGCTCATGGAACGCCTTTCTTCTTCAGGCCTCACCATGTCACAGCTCAACGTTCAGAGGCGAATGCGCCCAGATATTTCTGCACTCATCAGGTACTCAATGTTCCACGTTCTATGTGCTACCCAACTAACAATACCCAGGCACACTCTGTACCAAAATCTCCAAGACCACGAGCATGTCACAAGTTACCCCCCTGTTCGAGGTATGGCGCATAACCTGTTCTTCATCGACCATTCCCACCCGGAACATGGCGGGGGCGATGACGCAGTTTCAAAATATAACGATTATGAGGTATGAAGGCTAATTGTCGTGTTACATCACTCTGACCGGTTATACTGAAGATCCGGATGACGAAGCACGTAGTTCTGCACCTTTTGCGGCAAGTCCCCCAAAAATCCCCTGATTTATCGTCTAACATATCCCAAGTCAAGGGGCATACACAAAACCGAAGTCGATTGTTGTTCTTTGCATGTACCTCGGTCAACTCTCAAAGCTCCGTGAGGCATTGGCGTCAAGCAGGGTGACTGTCACCCTCGACAGCCGGGATCAAGAGGCACTTCTAGACAGGGAAGGTGACAGGGGTGCGGTTGGAGCAAGCGATTCAGTTGTTGTGCAAGATGTGCAACTCCATCGTCAAGTAAGATCAGTTCAATTTTTTTGGTGAAGAAACAACCTCATTGAGTATTTAGGTACTCTTGCGAACTGTAGATAACTTCCAAGGTGCGTTGGGTGGCGAAATAATGACCATGTACTCACTATATTTCCAGGAGAAGAGGCCGATATTATAGTATTGAATCTGGTCCGGAACGTAAAAGAGGACGGTAAACAGGGAGGCATTGGGTTCCTGAAGGTCAGTTGGAAAAGGACTGCTTATATTTCATCTCATTCATGACTTCAGTCTATCAATCGTACGAATGTCGCGCTGTCACGGGCGAAACATGGAATGATTATTATGGGCAACGCGGAGCTTCTCTCAAGCCGCAGCGAGATGTGGAGAACTATTATAGAGGATCTGCGTGAAGCAGGACGTTTAGGACCGGGCCTCCCGATCTCTTGCTACAGCCACCCGGACTACATCCAGTACATTACTGAGCCAGAAATGATTCCTTTGGTTTCTCCGGATGGTGAGGTCCTCCTTTCTCTGGCTACAATCGATTGCTGATCGGCCATGCAGGAGGGTGCACTCGTGCATGTGGGAAGCGCCTGGATTGTGGCCACAGCTGTCCATTGAAGGCGAGTGTATATAGGTCCTTCATTGTAGAGGCTAATGGCATTGGATTATCCTTAGTGCCATGCTGACGGCCATGCCGCCGAGCGTTGTCGTGAGCGTTGTCGGCAGGCCTGTCCGCAAGGTCACCCCTGCCCTCTTGCATGTGGGGTACCTTGTGGGGACTGCCAATGGCCAATTGCACAAGTACAATTACCGTGTGGACACACCGAAGATGACGTCCCTTGGTAAGTATTGACTATCTCTGGTGGGTGGTACTGACATTCGATTTAGTTATCTATCTACACGGTTGGGAGAGGTCTATTGTACCGTTGTCGTGACCCGTCCGCTTCGCAGCTGCGAGCATTCGGCTAGCATGGCTTGTTCTGCAATACCCAGTCAAGTCCTCTGTACCCAAGTTTGCGACGTCGAAAGGACCTGCTGCTCTACACGATGCCCTGCACGATGCTGGGAATGCCAGGAACTCTCCAAGAGCCCCCAGCCGCCCCTAATAAACAGGACCAATCACGCTCTTCATCCTTGCGGCAAGGATCTCTTCTGTCAACATACCTGCAAGCAACCATGTGCGATCGGGCATGTTTGCGGCGACTGTACCTCCGAATGTCGGCAGAGCTGCGTTCATCACTGTTGCGAACGTGGCTGCTCGACGCCATGTACGCCATGTGCCGAGCCATGTCCGTGGTTATGTCCTCATCATGTGTGTCCAGTTCCTTGTGGATCAGTGAGTCCTCTACGTTGATTTCCGTTCTCTGCTTTGTGGCTAATCTCTGGGCAGATATGCACTCGACTCCCTTGCGATTTACGCTGCCCGAACGTCCTCAAGTGCGGTCATCGCTGCGTGTCGCTTTGTGGAGAACCATGCGAAGATCAGCTCTGCATCGAATGTGCATCCCCGGAAGAAAAAGGGGCTGTTGTGGATTTAGTCACGAATCATACGATAGCCGACCTCGACCTGTACTCCAACGAACTTGATTGCATCATCATCCGCCTCGCTTGCGGTCACGTATTCACCGTCGAGACCTTGGATGGCCTATGCGAGCTCCAACGGTTCTATTTTTCGACCCCCGATGGCCATTGGACCGGACTCAATTCCCCTCCAGCTGGGTCTGTTCCCGTCCCTCCTACGTGTCCGACATGCCGTGGGTCAATCACTGCTCGACGGTATGGACGTGTATACAAGCGAGCGAACCTTGACATGTTGGAGCGTACGGTGGCCACGAAGATGAGGAGAGAGTTAAACGGGCTAGGCAATCATGCCTCTGAGTTTCTAATCTGGTCTTTGAGGGACGAATACTCAGAAGCAACTATACTACCGGGAAAAGGAGAGCCATGGTCTGCTGAGAACCGACGGACTCTGGAGAACATACGCAAAGATGATTTCAAGAGCGAGCTTCCACTTAATCCCGACTGTCTGTGGTCATTAGAAGTGCATGGAATCACGAAGGAAGAGAGCGATACTTGGAATCGGCTATTGAAACCTCTTCTTCAGCTCTACAAGGCAGTCACTGCAGTTGCGACGACCAGATCAGCACATGCGGCATACGAAGCAGCTATATCAATGCTCTACTACCAAGTGATTACTGCGCTAGCTGCAGGACCTCAACCTCCATCTCTCGAAGATACTGCCTTGAGACTGGCCAAGGGGCTTGTCGGAACCGGTCCTCCCCTTGCAGATAAACGCTTCCGAGTCGAAGCCATTTGGTTATCTGTGGAGTTACGCTACTTCCTTGGCAGCATTGCGTTGTCTCGGTTTCGTAGAGTGCGATCCGTCGCAATAAGTGGGGAGGATCAGCAAGTGGTGGCATGGTCCGTGTTCATCGAATTCATTTTTGAATCTTGCGTCAACGATGCCTTTCTCGCACGCAAAATTACAGCTGATTGCGGTGCAATGGTGCAATCACTCAACGCCGTGGCCCAGTGCTGCCGTGCCGTTCTCGAGCATGCAAAAGCAAAGTGCTCTGTTGCCCAGCTTATGGGGTGCTTCCGGGACGAAAGAGACCATTGGATGTCGGAAGCGGGACGATTGAGAGCACAGGCGGAATCATTCGCAAATGACGAAGCATGCGCTTTCCTTGCGCGTCGTGGCTGCCAAACACTGGAGTTAGATCTGGTTGAAGATAAGCTCACAAAGCCTATCAATTCGGTCCTTAAGCAATGGGATGAATTGATCACCGAACTCTCAAACGAGACATTCTTGGGCCCACCCCCATCGAAGGCAGACCTATCAGCAATCGCCAAGGCATTCTCCGACAGTGAGTATCGATTGATACCAGCCTGCCATACACGTCGCTGATCATCATTTCTTAGACCATCGCGGTCATTGGTATACCTGCCCCAACGGGCATATCGTCAGCATCGGCGAGTGTGGAGGGGCAATGCAGGTCAGCAAGTGCCACGAATGTGGTGAAGCAATTGGAGGGGATGCCCACAACCTTCAACGTGCATACGTGATGAGGGACACCGCTTCTCAGCAGGGCCAGGCAACCCCTTGGAGTTAGGCGCAAGGTGTCTGAAGGGTATACCCGCAATATTGTCAGGAGGGGCTTGTGTTGCGCAACTTGTGCTTGTCTTGAGTGATTTAAATAGACATGTCCCAAATGACTAAAGTCATTCTGAAAAATGAATCTAAAGTATGCAATCAGTATCAGCCTAGAAGAGTGCCACAAATATCAAGAGCTAGCAGAATATAAGTGACAAGCACAACGCAACGTAGATAGCCATTAGAAGTCGAACCCCTGCGATCTAAAGAAGTTCAAATTTCCGTCTTTGGCCTTATCAGCGAGGTCCGCGCGATCCTGGAAGAAGGTTAGAGCCGGGTTAGCTGTACTTGACAAAGTCCACTTGCCATTGCAACCAACGTCCTCCTGAGCGTACTCCATAACTGATCGCTCCTTCTCGTTTCATCGAACCCATCCGTACCAGTCGGGTCCCCCTGCATAGCAAGCCCGCTCAAGAAATGCTCTGCCGCCTCCTGGTACGCCCCAAGATTCAAGCACGCTACACCAACATTGTACACCGCCCGCGTGTACCCTGGCCGTAACCTTAATGCTTCCCGATAAGCCCCAAGAGCCTCTTCTGGCCGCTGGCTATTGCTCAAGCAGCTGCCGTACCGGTTCCAGAGGATGTAATCCTGCGGGCGTACAGATAACGCGGACGAGAAGCAGTCCGATGCTTTGGAGAAGTCACCGTTGATATAGAAGACGACGCCGAGGCCGACTTGAAGTTCTGGGTCGACAATTGCGTCGCCACTGATTGCATTTGTGTGGAGCGCCCGGGCGACGGAGAGGAATGCGTCGGCAAGGGTCTCGTGTATTGCCCATGGTTGGGTAAAGTGCGATGGTAGAGTGACCGAGAATGCGTGTTCTGGGTAGCGTTGCTTGAGCCAGTCAAGTAGGCAGGCTTGGGATGCTCGGTCGTGTCCTTCGTTCGTGTAGGCGATGGCGAGTGACTAGCAGGAACGAGAGCCTCAGTGATAACAGTAACGATAGGTAAGGAATACACACCAGGAGTCCAACTCCACCCGCACCACCGTCCTCCTTCGCGATCTGGACCCCCTCTCTGAGCGCGGCAAGACCGAGGTCTTCACGTTCATCCATACCGCACACCTCCCCGAGTAGGATCCAAGCTTCGTGCCCGCCCTCGCCCAGATCGCCTTTTTGAATAACAGCCTCGAGCATTTGCGCGACCTCGCTCAACGACACTTGGCCTGTGGCCAACATCTCTATTACTTTCGAAAGAGACGTGCTAGTGTCGTTGATATATGGGTTGTTCTCCTCTGCTAAAGTCTCAGACACCGACGTACGGTTCTAATAAGGGGCTCACTGAATTTGTATTTCGGCAGATTGGGAATCACGTCGTCGTCGTATAGAAGTGAACCAAGCCCGAAATCTTTATCGATACCGCCCACATTTGCGTTGATACCCCAGTCTTCACGCTCGGCGTTCAAAACCTTACTATACGCCGCCTCCCATGCGGCAAGCTTGTCCATCGTCGCATCACTTTCTCTCTGGCTGTTCAGCTCATTCCAGACCCTACAAAGATAAAGGGTTAGTCTCGCAAACGTGGAACGCGGAACACATACAGACCTTTGGAAGTCGCTTTCGAGCACTTCAGCTTTCTCGGACGTCTCGCCTTGAACATCTACAATCCTTGCTTGCTCCAGCTTGGAAGTCAGTGCCTCCATCCGCTCCTTCTCAGCAGCAGCAAACGCTGCCTCGAAATCAACGGCCTTTCCCTTTCCCTTTCCGTTTACGATTTCCAGGTTCTGGAAATGGTTCTGGAGCATAGGTATGGACCCGGGTCCCATCCTCATCGGCGAGTACATTGGCATACCCATCATCGGAGCGTGCGACATAAACCCTTGCGGGTGGTGAAGCGGTTGCTGTATGTGGTGCTCAAGTTGTGGTGTACCTGGTTGTGGAGTTCCGGTCAGCTGTGAATTCTGAAAGGCTTCGAGTTCTTTGCTCCACCCCGTCGCGAGCTGAGGGGCCTGGGAGGCATTGCGCTGCCACTGATCGAACTCTGCTTGTGCAGAGGAGTGTGGAAGATTGGCTGGAAGAAGGACAGGAGCGTGACCGAGCTGGGTTTGAGGTGCGAAAGCAGGACCCAAGGGACCAGAGCCTTGAAAGAACTGTCGAGCAGAAGCTAGATCTGCTTGGTTGATGGCTGTCTGAGTGGTACTTGGTAGGTGTTGAATCTGGTAGGGCAAAGAGTTAGTGAGTAGTCCAAGCACAGGCAGCGGGTTTTCGAGGGTTGCTAGATTGTGTTCCGCGGACTATGAGCACTAGTACGGGATGACATTCAACCATGTGTACGGTTACATTGGCCCGCGAGCCGAAATGTAACCATGAAGCCCATCGTGGAGCGTTTGCAATCTGTAGATTACCCGGCAAGAGAGAAAGAGAAGCTTACAAGTCTCCCATTACTAGGCCCTACACGATCCTATATTTGACAAACGCGGACGCTTCGTCAAAGTTCCGAAAAACGAATGACACTGAGCTCGTACTCGCTGGAGGCTGCGGTCGCCTTCGGTATGCTTCAGAACTTGAGAGAGTGGATTTAAAGATGTCGAGCATTCTGCCCCAGAAATTAGCGAGGAAAATCCAGACATTTGCGGGACAGTGATCGAGGCTACCGGTCCAAGTTGTGCGGAAGTCCGGCCTTAGTCACAGCTGGCTTGGACCCTGGCTACCACTCCAGGCGGTCGGCAGTGGTCGTGAGTATGTGCAATGGGAATACTACATATGACCCTTTGACCTTGCCTCGCTGCCTCGCTCCTTGTCCCGCTGCGTGGACTGCTTGGGCTGCGTGGATAGCCGTCGGTCCACCGATGGAACGTTCCCTCACTGAAATTATGGTTTACACTACCTCTCACGATTTCGCACCTGCCCTCCCCACGTGTGCGACAATCCCCCAGCTCTACCACACCTTAACTTTCCTAGACAAAGAACGACTCTTTCAAGCGCTGTTCGCAGTTCTTAAGGAATGTCGCATCCAGACGTCATATATCTTCAATGATCTGCGTGCTCTCCGTAGTAAGCGAGGATGACGAATTATCTCTAGCCGCTATCACAAAGCGATCATATCGAAGAGCCCCTTCCACCAGGAAGCTCTACCACATCTGGGAGATACCCATGCAACAATCCTAGACTATTCTTCGGAATGCCCGTTTCCCATCTCCACCGATTCCGCTGTCGATATCACACAGTGATTCCTGATCTCATGAAATGGGTCACCAGAATCCCTTCGCTCACTGACGTTCGCCTTTCAGAGGGCTACTACATGGCTTTCTTGGGGGACAGGGCTGTCCCGCCTACCTCGTTGAAGAACTTCGAACGATCCTGGGGGCCTCCAGAGGTTCTACGTGGCCTTAAATCAGGTTGCAAGCTCTTACACCTCTCAACGCAGTTAAACCTGTCCGATTCACAACTCCGACAAATTGCTTCGGTGTGTGGCTATCAGCTCCTAATCTACAATCTGTCGCTTGGATTCTCATAAACCCCATTGACCATGAGGAGGTACGCGCTATTTCAGAGGCTCATTCATTATCCTCCGATCGCCTTGTAGATGGTGCTATCCGGGGACCACGACTTGCTGCCAAAACATGACAAGAACTCGATAGCAAGAAGCAGGACCTCACGCCAGGTTCGGACCCGAACACATCCTCCACGTTCCTGCCCAGTGGGGACGGGAAACCCTCTACCTCCCCGAGTGGCTACCCACCGATCAGTAGCGCCACCACCCCCGTCCGGTACTAATCCGTCGCTGCCACCTCCGCCTGGTACTCCTAAACCTGAGCACAGAGGCTCTGGCAAACCGCGCCGCTCTACACCGCCAGCGCCTGGTGGACTCAAGCCTGACTCGAGCAAGCCGCGCCCATCGCGCCCATCCGATACCAAGGAAGGCTCAGGCATCACAACAATATAAACAGACCACTGGACAATATGGTTTTATTAACAACATTCAAAAGCGACAAGAGCGATTCAGACACTTTTTCCCATGAGCTATGATATTCTGCGAACGTTTGCATAACCCGTCTCAACAGCCGCCGACTGGTACAGTGCGCGTACAAAAACCAGTTTTCTGAGCAGGTGTCAGTATTGCTTGGGTATCATTCGTGGACACGCACCTAGCTATGTGCGTTGTCGTTTCCGTAAACATGACAACTTGGAATCCTCTTCCTCACGGGCACGCTTCTTTGTTTCCACCACTACTTGTTGTTCCACATCGTGTTGAAACCAGCTCTGGTAAATTTGCCTGCTAATCCGCCGGAAATTTGCCAGATCAAGAGCCGCAAGCGGATGTAGATCGGGGTCTGCGATATTGTCCTCCGTGTCGGAGTCGGATTCCAGCTCCTGTCCTTCTTTCCAATCTAGAGTCCGATCCGGCTGTGCCTCTCCCGGCCACGAAGCGATGACGCGCAAAACAGGGTAGTTAGCCTCTTTCACCTTTAGACCGAGTTGGATGTTCGCCAAGATGTCCTTGGTTTCAGCAGCGAGTGCAGCGTCGTTCTTGTTAATAAATCGCGCAGTGTCGGCTGTTGCGTACTGTATTCGAAGGGAGTTCAGATCAATTGAAGCAGATGCAAAGAGCATATAGAAAATAAGCACACCTTCTTATCTTTGCTTTTCCAAAACCATGCTGGGGTAATGGTGCGAACTCCATTGACAAGAACCGCTTTCTTCACATCGCCGTAATTCTTGGCTTGGATCAGGACCAACAGAAGTTTTTTAGATACCTTGGATTCGATGAAAAAGAGGATATCTGGACCGAACGATTCAGGTGGCAAGCAGAATGTAAATTGATCCTTGTTGGTGGATATCCACTCCAACACGTCCTTGCCCGATCGTGCTTGGAGGCCATTGTTGGAGGAAGGACCAGACGATGGCGTAGCGACGGAAACTCGCGGCTTGTTCCCACTATCAACAACCATTACGAGATTGAACTCTTCCTGCAGCCAAGCAAGGTCCAAATTTTCCCGCGCAGCGAAATCGCATCGCAAGGTAAATATTGCATTAAGCGGGGTATGCTCGAATGCCGTTCGCAGGTAGAACACAAGATAAGCCTCGAAACCGTTCCGGCGTGTAGAATGTTTGTTGATGTTACTGTATAGACGCTTGAACAGCGAGTACTCGGTACTATGCTTCATCCACCGCAGAGCTGCGAGGATGGCCAGCGGCTCATCGATCACGGTCTCAGCATCTCTATGCCGGGCGAACCCATATTCGACGAAGATGGCTTGTTGGGGCGGAGTTAAACAGTCCCGAACATAATGTCCGTAGAGAAATTGCTCATGGAGTATATTGCAAAGTGTCTCCGCCTGTGCCGGATCTATTGACAGCGAAGGCGATTCGAGATAGTTAGAAAGTGTCAAATTAGAGGAAATGTGACGACTCACTCATCTTCTGGAAGTTTAGCTCGGTTACTCTGGACTGGATGAAACCGAGTGGAAGTGCAGGCTCATCGCGCGTCCAGATCCCTCCATCCGTTGGTCTAAAGCCCGTAAATGCTGCCACGTACTCGTCGATGGTTCGGTGGGGAGACTGGTATCCCTTCTCAAGCATGAGCAAGATGAGAGTTGCAGTGCTACGATACCTGGCGAAATGGAAGTGGGGTTAGCTTTGGGACTGCTGGAGAAATTTACAATCGCCACCTTCCACGAAACCAAGCCCAAGCACGGATGAGAAACTCCTGCCATCTCTTCTTGTCTAGAGGCTCTGGCAGGTACCGTTCTATATATTGGGCATGAATGCTTGGATCCTCGAAGGCACCAATGCTGTGCACAATAGTATACTGGTGCTCCTTGACGGCAGTTGATGACAATGTGTCGCTGAGGGCCTGGAACTCGATTCCTGTTCCTGAGAGCACAAGATTCATTTGCCCGGGCTGGAGCATCTCAATCCACGAAAGCCATATCTCTCGTAAGATTGGACGCTTTGTAATCTTGTCCTGTGACAAAAACTCGCCCACGCGTCCAAATTCTCGGGAAATGGTGACTTGTACTTCATCAAGTACGCAGAAGAGAGTGGGATTGTGGGCTTCTTGCAACAAGCCAGAGAGTGGTGGATTGTGGGCTTCTTGCAACAAGCCAGAGAGTGCGTCGTACTTCTTGCAGATCCGGTCCTTCAAGCTGTTGGTAGAGGCCCCGTTGAGCTTTTGGGTGAAGTCTTGGAAGGCGTCTCGTTTGGGAATTAACAGGGATGGTTGTGCCTGTAAAAGCACCCATAAGTGACGGAGCTCCTTTGGTTGTAACCCCTCTTGAAACTTCTGAGCTTCTTGGACAAGAAGGTCCAAAAGGAGGAAACGTGCTAAGAGCAACTGGGCAAGACGCCGCTCCACTACTTCCCGTATGTGTGTAAAGGCAGCTTGAGCAGCTTCAGGGTTCTGATCAGCCCCCCCTATCCTCTCCTTCGCATCTGTGTAATCTTGTGAATTGTCAAGCTCCTTCATAACCGACCAAAGGTCATTGGAACCTATGGTAGTTGTATCTTGTTTCGCAACGAAATAGAATCCCCATTGACGACACAAGCCTTCAAGCAGTAGCCGAGTTTTGCCAGACCCAGACGTGTTGATGAGTACCCTGGAATTGACAAGGTCATCGGGTGAAAAAAGCACATTGGAAATCAAGTCACGTACGTGTGGCTTTCAGTGAAAATCTCTGGAATACGTGCAAGGTAAGCGCTGTCCAGGGCGTTCGTTCCGTCTCCAAGGCCATGAAGAAGCAAGCTGGGCCTTCCATTTGAAAGAACGGGTATGGATAGCTCCGAGACACGCTTGGCAAGATTGCTATCTGCAGGAGATCCGAGTTTCCATGATCGGAGCAGTGGCAAATGCTGGTACGCCTGCTTGACAAGTGCGTTCATCCTGGGGCGACACTTCTCCAAAATGGTGTTTATTTCGATATCAAGACTAAGGTCACCCATGGGTGGGGTGTGTTTCAACGGGGATCCCAGTGGACGATTAGGGTGGGACATGGTGCCTCCTAGTTTGCATTCACCTGAAGAAATGAGACCTGGTCTCAGCAACGGTTTTACAAATCCTTGGATCCATTGAATCCATTGACTCACCAGTGTGAGATTGATGTGAAAGGGGACATGAATTCACGGGTCACCATGAAATGGGGATGGGTACGGATGAAATCAAAGTTGGCGCAGTAATTGACAATAGGAGAGTCGTCGGAGGGCATGGTGCAACGGGTATAAGGACAGCGCAGATATGGGTCGTTGATGGGGACGAGCATGGTCTGAGCGACGGCACCACAGGCTCATGGATCTATCGACTTACTTTGGGGAAGCAGCACGACGATATTGATCGCCCCCTTTAGAGGAGGGTTCAAAGCTCCAAAACATGCCGACATCTCCTTCAGCGGGAGAAGCTTATCCGCCTCCTTGCATTCGAACGTTTTCGGGTCGTATGTATCGACGTTGTGTCTATACAACGTGAGGTGTATACCGTCAATGCCCTTATAATCGTTCACCCTTGTGTTTTTGATCGCCTCTCTCAGTTCGCCCACGAACTGATCCGACTTGATCTTGACT
>Ga0307513_10006981_pt1 | contig 14687 bp, 10 predicted proteins | sample 15_EM_MG_FD_202174 | JGI IMG/M metagenome (GOLD analysis project Ga0307513, IMG submission 202174) | Populus trichocarpa ectomycorrhiza microbial communities from riparian zone in the Pacific Northwest, United States - 15_EM | ecosystem: Host-associated > Plants > Roots > Unclassified | place... | reverse complement strand
TTCTTAGTTCAAGAAATAACTATATAAACACAAGAGTTATAAATTATCTTTAAGAGTTTGGAGAGTTTGCATTTGCACAGATCTATGTCAAGCATGCTTGACGCCAGTAGCAAAAGACCAATTTTTTGATAAGTTTGAATGAATTTCTTGATGAGATGTAGACCACAAACCTTAGATTACAATTGCAAAATAAAAAATTATTATATTTTTTTTGGTCATTTTATTATAACATCAATTTCAACCATAATTTTAATAAAATACATTGGACATGATTTTTGCTAGACAACAACTTCAACCATAATTTTAATTAAATATATATTTTAATCAAACTAATCATAATTAAAAGTAATTTTTAAAATTTATTTTTTTAAAATTATAACCACGGAAACTATCAAAATACTAATTACACTTAAATGCTTCATTTTTAGTGGAATGGCCTTGGCTATATCGCGTCTCCCAGCTGTAAATTATTACCAAACCTTTCTCCTGCATGCTGTACTAGATATATAACAACAGTGGATTGTTGCTGATGCAGGTTGGTACATCTGCTAAGTTAGCCATGTGGTTCGTAAAAAAAGGGAGGAAAATTAAAGATGCTGCTGCCGCTGTAAACACATCAAGATTGCTAGCCAAGAAATCATGTGGACTCCTGCACGGCGGTGTCAATTTATCTAGTTTAAAACCAGGCACGGAAGGGAGCTAATTGGCCATTGTTAGTTCCTGTGAAGGATTGACTGAGACGTATGTCCAACAGAGTAAAACTACGAAGAGAGAGTCCCAAAAACGGAGTACAGATTTTCTATAACTGTCATCGGGAAGGGCGAGTCACTTTCTCCTTGACCTTGATGCTTTGATTATTGGTAGTGGCTGAGACAAAAGCTGCCCTCATCACGTGGTTTTTCAAGACCATCAATTCTGTAATTTGAAACTTTCCTCCATCTTGATCCATGATGGTGCCCACCATGAGCTACAGTATTTGGCCTCCTGTAAAATAGATAGGGGTGATTATTTTTTGTTCAGTTCGGTTTTTATCAAAAAAAGTAACTAAATCAAATTTTTTTTTAAAAAAAACCGAAACCGAACCCAAACTGGGTCAAACCGACCGGTTTCGGTTTGGTTTTTTAGGGCAAAAACCAGTTCAAACCGGTTTGGCTCGGTTTTCTCAGTTTTGGCTTGGTTTTTTTGGTTTTGGCTCGGTTTTTTTCGGTTTCGGTTCGGTTCATTTTTTCCGGCTTTCGGCTTATAAAATCGAAACCGAACCGAACCGGCCGGTTTTTTCAAAATTTTAATCGGTTTAATCGGTTTTTTTTCGGTTATTTTTTTTCTAGTTTTTTCGGTTTAATCGGTTTTTCGGTTTTTTTGCTCACCCCTAAAAATAGGTACCTCTTGGTCAATATGACAATTATTTCTGTGGTGATATCAGATTACCTCTAAATGCTTCATTTTTTGTGGAATGTCCTTCCACTGCTAAATTTAACAGTTTTATTAATAAAAATTTATATTAGTATTTATACTCACAAACTATCAATAAATATTTTATAAAAATAGTCTGTTAGAAAAATTCTCGTCAGTAATTTATGGTATGTCGGAGAATTCATCGGTAATAAATTTACTAATAGATTTACAGACGGACAAAGCACACCAAATTTTTTTTATCCGTTTCATTCTGTTGGTATTGCCCTCAAGAAGTTTGCCATATAACTGACAGAATACCACTTACAATTTTGTCGGTGTTTTTATTTGTTCATCGGTATATCCGTAGGTAAATATAACATATCATCGACGGAATACCAGTTGGAATTTCATCAGAGAGTTAACAGTTGCAGTGGCATTTGCAGTAATTCTTTTTAAACTCTCTGGAATATACCTATGGATGTAGTCCATCGGTAACCCCCTCGTCAATAATATTTTAAAATACTTTTTTTAAAAAAAAATATATTGAACAAAGGTAGAAAAATAATTAAAATAAATTAAAATCAAATATATAAAATGAAATTAAAATAATATAAAAATTAAATATTTATTACAAATTTAAACATTTGTATGTTCAAATACAATAAATTTAAAATACAGGCGGCGCTGGAAGAGGAGGAGGTTGGTTGTCGTCGGGATCATGGGGCTAATAAGGAGGAGTACATGGATCACCCATGTATGATCTCATCTCCATTACCACTCGGCAAAGTTATTCATAATCCGCCACGAGTCGTTGAAATTTTTCATTAAGATGTGTCGTCCACTCTTGTACTCGTTGATCTAACATCGCCTTGAACTTCGGAGTTTGATTGCTCATAACTAATTGCGAGCATCCAATGATCAAAACATTACAGGCCGTTCACAAGTTCTCGACCGTAGTGTTAGAGAGTCCGTACACCCGATTTCTATAGGGCTCACCGAATGATCTTGCCTCTAACCACAAATCTGGATGGGTCGAAGGATCGTCTCCGTTTCTCTTATTCAAACAGTTGTTATAAGTATCCTGAAAAGAAAAAATAAATTCATCAAATTGAAGGAAATTATAACTTAATAAAAAAAATGGTTGAAAACCAACATACTACAAAGTGTTGAGCTCGGTTATCCATGAAGTGCTGCATCTTTTTTTGGTAGTCATCACTCTGCACATGCATTTCAACAAAATGTTCCATCCGACTTGGCTTGCATTTAAGAATCATAGCCTATAAGATAAATATGTTGTTAGCTAAATATATTTTTTAAAAATAAAAAAAATGAAAGTAATAAAAAAATCTTATTATCCGCTTCACATGCGAAATGAACGGAATGGAGTTGCTAATATACGTGGTAACGGAATAGTGAACACGATGGTGCCGGTTCTCTGCACCAGACTGTGACAATTGAGCAAAATGCGTGGACATTACATGCTGAATGTAGTCCGCCCAAACAACCTTCAAGATATATGGCAGTCTAAAATCCTTCCAAACCACCACGTCATTTCAGGCTGGAAGCTCACTTTCTTTCGCATATTTTTTTGCTTTCTTTTACGCCACTTTCTTTCGCATATTTTTTTGCTTTCTTTTACGCCTCATACCACAAATCACGCAACCTATATGTTACCAATAAATTATCTGTTAGTAAATGAAAAATACAATTTTAATATTTGAAATAAAAAAATTATTCTGATTTTGATCTTACCTAGTTGCAGCGTAATTCTTCCAAACCCTTTTCACAACATTATCATCAGCTCTCTCCCATTCAAATTTTCCCTTGCAGTAAAAATTTATAAAAAGAAAATTTCAGTAATTTCAATAAACTAACTGAATTAACATAATAAAAAATATTTAAGTTAATACTAACCTTAAACCTTAAAAATCATGCATCGACTTGCGGTTTCCATTCATGATGTTTGGAAACCTAGCTCCATTTAGACAATGAAATTTTCATCGATGATTTAAAAGAAAATATTATTGTTCTTGCAATCTCGATGTTTATAAATCTGAAATTGCATTCGTTAAATAAAATTATTTTTCAAAAATTATTAAACATGTCATTACGAAAGCAAAACAAACTTACATTAGAAGGTCGTCCTTCCACTAGGTCTCGTACTTGCGAGTAAATGGATCCTGCTATGAAGGGACCCCCTCGACGTTGTGACATCGTACTCGATGATCCTACGTCGTAAGTAAATGCCTGTGCCTGTTCTTGGTCGGCACCTAATGACTCATGGTCGTCAGCATCGTTGCTAGAAGAACTAGCAGCAATCTTATTCTCGCGACCTGCAATAGACTTTTTCCTAGACATTTACACAAATTAACGGATTAAAAAATTAAATGATTTTTATTTTTTTAAAACATTCGGCAACAGCTTTCCTATATGACTACTCAAAATTTTTAAACCTAGAAATACATAATATATATATACCACAAACCAATTGATTTTATTCAATTTCTTCTAACAAATTAGAATAATTCAATTTTGCACAAAATTCTCATTTTCTAAGTGATAATATATTTAATCCTAAATTTACAAAAAAAATTAATCTAAATTTAAAAAAATCAAAATAATAATTAAAATTAATCCCACACATTTAATTGTAATTGAACAACAACATTGGAAAACAAATAAGTAAAATTCTAAAAAATAATGAAAAAATTATTTAAATAACAACTAAAATTCAACACAAAATTGGAAAAACATATTGACAAAAAAAAAACCAAAAATAATGCAAAACAAAAAACACACATAAATGAAGAAGAAAAAGGAATGAAAAATTCTTACTTTTATGGTGTGCTTAGTTTCGGCCGAGAATTAAAAAAAAAATAAAAAATAAAAACAAAATAAATGAAAAGGGATTGTTAAAAAAAAAACGTGAAAAAAAGGAGAAAAATAATGAAAGACAACATACTTTGTGATGAGAAGAGAAGATGATGTTTGATTTCAGCTCGGGTCATGAACAAAAATAAGAGAATGAAGAAAAAGAGAGAAGAAGAGAGAGGATGAAAGAAGAAAAATGAAGAAGATGAAGTCTTGTCTGTTATGTCCGTGATTTTTAATATTAGGTTTTATCAATGAAATTTTTGATGGAATATTAAATATTAATATCTTTAAAAATTTTATTAGTGATTTCGTCTATGAAGTCAAGTTAGAATTTTCAATTCACGTGAAAAATTTCAGAAACCCCTCCAAATATCATTGATGAATTTTCATTCCGTCCGTGATTTTGTCTGTAAAAGAGTAAATAATCAACAATAAAAAAGAGCATTAATTGCTAGTGCATTGGAATTCCCATTCCTTTGGTGATTCCATTAGGAAACATGTACCACAATAAAAAAAAGCATTAATTGTCAGCGCATTGAAATTTCTATTTCGTTTGTGATTTTGTTGATAAGAAAAGCTTTAATTATCAACACCTTGAGAAGTGAACTGTTCCCATCACCATTGGAATATACAGATAGAAATATTTTGTCGGTATATCCATGTGTAATTAACACTATGAACAGTACCGGGGAGAAGGGGAACAATTCTCATCGCCATTGGAACATACCGATGAACTCATTATGTCGATATTTTCATCGGTGTAAAACAATGTCTGATGTCAGATTCTATCTGTATTTCCTATCTATCTATCCTGTAAATACTTAAATTCACAGCTGCATGCACAACACAATAATACCAATTCACATCACAATAATAAAATAAATATTTTCTTGTCATTCAATAATATATTAACATCATTGTCATTACATTGAAGTGAATTTTATCCATAAATATTACATTATAGTTTATGGCATTATAAATTCGTGTTGTGCAAATTAATCAGAATTGTTTTCTTCTCGTTAATTGACCCATCCTCATCTCCATCGCATCTTGTATGTTGATTTCATCACTATCATCATCCTCATCGACTTGTGTATGTCTGCTAGAGTTCAAAACAACATTCAATTTCTCAGCGTCAACATTAACCAAAATATTATTGGTGATGCAAAAATTTGAGTTTTCTTCTAAGTCATTAGACGAAGCAACTCAATATGGATCAACAAACTCACCAAGTTGAAAGACATTATTTCCCATAGTTAATTTATCGTTGCCATCCTGAACAACCTTAACACGACCCCTGGATTTGATTTTCACTACAGATAACCAATTAGCTCTTGAACGATCCTTTCTAAAGAAAGGATTGTATGTGTAATAAACTGCTGGCATTGTTTGGCAAAAATAAAGACATTGTCGACGTTGCGAAGTCTAGCCTTTGAATTAATTTTGAACAAACCATGATAGGAATCTATTCTGATTTCTCTGTCAATAGTGTCATATCAATAACATTTAAATAAAAATGTTTTATTTTGCTTGCTATGATATTGCAATTTAATGACCTCTTTCAACTTCCCATAATAGTCAAATTCAAACTTATTAGAAGTTGATCCCTTAACATAAACCCCATTTTTATATGTCTTTCCGCCTTGCCTATATTCTTCAATATGAAACAAATGTCTATTGATGAAATACCCGTTGTAGCACTTCCTTTTTCTTTTAAAACCCAGACTTAGTAAAGACAAAGTAACACTAACATTCCTTCTCAATTGATAAACCTGATATATGAAGTACAACCATGAACAGTTAACGAGAAATGTGTAATGAAATTAAGTATCCCGAGATATAAGAATAATTAAACAGTACTTACATATGTTCTAAACCACGCAAAAAATTATTCATCTTATAATCGAAAGATTTGAGATTCAGTCAGTTGTGAGTCTTGAGACAGTAAATATTGACGATGTTGCCTACGAGAAATTCAACAATATATTAGTTTATGATATTATAAGAGATAAATTGTTCAAAAATAATGACATATTAAGCAGTATACTTACTGAATAAAACATCTTAATTCATCGCAGTTAAATTGCACATAATTATATGCTTGTTTGAATTCTATTTCAGAAAAATATCTTTTCCTCACAGCTTTTTTTGGTATAGGTTGTCCAGGATGAGAGAATATTAACAAGTTTCCACTTGAAAAAATTTCCCCACCATCATCATGTCTTGGGACGCGATTGATTTTTGTTCTCAATCGAGGCTCGAAATGATACGAGATAAATATTGAGATCTCTTTAACAATATAGGCATCGCATATTGAAGCCTCAACATGCGCATTGTTTTTTACTTTTCTCTTAAAGTTGAATAAGTACCTGCATGGAATTAAACGAATGTTTGAAATTATATAAAGAAAGACAAAAAATTTTAAATTACGATGCATGTGTAATCTCTAACCTCTTGAATGGATACATTCATCTATATTGGACCGGGCCTCTAACTTTTACATCAAATGATAAATGTATAGGTAGATGCTCTATCGAGTTGAAAAATAATGGAAGGAATATCATCTCATGTTTGCATATTATCTAGACAATATTCGTTTCAAGCCTATCTATATGTTGTTTCTGCAACTTGTTGGAGCATATATCTCTAAAGAAAGGAATGATCTATGTGAGTGCATCCTATATCCCCTTTGACAATAAATCCTGACAAGCTAATGGAATGAATGTTTGCATAAACATATGGTAGTCATAGCTCTTCATTCCATACAATCTGCAATCATCTAAATTCACCAACCTTGATATGCTCGAGGTATGTCTATTAGAAAAACACAAACTTTTTAGATATTAATAGACAAATAATTATGCATTCTTATCTAAGGCAAAGTTGGCTTTGAGCTTTGCAACCCGTGACCCAACATAAACCAACTTCATATTTTTATGGTGAGAAAACAAAGCTATATCCATTCTAGCCTTGATATTATCTTTTGTCTTCTTTTTCACGTCCATAATCGTGTTGAAAATATTCTCAAACACGTTCTTTTCTATGTGTATAACATCAATGTTATGGCGGAGAAGATTGGTCTTCTAATAAGGAAGCTTCTAAAAAAATACTTTGATTAACCCAATTGTGGGTCAAACCAAAATAAAAAAACTTCTGCTCACTTGATTGAAAACCAAACACCATGTCATTGTACTCTGACACCAAGTAATCGAATTCCTCGCCTGAAAGAAGCAGCGGTGCAATATCCCTTTCAACTCTACCAATAAAAAAGTTGTTCTTATTCTTTCTGTACTTGTGATCCGTTGGCAAGAATTATGGGTGACAATAAAAAAAATGCTTTACCATTGTTTGTTAACGTGAATGCCTTGTTATTTTCCATATAGTATGGACATGCTAGTTTTCCATGCGTGCTTCAATAAAAAACTATTCTATAAGCAGGAAAATCATTGATAGTCCACATCAAAGCAGGAGTCATTATAAAATTATATTCTTTGATACATCATAAGTCAAAGCCCCAGATAACCACAATTGCTTCAACTTATCAATCAATAGCCAAAGACAAACATCTATATTCCAACCCAGAATATTAAGATCGGGTATGATCGTAGATAAAAACATGAACTCTGGCCTTATACACATCTCCGATGACAAGTTGTAAACTATGAGTATCACCGGTCAATAAGAATAAGGTGCAACAAATTACCCAAATGGATTGAATCTATTTATACATAACCCAAGAGGCACACTTCTTAATTCCACTGAAAACTAATGATGCATACTGTTAAAGTGTTTTCAGGCTTCACCATCGAAAGGGTGTACCATCACTCCATCCATTGCATCACTTGATTGGTGCCATGCTCATCAGTCTTTGGTGAGATGAATAACCTTTACAATCTAGGTGTGATTGAGAGATATCTAAATTTTCTGTGTGCGACAAGAGTCCTTCCCTACCAATTCTGGGTTTATAACGAGAATGCCCATATGTTCTGCACTCGGTTAACTTTGCATTTTCAAGGTAGTGCAACATGTAGAAGTTTGGACACATGTCAATTTTCTGATATCCTAGACCAAGGGGTTTCATCATGGACTTAGCAGTATAAAAGTTTTCTTTCAGCTTGTTCCCTTTAGGTAAAATGCTTCTCACAATTCGACAATTCTGTTATAACTGGTCTCACTTAACCTATGATCCAACTTGATGGTGAACACCTATGCAACGATTGATAATTTACTGTGATTTGTGCAATCATCCCATAATGGTTCATTGGAATCTTTCAAAAGATAAAAAAAAACCTAGTCGTGTTTGTATTAGGTTTTTCATCTACGATTGAACATTGACCAACATGACTCTGATTCATTCTCATCATATATTTAACCATATTCTTATAAGGATTACTATTGTCATATACAACTCTATGCACGTTGCTAGCATTAGAAATTGACCCAGTCATCCTCTATACTATGACATCGTGAAGAACATATGGTTCTCCGTGTGCATACCAATATATTTATTTCTCCATGAACTTTTTTTTGTAGAAGATGGATCGTTACAACATCTGAATCGATAAGTTTTTTTATTCTTATATCTCTTGCATGGACATCTAATACGACCTTCACTAATATTTCTCAGATTATATAGTGTGTAATTAATAAAACCATGAATCCCATTACAATAATCCATCATCCATCATCCGCAACCCTTGGGGTGAATTTCGATACATCCATGAACGATCATCCATTACTTATATCTAACCTATTTAAATAATGATGACAACATGCATTAATTAATTATGTTAACTACATAATTTGCAAAAATATTGGTTTAGCTCAATCTTATTCAATCTATTTTACGAGTTCTTTTAATTCATTATCAATTATATATTGATATAAATTAAAATTTCTACACATTTACCAAAAAATTCACCTAACAATAAAATTGACAAAATATAAAATGAACCTGTTAAATAAACCATAATTTATTTCATTATAAAACATCGAAGTAAAAAATTCAATATAAGTTTCATCAATTTACAAACAAATACAATTTTACAAAATCCAAAACAAACCATAACATGTACAAATCATAAATCCACACAACAAAATTGTATGAGAAAAAACTATAAAATAAGTTAACACCCAAACAAAATACATATACTATAAAAATATAAAAAAAGTAACATTTAAAAATTATGTTTAAAAGAAAAAAAAGGATAGGTTTGCTTACTTAAGGTGGAGAATCCTCAATAAAATTTAAATAAGAATATGGATGCTGACAAACCGAGTGTTGTGGTGGAAAAATTTGTTGTGGGAGGTTGAATTATGTTGAGATTGAGGGGGGGGTGACTGTTTGTTGCAGAAAAAAATGCATAAGAAAAAAAAAAGAAATGAGGGAAGGGAGAGAAGGGTCGATCGTCAGGTTAAAATTTAAATATTACAGATAAAATTATTATGTCGGGCATTCCATCGGTCATTCTATTGGTAAAATGTGTCATGTCACCGTACGATTTGCCTTTTTGAATTCCACTGTAATACAATTTGTAAGTCCATCGGTATATACCGAGAGACTATTTTCGTCGGTATATTTACATACAAACTTTACCGTCGAGTTAATTATGTCGGTAAAACTGTTGGTAAAAGTTACATGTCATCGTACTTTTTTGGCTTTTTTTATTTCTTCTTTTCCCACTGCAATTCCTTTGGTATAGACTAACAGAATGTTTCATTTGGTTTTTACGGAGGGATATAGTGATGGAAAAGTCTGTCGGTAAAATTCACCACAATCTACTGACGTAAAAATTCTTTCGGTGTTTTTGTTTATATTTGCCAAATTTTTGGTAATGTCAACTATATCACGTCTCCCAGCTGTAAAGTTTTACCAAACCTTTCTCCTGTAAAATGGGTACCTCTTTGTCAATATGACAATTATTTTTTTGGTGATTTCAAAGTACCTCTAATTCTACATAATTGACTACTTGCACATAGTTGATCAAGAAAAGAAAAGATGGCAAAATAACATCTTTAACTAATTTGTTACTCTTTTATTATTCTAATAATTATATGAAACTATTGCCATCATCTAAGCTTGCCACCGGTTAGAAAATAAAGCTCAACACCAAAAAAGGATGTCAAGAGACCACAAGTGTATTCTAAATAAGCAAAATAATAATAATAATCATGATTCAGGTAAAAGAAGGAAAATAATATTCATTTATTCAAGGTTAAAATTAAAAATATTCAAACATTTTATAAAAAAAATCAAAGCAAAAACTCAAAATCAAAAGAAAAAAATCAAATATGAAAACAAAACAAAATAAAAGAGCAAATAGCATTTCAATCAATGATTCAGGTAAAAGAAGGAAAATAACATTCATTTATTCAAGGTTAAAATTAAAAATATTCAAACATTTTATAAAAAAAATCAAAGCAAAAACTCAAAATCAAAAGAAAAAAATCAAATATGAAAACAAAACAAAATAAAAGAGCAAATAGCATTTCAATCAATGATGAAATTGAAAACAAATTTAAAGTTTACAAAATAAATCAAGATGAAAATCATATAACAAAAACAAAGAGGACTAAATCAGATATCTCAAAACAATAAGAGGACATCATGTATTTTTTTGCTTGGACAACTTGTTTTTTTAGGAGAAGAGAGAGAAAAAAGAAAGAAAGAAAAAAAACATTGCTAGAGTCAAATCTCTACATGCCCCACCATACACTTTACCTTATATAGGCGAGGACTCTATGAGCTTTTGAAAGTTGTCGCAATTGCATAATTCTCACCTCCTAACATCGTTACATGCGCTATTTTAAACGTGCAGAGCAGTTTCAAGCGCTGGCACGTGCATTGCACGCTCCAACAACTTTTCTATAAAAAACATCAATTATTCACTTTAAATATACAAAATTTTCTATGTATTAACCCCATAATTATAAAAAAACCACAATGAATGGACAAATAAGCCCTTTGACCTCAAGCTTAAATTTTTTTGATTTTAGGTGTAACCAAGTAAATTCAATGTGCATTTATTTCTAAAATATTAATTATTCGTTTTAAAATAGAAAATTTCCCCTGTATCTATCCTATAATTACAAAACGACTGCATTGAAAAGATGAATAAACCCTTAGATCTAAGTTTAAAAAATTATGGACTAAAGGGTAACTAAGTAAATTGACTATGTATTTTAAACAAAAGATGATTTTCCCCATCTTAGATTTATTTTGATTTCAAGGGTATTATAGCCATTATACTATGTACTTAAAAAGTAAAAAGACTTCTTCAACCTCATAAATATTACTATTGGTCCCTATGCAATTACAAAACTACCCTAGAAGCCTAGCAAATAAGTTTTTGGAGAAGAACAAAACAGTCATTACACTATTTTCCTTTACTGTGCATAAAATCTATATGCACAGTGAAATCACTACTCAAATAAGTTTTTTTTATTTTTAATTGATGTTGATTATATGTTTTGGTGGCATGATTATTTTAAAATTTTATGTTCAGACTATCCGGTTAATATGTTTTGGTAGCATGATTATTTTAAAATTGTTATAAAGTAATAATTTTGAATGAATTTCAGCTTGAGCAATATGTTAAGAGTGTGCGGTTTAAGTCTGAACATCCAGTACACATTTCAATCTAATTTTCAAAATAAAGATCCAAAAGATACATTTTCAAACTTTTATTTTTTTACGCATTGATCCTTAGACATTTGAATTCTTTTTACATTGATACTAAAAGTCTTTTAGTATTATAATCTAACCCTTAAACTAAACTTATATATATATATATATATATATATATATATATATATATATATATATTGAATTTAAAAATAATTACTCCATAATACCTTTTCCATCATATTCTCGAAGAAAAATAGCAACAGTTACTACTTTCTTAAATCTAAAAGCCAACAGGAGTTGCAGATTTCCTCTAATACGATGCTGCGACCGCTATAGATCAGAGTGCTTGCCCACTGTCACTGGTCCTTAACGAGCAAGAAAAGTTGACTACTAGCAAAAGCACGAGGGCTTTCCTTATTTCTCAGCATCGACAATGGAAAGTGACATGCGGAAATATAGGTCTAATGACGACATCAATCACCAGTTTAAACTAGTCTGAAGGGATTAAAGCACATAATAACGGGAGCCATACATACAACATCAGAAAAAAAGATAACGGCACCTGTCTGTCCGGTGGGGGTCGAAATCTCCGAAGTGGCATGAGACATTTGTCTCGTATGCATAACAAAGGAATGCTTCTTTTAAAATGCAATCGCAGAGAAGAGAATCCTATGTAGCCAACAACAGTAAATAAAAACTGGGCGATATTGATGAAAATCTTGCAAATAAAGTAACCAAAAGGCTCTAGAACCAGCAATTCCTGGGCTCTGGACTGTATAAAAATAACCATGAAAACAAGATTATTAACGCATCGATCCATTTATACATGATCACTAGCAATTAGCAAAGTTAATTGATTACGGATAATATTAAAACCAAACCACTCTCTTGAGTCTCAAGTATAAAAAAAACGAGAGTGTTTTCTCAATGAGCATATGATCAATATTTCATTGTTATTAATTTTTATGCTAATAACAAATCAAGACAAAGCCTTCAAGACTTGAGAACTTCATCATGAACTCCAATCCAGTTCAAAGTAGAACAAAACAAAAATGGATTGTATTTCATTAACGTGAAAATGTTTTCGTGCTCAGGATTTTCATTCTATGATGTCGCTTATCCCATCAAAATAAACCCTAAACAGAACAATGAAAAAATAAAAATAAAGAAAGAAAACTGATTAAACGAAATCAAGAAGCAGAAATCCCTTGAAACTCGATGATATACTACTAGTATCGAGAAAGAGGGATCAAGATCCACTCGCACTTGGATGTGGCTTATGTTCACTTTGTTGTTGCTCTTGCTCTTCTTCTTTAATCTCTTGGGGACCCTCCTCCACCACCGGAGCTGCCACCGGAATATCTGCGTGTCGGGTCGGAGGCGGGTCAACATGGCCATCGAGACAAGAGGAGCATTTTCTTTCTACCCAACCCTCAAAATCGTATTGTCCATGACCCAAGATCCGACGACCTGAACAAAGCCTGCCAATCATTCCTGCTATGACTCCCAATATTGTGATCACTGCAAGAACTGCTATCACTGGTCCAACCGACCCATGACCAGTGTGGGTGTAGGCAGCTTGTTGGCTCACTTCCATGGATGGTGTTTCTTGCTGCTGCTGCTGCTGCTGCTGCTGCTGGTCTAATGGTGTCGACATTGAGAAATAGTTTCTAAGCAGGTGCACTTTTTGAGGGTTTTTGATAGTTGGGCTTTTTATTATTTTTTTTGTTCTTTTTGCTTGAAAAAAACGGATTAAAGATTGGTGAAAATGGAAACTTAGGAGCGGGTTTACTTCAATGGGTGGTTTTCATGTCCTTTGGAACCTGAAATGCAGGGGTTTTCAGGATTCTGAGTGGTGTTTGTGTGTGGTATCGGGAGAGGAAAAAATGCAGACTTGGTTTCTCACTACAAGTTCAGAAAGAAAGAGAAAAGATGTGAGAAAGTGTTTGGAGGTGATAAGCTTTAGAACATAATAGAAGGAGATTAGTAGGGATTTGTCTTTATTTTATTGGTTTTCCTTCTAAATAAATAAAAAAAACTTTTGAAACAATAAGGGCAAAGTGGTGAAAAAGTGAGGAAAAAAAAGGTTTGGGAGGTTCTTGGAGAGGAAATGCGGAATGTTTTGAGTGGAAATCAAAGCCCAAGAAAACCCCTTTTGAAAATGGAGAGGAGCTTTCTGCCCACCTTTCCCTGGGATTGCAAGATTTTATGCAAAACAGTTTTGACAAATATTGCTTTAGAATAAAAGGTCATGTGTAAAGGTCCTTTGCTTTGGAATCCTTGCTGTTTACACACGTACAAATGTATTAGCCAGGCAAAGAAATAGTTGGTAATTTACGAGTGAATAATAAATTAATATTAAAGAATATATACTTGTTTTTTTTACTCAAAAAACTCTTGATTTTTTAGATTTATAGTGGTTAATCAATAATTGATAATGGTAAGAATTAACTTTTATTAATTCTTTAACTTTTTAATTTTTAAAATTTACTATAAAAGAAGGAGAAGTGAAATAAGAGTTTCTAACTTGAACTTTTTAGATTTTTTCATGCTATTTCTCACCTCTTTTTTAGTGTTTTGATTCTCTTTTATACTTTATTTTTCCTTCCAAATCAAGATCTTAGATTCATCTTGTTGAGATATATTTGAATTTCATATTTTTTTAAAGTCTCATTACTTTAAAATGCTTCAATAAATAAGTACCCTTCTAGTACACATGCTAGGACTTTGAATTAATTAGTATCAATTGTAAGTCTGGATATATGTTGAGTATGCATTCTATTATTATATT
>Ga0307513_10006980_pt1 | contig 14687 bp, 17 predicted proteins | sample 15_EM_MG_FD_202174 | JGI IMG/M metagenome (GOLD analysis project Ga0307513, IMG submission 202174) | Populus trichocarpa ectomycorrhiza microbial communities from riparian zone in the Pacific Northwest, United States - 15_EM | ecosystem: Host-associated > Plants > Roots > Unclassified | place... | reverse complement strand
CTGATGCCACCGTTCCGTACCGTCAGCCGTCCCGTCATTGTGAACATATTTCTCATGACGGGACGGATACGGCACACCCATACGGTAGCCGTATCAACCGTAAAAACGGCCACGGCGTGCAGCCCTACGTATGCCGTTCGAAAGGCGGAGTGTGAGTCGTCGGAGTGAGGCATATAGAGGTACCACCGTGCCCTCTCTTGGGCCAAACGAGAACATCATCGATATCCGAGGTTTGGATCAAAGACATTGAAGACATAGTCGGCGAATTCTGCAAGCTCGCCGACGAAGGGGAGGAACTACTTACATGTATATACATATCCGACTGAATTTTGCTTCGTCGAGATGATCCGAGTCGTAGGGACGGTCTTTCTTGAAGCCCTTGTACAGTACGTGACATTGAATACTTTTTCGACGCCTCGGTGCTGACTTAACGCAAATTGTAAATTAAAATTTTAACGAAGACTTGGCTTATTTCCTTCCAATCCAAGGGTGGACAGTCTGGCATGGGCAGAGGTTCGGATGCCATCGGCGTTGCTTTATGGAGGTACCTTATGCGTTACAACCCTGACTTGTACGCGTATTTGAAGACAAATACACTACTGCCCTCCTCGACCAGGGAATCGGCAACACCGTCGGTCTCGATCTAGCATCGGAACGCTTCGCCGCCACATACAACAAGCCCGACTTTGACAACAAGATCTGGTGCTTCACTGACGATGGTTGCCTCCACGGAGGCTCTTTCCTCGCTTTTCACCTTCGCCTTGACAACTTTATTATTATTTATGATGATAACCCGGTTAGTTGCTTGTGTTCTATTTGTAACTGATTCACTCTTGTACGTCTACTATTTATTTAGGTTACTGTGGATGGAAGCATTGAGATTACTTTCACCGATGATACCTCTACCAAGGATGACCGCTGTTGGCTTCTGTGGTAATGGGGTCTACGATGGAGCGAACGACATCTGTTCGCCTATTTTTCCAACCTCTCTTTTGTTTCCTCAGGCTGATCGCGATAATTTATTAGTCTACTGCGATTGTTACTACCCTCGAAGGGGCGAAGACGATCAAATGCGAACCTAACTTTGTCCATGTTCGCACAATCGTTTTGTTTGGCATCAACGTGCCAACGCTGTAGCTCGGAGATGCTGATGTTGCACCTATGAAGAAGACCTTTGGCTTCGATCCCACGAAGAAGTTCAATATTCCAGAGGTCTACGGTAAATTCCACGAGTCTTTCTTTACATAACCCCTCCATCCATCTTATTCGATCCTTTCCAGATTACTTTCGTCCTGTCGTACAATGCAGTCGAGATGACGAGGTTTACTGGAACAAGCTTTATGCTGGTAACGTCACGGCCTATACACCTGAACATGTCGAGCTCTAACAACAGCATGTGGGCTATGTACTCATTGATTAATCAGTATTGCTGTCCAAGGTGGCATAAATGTATCATCAACAAGTATCGATGCTTGACCTGTGGCTCAAGTTCTCGATATACGGCAGGGTTTTTCATGCTCTGCGTTCAAGCCGTTCCTCGGGGTTCGTCCCCAATAATTCAGAATTCGATCTCAACAGTCATGTTCTTCAAAGGTTATTTATTACTGGCATTTGTATGGTAGCCATTAGACCCGCCAAGAGGGACTAGATCTGCAAAAAGGCATGAATACGCCGCTTTATTTCTATCAGGATGAGAGTTATCAGCCCCAGAAAAAAGTAAGAGGTTGAGTTAAAGTCACACCTTCAAAACATCCTCAATGGCCTGCATTGCCTCAACCTTCTGCAATTCTAGTGGATCATTTTTGATCAAATAAAAGGCTGGGTGACTTCGAAGTAAAGCCGTAACTTCATGCACCTGTGACCCTTCCAGTGTTTTTATTCTTGAAAGCAAAATTGGAAGGAAATTCAATGCCAGCTTCCCAACCTCGTAATAGGTCGTGCGCTCTGTCGGAATCAGGGTGTGCATATCAATAATATCTACGAAGCGCCTGGAATAAATTCAAGCATTCTTGTTAACACGTATAAGAGTGTAAGGGTTATTATAAACTCACTTATCACGCAAGAACTCCAATATGTACCTTGCCAGGTCTGCATATTTCTTGGAATTGACCCAGAAAACCCCAGCTCGCTCTCGATCCACCAAAAATGTAGACACTATCCGACAGAATTCTGCGTTTGCATCAAGCGGGTCATTGCCATTGCGGAGAATGCGTGGTAATTTTCCTTGTAGAATCACCGAAACCTGCTCCAAGCGATATTCTTTGGGTTCGAGAAGCGCAACAACTGTGAGATAGTAATGGGACCGTGATAAGGCAGGAAAAGACATGAATTGTTCGTGAAGCCATCCATCAAATGTTGCTAAGTGACGATCTAGCAAAGTTTCTGTGCCATCTGGACTCAGCCGCTATAAATTTTATGCATTAGAAAGGCCAGCCATTTACTGAACGAAATCAACATACCTGTCTGCCGAACCAACACATCAATTCTGGAAATTTCACAGGAGACCACCACCCTGATGATGTTGCTGGTGAGGTTATGTGAGATGCGGCCATGTGAGCTGCAAGGTTTAGCCCGCACAAGTCCTCAAGGAGCTTCGGGGAAGGATGAGCTTTGACACAACAGAACCGAAATACGCCATGAGCTAAGACTTCATTGAATCAATAAAGTCACAACAAGAAAGAACGGACATACCTGGATCAGCCAACAACGGAGATTCAGTTGGATTGTTAATATGCTTCACAGCCAGTCCAGTGAGTTTCGCGTACGCAGCGCCTGGATCAAGAAAGAAGTCCTTTGAACGAGATGGATCTTGTAGGAAATCGGGGAGCGAAGCATGAAAGAACGGGAGTTCTCTCAAACTATCCCCTGGACGTGGAATATAAATGATAGAATGAAGGTCGGTCAAAATCAAATCTATCTCGCCAGGTCTGTAAAACAGAAACATTTCGATCAAGGTTGTCGTTTCTTTCAAAAACGGGCTGGATTGCGAGAAGGGTCGGAGGACTAGCATCATCAGGATATCCTGCAATTTCTCGGTATCGGCGATAGAGGAGAGGATGAGGTGGTACAGGCTATCCAACTCAGCGAAGGGTGTATCCTGGCCTGGCGCAGATTGTCCCAAAATAATTTTCAATCTATCAGGAGGCAAGTGGCGATTGGAATTGACATATTTTGCAACTGTGGATGCGAAGATGAATTGGCCCGAGGATTTCCTTACAAGCCGGCGGATATCTTCTGAGCTTGGCCATGACGCAGGGAAGTGAGCTTTTGAAGGGTGTTTTCGCTTGATTTCGTCGAATGTTGACTGAAGGAAGACCCGAATGTCGTGATCAGGTTTGTAGGTGTCGTCTAACGCAATCCTGAATGAAAGCGACCCTAAACCGTTTTGATCATTGAACGCTTGGCGGATATCTTGCTCTGGTCGACTCGCGATGAGGAAGCAAAGCGGGATATGGTGATCCTTTACGGCTGTGGAAAGCGCGTTCAAAATGTGGGTTTGCGCTAAGGTGGTGCGGCATTCGTCAAGGCCATCCAAGATAATTAACCTTGGACGAGAAAGGAGGATCGGGACAAGTGTCTCTTCGCTAGCGACAGCGTTCAATGGGTTGACGATGAGTGCTTGAATTTGGGCTTGAATCGAGCATGAGAAGAGGGCCGGGTCCTGCTCCACTACCTCAAGAACATGAGAGCGGATTTCTGGTATGGATTTGACGAGTTGGTAAACGAGAGTTGCGACCAATGCAGTCTTGTCATTGCGCCCAGCTGCATTCCGAGAGAAAAAGAAAGCAGCGGCAAGAAGTCCCGCTTTCTCAAGAAGCTCTGCGATGGTTTGCGCGATCGCTGACTTGCCAGCTCCCGCAGGACCGTATAACCAAAGAAATAGTGCGACCTTATTTGGATCCTTCACCCAGTCCATGATCTTCTTCAAAACCGCCTTCCGTGTATGTGGATGACACTTGGGCGGGTCATAACGTTCCTCTGAATTGTGAAATGCGCCTGGAGCAATATGCTGTTGTAGGAGTTCCATCACTAGTATGAATTGCTATCAGTATTTTTGCGGTTGAGACAAGGTTGAGATTCAGTAGCCTCACATCTCCTGCCATCGTTTACCATGAAGTTCCCTCCATTGATAACCGTATTCCTCGCATTTGCAAACATGACCCTCCGGAATGCCAACCGCCGTTTCGGAATTGGGGGATCAATGGGGTCGTTTTGTTCTCTCAAAGATTGCGGGGGATAGGGTTATGGGGAAGGGCGAGTGTTTGACAGGTTTGTCCATGGCTGTGTTATAAATAATGTGCAGGAACACCGCCACGACTCCGTATTAGAGCTAGCAACGCATGGCTGGTCATACAGCGTATTTTAAGATAGATATTTCATTGAGGCTGCAACCTCGAGTACAATATACTGACCGACACAAGGCTTCGGGAAAACACAGAGCGACGGTACAGATAGGAAGTTCATAACGATCGGGGCACCCACCATCCGTAGCGAGTACAAGGGCAGTCATGGCATTTAAATTGATTAATTCGAGTTTTCACTCCTGTAATCATGAATCTGTGGCAAAGCAATATATTTAGACGATTAAAAAGTGCGTACCGTAGTAAGGACTCGGCCATTCCCAAGACAAAAGGTGCAACGTGATCCATACAGGTGATGGTCTCGGGGGATGGATCGAAGTCCAGGATACCTAATGTGTGCAATTTCGTTGAGCATCCTCTTGCTATTGATCGAGATCCGTCAGTGGGCGACATCCACCTTATAGGTTGCTACTGTAAAAGGACTTACCATCCCGTGTTAGCCACCCGGGGTTGTAGTTCGTGATGTAAGTGGATGTGGTTGAGATTAGGCCAAGTATATTGCTCGTTATGCTGAGAGGGACCTCGTTAGCAACATCAGGGGAACATGACGAGCGAATAATCACGAATTGCAGACCTCTGACCGAGTGATTATGAAATCGCAAAAAAAAAAAACATCTAAAGTGAAATGAGAATGATGGATGGACCCAAATCGTCGTCAAGGGAAGATAGAGGGCGAAAACAGAAAAACCAGTGAAAAATCCATACCTCAACACTGCATCGGTGAATGAGACGGAGAGAGCGGGCGAGCTGGACCGGGCAGTCATCTCCGTACGTTTGGCAGCTGAGGTCAGTTTCCTTGATAGAGCTGCGGGATAATCAGTCTTCTCCAAGTAAGCGCTGCATGCTTCTCAATCGTGTGGGCCACCTTCGAAATCGCCGGTTTGCAACACCCGAAAGTGCGCTACTTGCCGATGAACAGGGACGCCATCACACGTCAAACTTCAGCACAGAGCGCTTTCATGAAAGCCGGGTTTCAAGCTTGCGTGGCTGGTGTCGCAAGACTGTAGAGCATGGAAGATTGCGGTGGCTGGGCATCGTACTCCAATTTTCACCCACAGCAGCGGACGCTGACACAGGCGGGCCTCTCCCTCCTCCAGCTCGCGTTTTCTTGACCTTCCTCGCATCAGGCGCAGGCGCCGCCGCCTGCGACGAAGTCCCAATGGCTCTATCCTTCCGTTTTCTCATCGACCTCTGCGCCCCCAACCCAACCCAGGACCAAGAGCACCGAGATCCACTACCACCGCCCCCGCCAGCGGACCAACAAACCCCCACATCCTTCAACCCGACACCCCGGGGCAACAGACCATCAAAGCTATCCGCCCTCCTCTCCGACTTGATCACGCGGAGATTGTCGTTCGTCCGGGTTTTCCAATTCCCGCCGGATTTCATTTTTGGTTTGGCAGGGGATTTGTTGAACATGGCGCGAAACCCCTTGGACAACTTGCAGGGAGAGTTGTCTTCGACGTCCGAGTCGTCGTTACAGGGAAGGTGTTTGTTGTTGGTAATAGTGGTGGTGGCAGTGACGTTGGCGTTGGTGATGGTCTTCGTCTTCGTGCTCTGTTGCCGCGTGGGTTTGCGGTATGGACGGATTGTGGGGGCAGAAAGAACCCTTTCAGGTTACCGAGGAACCAGCCTTTGAAAGAAGAACCGCTTTGTTTCGGAGGAGGACTGGTAACTTTGGAAGGAAGAGGGGAGGGAGAACATCGGATGCACCCATAACTTCCAGCTTCCATTCCTGTTCGTGCTCCACCACAGGCTGCTGAATCGCGGAGGCGGCATAAGCCTCCAACTTGCCTCTGCAGTGATGAAGATGAGGAGAAAACGAAAGCTTCCGCATCTCCTTCTTTAACACCGGCATTGACGACGTCGACGCCTCTTCTCCTTCCCTCGGCTCCAGCTCCTTCTGTCTCGCCTCGGAGATAAAACTCAGGTTCTCCATCACCTCTATTTTCACCTCCGTCACGAGCTTTTCTGAACCTTGACCTTTTCAAGGCTGCTGACTTCATCTCCAACTCCTCCTTCTGGACTCCTCTTTCCCAGCTCCTCTTCTGTGATTTTCTTGTCCAATTTGTGTCGTTTCCCGTTGTCGATATTTGCAGGCTGTGGTCGTAGTTGCGGTGGGGGCTGCAGCAGAGGCATACCCACCCACGAAGACGGCCTCGGCTGCGGCACCGAATACCCCCGTACTGATTAACCCGACGACGGCCCCGCAGTCGATATCTCTGCCTTTGCCTTTGCCCTCTTCCTCTTCCCTTTCCCTCTCCGAATCTATGGCACCTGAGCCGCCCACGTGCAGTGGTATGGATCGTGGGTAGGTGACAGTTTCGAGTGTGTAGGTAGGTGGTGTGGCGACAGCCGCGATACTGTAGCGGATGAAAGATCTAGTGGTGGTAGTTGTTGAGTTGCCAGAGGGAGGTCGAGGGCAAGTGGTGTTGGACTCGGCTGCTGGTTCTGGTGGAGTTGCGACTGCTATCGTTGTCGCTATGGTAGGAGAAACGGGTCCTTCCAACGCGGCTGTATTGATGTGCCTATGTGTTCCTCGAGATCTTGATTCAAAGTCCCTTTGGAGGCGGCCCAATAGAGGAGAAATCGTAGGAAGAGCGCGTGGCGGTGGTATTGCCGCATTCTTGTGGGTTGGAGACTGGTGGATGATGAAAGAACCTCTTTGTTCTTTTGTGAAACACTCGTAAGATATGGTTGTATAAATAAAATAAAATGGGGGGGAATCTTACATGGAAACTCGGTCTCCAACCCTCCAGTACGCGCAGAGCCTCCTTGCCCAGCTCTGACCATACCCACCCACACTCCATGGGAGCTCTGATAGTAATATGAGGCGCTACACCGTTTGGTGGCCAACTCGCGTTCTTTGGCGCGGTTCGCAGGCTTGGAGCTCCGACTGGGCAGTTGCTAGCTGTGTGGATAACGAGAATTATGCGGAGGGTGGCCTACGAGGAATGGTTAGACTCGAGGTCATAGGTGGGGGGTTAGATTGAACGCACGAGAAGGTGATGGCGATGGTGACTCCCTCAACAAACAAGGAAAGTAAAGACGAGGACGAGAATCGCCGGTGATCAAAGAGCAGCGACTCTCTGATATTTCCCGTCCTCCAGTTGGACGCCTTGATCAACCAGGTCACTCAGAAAATAAAAAGAACATAAGACACAGACATCGGGGTGATCGATGATTTGGAGGCTGCCGCCAAGCTCGGGCAAACAGCATGGTCAACTTCTTTTCCAACCATATTTCCTCCATTAAGACCGTCAGACTCATAAACACGATTCAACACGTTGATTGTAGTGGAGGTTCCGATCACGAACTAGGATCAAGCATCGGTCGCAGCCTGCTCTCTGAGAGATGTGTTCGCCAGCCTTAGTCTGGACGCGAGGTCTACGGAGCGATGAAGACGTTTCCTATCAAGAGGAGTACGATAACAAGCTGTGATGGAGCCATTCTACGCGTCCACTACGTGGTTCTGACGCGTTCTAAGGCTCCAAATCATCGGGCCAGCCTCGGAAGCCGACTGGTGTTTTGGCGCTGTTCTTAATCTCGGCCAGACCATCACTGGAGCCGTCGCTTTAATGGCCTGCACTCTCGACCATTGCTACATTTCAGGACGCCACCAATATTCAGTTATACCCCCAAACACAGTCGAAATCGGTCTCGGCCTTCACAATGAACTTGTGAGTAATTATGGCTATTTATCCGGAGTCTATCTTGACCAAATATTTTTAAGTAGAGAGTTTGGGTCATAAACGTTAACTCTCGTCCTTCATCACACAGATGACACGGAACGTGCCTTCGTTAATTCCTCAATGGCCTGTGTCACCTTAACCTTCTGCAATTCTAGTGGATCATTTTTGATCAAATAAAAGCCTAGATGACTTTGAAGTGAAGCTGTAACATCGTGCACCTGTGATCCTCCTAGTGCTTTAATTCTTGAAAGCAAAATAGGAAGAAGATTGAATGCCAGCTTCCCAACTTCATAATAGGTCGTTGTGGTGAATACAGACTTGGAGTCGCATGGAACCATGATGTGTACATCAACAATATCTACAAAGCATCTAGAATGAATTCAAACATTTATATTAGCACATATGAGAGTGTAAGGGTTATAAACCCACTTATCACGCAGAAACTTCAATAGGTACCTTACCAAGTCTGCATATATCTGGGAATTGACCCACAACCACCTAGCTCGCTCGCGATCCAATAAAAATTTAGACACTATCCGAGAGAGTTCTACGTTTGCTTTCGTCCTGTCCCATAGATCACGCAAGTTGTTGTGGGGGAAGAATGGTAACTGGTATTGTAGAATCACCGAAACATGCTGCCAGTCAAATTCTTTGGGGTCAAGCTGATCCAAAAGTGTAACAATTGTGAGACAGTGATGGGGCCGTAATGGGGCTACCAATAAAGGCCTGAGCTGTTCTCGGAGCCATCCATCGAATGTCGCTAGGTGACGATCTAGCAAAGTTTCAGTGCCATTTGGACTCAGCCGCTGTAAATGTTATGGATCAGACGAGGTAGCAAGCCATTTACTGAACAAAATCGACATACCTGTCTTCCGAACCAACACATTAATTTTGGAATGCTCACATCAAACCATGATGAATCTGTTATAGTTATGTGAGCTGCAAAGTTTAGCCCGCACAAGTCCTCAAGGAGCTTCGGGGATGGACAAGCTCTGACACAACACCACCGAAATGCGGAATGGACATCGTCTTTATTTTCATTGAATCAATGAAGTCACAACCAGAAGGAAAGGACATACATAGACGCTCCGAGAACAGAGATTCAGCGGGATTGTTAATGTGCTTAATGGGGTCCTTTGAACGCGATCGATCCAGTAGGAAATCAGGGAGCGAGGCATGAAAGAACTGAAGTTTTTTAGACTCATCTCCTGGAAGTGGGACATCCATGATAGAATGAACGTCGGTCAAAACCATATCTATCTCGCCAGGTCTACAAAACAGAAACCTTTCGATCGACATTGGCAAATGGTTCGTCCATGTGAGTGGGAAGGGTTTGAGGACGAGGATCATCAAGATATCCTTCAATTTCTCGATATCGGCGACGGATGAGAGAATGAGGTGGTACAGGCTATCCAACTCAGCGAAGGGTGTATCCTGGCCTGGTGCAGATTGTCCGAATATAATGTTCAATCTATCAAGAGGCCAGTGGCGATGGGAATTCACATATTTTGCGACTGTAGATGCAAAGATAAACTGGCCAGACGATTTCTCTACCAGCCGTCCGATATCTTCTGAACTTGGCCATGACTTGGGTAAGTGAGCTCTTGAAGGATGTTTTCGCTTGATTTCGTCGAATGTTGACTGAAGGAAGACCCGAATGTCGTCATCAGGTTGGTAGGTGTCGTCTAACGCAATGCCAAATGAAAGCGAACCTAGACCGTTTTGATCATTGAACGCTTGGCGGATATCTTGCTCTGGCCGACTCGCGATGAGGAAACAAAGCGGGATGTGGAGATGTTTTACGGCTATGGAAAGGGCGTTCAAGATGTGGGTTTGTTCTGAGGTATTGCAGTATTCGTCCAGGCCATCCAGGATGATTAACCTTGGACGAGAAAAGAGGGTCGGCGCAAGTGTCCCGTCGTTAGCAGCAGCGTTCAATGGTTTGATGATGAGCACTTGAATCTGGGCTTGAATCGAGCACGAGAAAAGGGCGGGGTCTTGTTCCACTGCCTCAAGAACATGAGCACGGATTTCTGGTACCGATTTGACGAGTTGGTAAACGAGAGTTGCGACCAATCGAGTCTCGTCATCTTGCCTAGTTGCGTCCCTAGAGAAAAAGAAAGCAGCGGCAAGAAGCCCTGCTTCATCAAGAAGCTCTGCGATGGTTTGCGCAATTGCTGACTTTCCAGCTCCCGCAGAACCGTATAACCAAAGAATCAGCGCCACCTTATCCGCATCCTTCACCCAGTCCATGATCTTCTTCAAAACCGCCCTCCGTGTGTGCGGATGACATTTGGGCGGGTCATAACGTTCCTGTGAATTGTGAAATGCACCCGGAGCAATATGTTGCTGTAGGATTTTCATCACTATGAATAGCTATCAGTATTTTTATGGTTGAGATATAGTAGCCCCACATCTCCTGCCCTCGTTTATGACGTGGTGTGAATGGAAATCTCCCTGCATCGTGAATGTCCCTCCATAGATAACTGGATTCCTCGCGTTTGTAAACATGACGGCCACTCTCGGTAGTTCTGGCTGCCGTTGCGGGCTAATTGGAAGATCAAAGGGATCGTCTCATTCCCTCAGAGATTGCTGGCGATAGGGTTATGGGCAAGAGCGAAGGTCGTCCATGGCTGTGTTATAAATATGTAAGTTGCAGGAACACCGCCACAACTCTGCACTGCAAGAAACTTATGGCCGGTCATACAGCGTAAATTTAATGAGATATTTCATTGAGGCTGCAACTGGTTGAATCTACCAGGCGACAACAAGGCTTCGGGAAAACAAAGAGCGACGGTACAGATAGGAAATTGGTAACGATCAGGGCACTCACCACCCGTACACGTACAAGGGCAGTCATGGCATTAACGATTACAAAGCGCGTACCATCTGTAGCAAGGATTCGGCCATTTGCAAGACAAAAAGGCGCAACGTGATAAATACGGATAATAGTCTCGGGTGATAGATCGACGTCCATACCTCATGTGTTGAATTCCATTGAGCGTCCTCCTGCTATTGATCGAGGTCGGTCAGTGCATGTTATCCACCCAGAGATTGCTAAAAGGACTTACCATCCGTATTAACCACCCAGGGTTGTAGTTCGTAGTTCAACTCGATGTAGTTGAGAATAGGCCAACTCTATTGCTGGTTATCCCGAGAGGGACCTCGTTAGCAACATCAGGGGAATATGACAAGCGAATTGCAAACTTCTGACCGAGTGATTCCAGAAAAATGGACATCTAAAGTGCAATGAGAAAGATCAATGGACTAAAGATGTCGTGAAGGGTAGATGGAAAACGAAAGCGAAACACCACTCAAAAACCCATACCTCAACACTGCATGGTTGAATGCGACGGAGAGAGCGCGGGAGCTGGACCGGTAGTCATCTCCGTACGTTTGGCAGCTGAGGCCAACTTCGCGTACAGTCACGATTAATGAGTGGGACAGCTTTTCCTTGATGGAGCTGCAGGGTCTCCAGCGTAAAACGGATGCTTGGTAGAGGGTCGGTCTTCTCCAAGTAAGCGTTGCATGCTGGCTCCATTTTCTCGATCGTATGGGCCACCAAAATAGCTGGTTTGCAACACCCGAGGGTGCAGTACTTGCCGATGAAGACTGATGTCGCAAGAATATGGAAGGTCTAGTGGTAGCTGGATATCCGAGTCGTACTCAGATTACCACCTGCAGTAGCAGTAGCAGTAGACGACGAAATGGCCAGACTTCCTCCCCTTGCGTTGTCTTGAGCCTCCCTCCCACCAGGCGCAGGCATCGGCATCGGCCCTCATGAAGTCCCAACATCACTAACGGTCCGTCCTCTCATCGACGACCTCTGCCCCCAATCGAGCGCCAAGAACCGCCGCTTCCCTTCCTTCACCAGCTTCTGCTGGACCTTGACCTCTTCGAAGCTGCTCACTTCATCTTCAACCTCCTCTTCCGAACTCCTCTTCTTCAACTCCTCTATGATCTTTGTGTCGTTTCTCGTCCAAAATTGCAAGCTGTCGTTACAGTTGTGGTAGAGGCCGCAGATTGACCCCCGATGACGGCCCCGCAGTCGGTGTCTCCGGCGCATAGCCCTCAATCGCAAGCGGCGCAGGGGTCCGCATCGTCGTGTGTAGATCTTTATCTCTGAACGTCGTATACGAAATAGGTGGTGCGTATGGACTCCCGCTTCGAGCAACCAAGGAGGAATTGGTTGGTGGGGGGCATTTTCTTTGCCTTTACCCTTGTCCTGTTCTTTTCCCGATCCAATTCTTTAGTGACTAAGTGACCTGAACCGCCCACATGGAGCGGTATGGCCACGCGTATGTGGCGGTTTCGAGCATGTAGGCGGGTGGTGTGACGACGCTGTAGCGAATGGATAACCCGCTGGTAGTTGTTGAGTCCAGAGGGAGGTCGAGGGCGGGTGGTATTAGACTTGGCTGCTGGTTCTGGTGCTGCGACTATTGTCGTTGTCGTTATGGAGGGAGAAAGGGGTTGTTCCAACACGGCTGCATTGATGATGGAGTGTATGCCGATGTGTTCTTCGTGATCGTGATTCAACGCCGACTTGGAGGCGTCCAATAGACGAGAAATCGTAGGAAGGGCGCGTGGCAGTGGTATTGTCGCATTCTCGTGGATTGTTCGGGGAGGGTTGCGGATGATGGAAGGACATCTTTGTTCTTTTGTGAAAGATCCATAAGATATAGTTGTATAAATAAAATAAGATGGGGGAAAATCTTACCTGGAAAACTCGGCCTCTAACTGCTCCAGTACGCGCAGAGCCTCTTTGACCACCTCTGACTATACCCACTCGCACTCCATGTGAGCCCCGATACGGGCACCAAGCCCATCACGGATGGCGGTACACCGTTTGATGGCCAACTCGCGTTCTTTGGCTGCCAGGTGCGTTTCGCAGGCTTGGAGGTCCGATTGCGCAGCTGCTAGCTTTGTGGATGGCGAGAATGATGTGGAGAGTGGGAATACGAGAAACGGTTAGACGCGGGTCAAATACGAGGGTTAGAATGAACGCACGAGAAGGCGATGGTGAGGAGGACTTCCCAACAAGAGAGGGAAAGCGAAGAGAAGACGGGAATCACTGGTGGTTGGGGAGCAGCAACTTTGATGTTTCCTGCCCCGAGTTGGATGCCATGATCAACTGGGTCACCCTGAAAAAAAAAAAAGAATATAAGACACGACGAAAAAAAGAAAGACAGACAGACAACGCACAGAATCTCCCGGTCTGGCATGATATTCCACCCTTCCTCCACTGCATCGTAGCCTACTACCGACATGATAACATGAGACCCAGGGCAGCTGCATACGCGGTAAACGAGGCCAGGGACGCATTTGAAGACTCCAGGAGCTAGTTGAGCTATTTTGAATATTCATTTTCTTGTTGGAGGAAGTTGGAAAGCAGACGAGAGTATGATGGATTATAGTTGAGGTATAAGAAACCTATGCTTACTTCAGCACATGATGCCACCAATTTAGCTCCGTCCCCTATACTGTACCATTTCGACCGATCGTTCACACCTTGTGATGCGTGACGCACATAGTTCACTGACACTGATGTTCACGACCAGTGGTGATGCGTGACTGAACGAATTTTTTGACCAAATTGTTCATAAAGTTGGCGCGAAGCGCCTAAATTTTTTTTTATACCTGCAATCCCAATTTTGAGGATGTTCACAGGTCCTTGTGATGCGTGACGAAAGCCAAATTGGTTCAGTTCATGAGGCCTTGTGATGCATGATGTGAACGATCGGTCGAAATGATACAGTACTTGAGGGTTAAACGTTATATAAATATTGGGCACTGGGAATGTCAAAAAAAAAAAATGGAGGGTGTAGCAAGAAAGTGAGATACTTAAGGTCATTATATGGAGCATGACACTCCTGGGTATATGTTAGTATGATAAAAAAAGCTGAGTGTGCGCCGGAACTTGAATCCTGTGTTGAACCCATACATGCGAGCCGCGTTCACGATAGACTTGTGAGTTTCCGAAATTTCATGACTAGCAAAAAAACCCGACATTCGGTGTACACACTCAAAGCCGCTCCATTGAGTAACGTGCATCCCTACTATAGTACCGTGACTTGCGTTCTTCGCCTGCATGTAGTCAGATTCAAAGTGTTGGAAAAAGCCGAAACCCGTTACAACGAGCTGTAACGCGGTGTAACACCAACCAAACCGGTTACGAAAATCGCCGGTCATCATGCATTCGAGCTAAAGCGTTGTTCACTTTAACGGGGTTATTATGCTGTCACCCAGCGTTCCAACGGGTTCCAACACTACAAATGACGATCTATACTCAATATAAAGGGCATCGAGAACACATAGTGTGAGTTAATAACCCTGCTACAACTCCCTGCCTTGCTGAAAAACCCCAAAAAATCACAAATCACACCATTTTACGAAAAGGTGGATTTGGATGTGGGTCGGGCCGTATGTTTGTCACAAATTGATCGAGTTTGAAGCGAAGATTTACTCAAGTTCAATGAACGGCAACCCGGCGGACTACACATGATGCGCAGGGCATCTAACGATCGGTCAAGGCCTCAGCGCTTAAGACAATCTGAATAATATTTCACTGTGACTGATCCGCCCCCCGCGGCGATCTTCAGTGTCTTATTTATCTCACTGAAATCCCAGGATTGTG